>Ga0180437_10007486_pt1 | contig 14162 bp, 8 predicted proteins | sample SS_ome_4_FD_132410 | JGI IMG/M metagenome (GOLD analysis project Ga0180437, IMG submission 132410) | Hypersaline lake sediment archaeal communities from the Salton Sea, California, USA - SS_3_D_1 metaG | ecosystem: Environmental > Aquatic > Non-marine Saline and Alkaline > Hypersaline > Sediment...
ACAAATATATTTGCCTGCGCCATAGCCGGCGCACCTGTCTCCAACATGACGAGCGCTTACAGCGGGATTCGCTGGGGCTCGGGTTTGGCGCGGCAGTTTCAGTATGAACAATCCCAGAGCCGGATCGGCGGTAGCCTCTGGGAATATCCGGAGCGTTATATCGAGAACTCGCCGGTCTTTTTTGCTGACCGGATAAACACACCCTTGCTCATCCAATTCGGAGATGTGGACGGAGCGGTCCCCTGGTATCAGGGTATCGAGCTTTATCTGGCCATGCGCCGCCTGGAAAAGGATTGCGTCTTTCTCCAGTACCGGGCAGAGCCCCACCACCTGCAGAAATATCCCAACAAGCTGGACTACACCCTCAAGATGATGCAGTATTTTGACCATTATCTCAAAGGGCTGCCGGCGCCGGATTGGATCAAAAAGGGAATCCGTTACCGCGGCAAATAAGAAAAGGGGTCGCATCTGAACATTTAACATTAAGTGTGAAAAAGATGAAACGAGGGGCCGCATCTTAACATTTGAAATTTAAGGTGAAATAAAATCATAGGTTCAAAAACAGAGAAGAACGCTGATCTTTTAATTTTTAAATGTTAAAACGCAACCTCAATGAAGAGGAGGAGTCAATGAGGAGAGCGAGAATAACCTGTTTTGTATTTTTACTACTGTTTATATCTGGCTTGGTATCCGCCCAGATTCCCAATCCTGAAGAAGTATTAGGATTCAGGGTGGGAACGGATAGAAAAGTGGCGGACATGCATCAGATTGTCGATTATTTCAAGAAGTTGGATAGAGCCAGCGATAGAATCATAGTCCAGGAAGTCGGAAAAACTACGGAGGGAAATCCGTTCATCGTGGCCATCATCACTTCCGCCGAGAACCATGCAAACCTCGGGAAGTACAGCCAGTATCAGCAGATGCTGGCCGACCCCCGGAAGATATCAGATGTAGACGCAGAGAAGATCATCGATGCGGGTAAAGCCATCGTGATGGTCAACTGCTCCATCCACGCCACTGAGATCGGCGCCTGCCAGATGTCCATGGAGCTGGCCTATGACCTCGCCTCGAAAAACGATAAGTGGACTGAAGAGATCCTGGGTAACGTCATCCTTCTTCTTGTTCCCATGCACAACCCTGACGGAACGCAAATGGTCGTGGACTGGTACAAGAAGAATCTCGGCACCAAGTATGAAGGTTCGTCCATGCCCTGGCTTTACCATAAATATGTCGGACACGACAACAACAGAGACTGGTACATGTTCACCCAGGTCGAGTCACGCCTCACTCTTAAGGTCCACAATGCCTGGCATCCCCAGGTCATCATGGATATGCACCAGATGGGCAGCAGCGGCGCCAGGATTTTCGTGCCGCCTTATGTGGATCCTTATGAGCCCAATGTCGACCCGATACTCCGCCAGGAGGTGGCGAAGATGGGAACCTTTATCGCTTCAGAGATGACAGCAGAAGGGAAGGGGGGGGTGATGTACAGCTCCATATTTGATGCCTGGACACCGGCTCGAGCCTACCACCATTATCACGGAGGGATACGGATTTTGACCGAAGTCGCCAGCGTCCGATTAGCTACCCCTGTCACGATAAAATTCGATGAGTTGTCCAACGAAGTAAAACAACCTTCTGTGAAGATACCCTTGCCCTGGAAGGGCGGGAAATGGACGCTGAGAGACATCGTTGACTATGACTATTCGGCCGCTAAAGCGGTCCTGACCAATGCCGCACGGCTCAGGGAAAACTGGCTGCGCAATTTTTACAGGATTCACAAAAAAGCGGTGACCCGCACCGAGCCTCCGTATGCGTTCCTGATTCCAGAGAACCAGCGAGACCTGTCTACTGCGGTCAAAATGATGAATGTCCTGCGGATGGGAGGCGTGGAGATCCATCGAGCCAGAGAGTCTTTCACGGTCGACGGTTTCCAGTATCCTGAAGGGACATATATTATATACATGGCCCAGCCGTATGGAGGGTTTGCCAAAGCTCTCCTTGAGAAGCAGGAGTATCCTGAATTCCGGGAATATCCGGGCGGCCCCCTCAAAACTCCCTATGATGTCGTGGCCCACACCCTCCCTCTTCTCATGGGGGTCGACGTTATGCCGATAGAGAAACCTTTTAAGGTTCAATCCGCCAAAGTGGATAAGCTCTCTCTGCCGAAAGGAGAACTCAATGCGGTGAATAACGCCTATGGGTACGTTTGGGGGCACGCGACGAATGATGATATCGTGGCTTTGAACCGGTTGGCGAACAAAGGATACAAAGTGTTCTGGGCTTCTGAGAGCTTTGTAGAGAATGGGAAAACTTATCCTCCGGGCACGATGATCGTTCGAAACAGAAAAGGGCTGGCCGAGGGAATGAAGTCCATCATTAAGGATCTCTCTGTCGAGTTTGAGGCATTAAAAGCCAAACCCGGAGTAGAGGCTTTCGCTCTGAAGCCCGTCCGACTCGGACTCTATAAAAGCTATACCGCATCCATGGACGAAGGCTGGACCAGATGGGTTCTGGAGCAGTATGAGTTTCCGTATAAAAGCGTATTCGACAGAGACATCCGGAAGGGAAACCTCAATCGGGATTTTGATGTTCTCCTATTTCCCGATCTGCGGACAAACGCGATAATCAACGGGATTCCGGAAGGAAGTGTTCCCCCAGAGTATGCCGGAGGGATAGGAGAGATCGGGGTGAAAAACATCAAAGAGTTTATCCAGAGCGGCGGCACTCTGATCACTCTCAACTCCGCTTCGGATTTTCCGATTAAACAGTTTTATCTGACTGTCGAGAATACAGTGGAAAGCGTGGAGAGAAAAGACTTTTTTATTCCTGGTTCCATCCTTCAGGCCTTGATCGATCCCACTCATCCCATCGCCTACGGGTATGAGAGGGGAGGAGCTGTTTTTTTCAGGAGAAGTCCGGTTTTCTCCGCAAGAGAGGGAAAAAGCGTTGTTCGATACCCGCTGCACAATCCTTTGCTCAGTGGATGGGTCAACGGTGAGAAGTACTTGTATAACATGAGTGCCATCGTCGATGTTCCTTTCGGCAAAGGGAAGATCATCCTTTTGGGGTTTCCGGTTCTCTACAGAGGGCAGTCCCACGGAACGTTCAGGTTCCTCTTCAATTCTATCTACTACGGCGCCGCGACTCGAAGGGAGCTATAACAAGGGGTCAGGGTTCGACATCAGACATCTCAAGATCAATTAACTGACTGAGGATCAATTCAGGATTTTATTCGAGCATCTCCTTACTCCCTATGAAAATATCAATGAGGATCGACAAGAAGCTCTTCGTGTTTGATCTCCGATCGAGAATTGTCTAATGTCGAGCCCTGATTCCAACGCGAGATCCAATCACCTGGTTTCACTGACTTTATCCTTTTCACTGCATTTCGGTTCATGAATGAGACGCTGGCAATAAGCACAGAGAGGCGTTAAAATGTAAGTGAATAATCAGATGAATACCCATTAGCCTGAACAGAATATGAATTAAAAGGAGAGATAGGATGAGTCATTTCTGCAGCAAAAACAAAATAGTATTAGTTGCATTTTTATTCCTTTTTTCTGTCACATTTTTAGCTCCGGGACTCTTCGCCCAGGAGAAGTTGCCAAAGATCAATTTCGAGAAGTATGAGCTTCCCAACGGGATGGACGTCATCCTTCATGTGGACCATTCGATTCCCATGGTATCCGTCAATGTCTGGTTCCATGTCGGTTCTAAGAACGAAAAGAAAGGAAGAACCGGATTCGCTCATCTGTTCGAGCACCTGATGTTCGAAGGCTCAGAGCATATCCCCAACTATGACGAGCCGATGGAAAGAATCGGCGGGATGAGTAATGGCTCCACAAACAACGACAGGACAAATTATTGGGAAAACCTCCCGAGCAATTACCTGGAGATGGGAATCTGGCTTGAGGCTGACCGAATGGGATATCTTCTCCCGGTGATGGATCAAGAGAAACTGGATACGCAGCGCGGTGTGGTTCAGAACGAAAAGAGACAGGGAGTGGATAATCAACCCTACGGCCGGGCGAATGAGATCCTGATGAGCATGTTGTATCCACCCCATCATCCCTATTCATGGACTGTCATCGGCAGCCTGGAGGACCTTTCCGCCGCATCGCTTGAAGATGTCATTGATTTCTTTAAGATGTTTTACACGCCCAATAATGCCTCTCTCTGTATTGCCGGAGATTTTGATCCTGCAGTCGCCAAGAAGCTCGTGGAGAAACACTTTGCTTCTATTCCCCCCGGGCCTCCGATTGAGAAGCTCAAACAGTGGGTGCCGACACTCGATGGAGTGAAGCGTGCAGCGGCTACAGATAAGATCGAGCTTCCGCGGGTATACATGGCCTGGCATACTCCGGCTCTTTATGCTCCTGGCGATGCGGAATTTGACGTGCTTGCCGATGCTTTATCTTCAGGAAAAACATCACGCCTCTACAAAGCCCTTGTCTATGAGAAACAAATTGCTCAGGATGTTTCTGCCTTTCAGGCCTCAAGAGAATTATCCAGCACCTTCCACATAACCGTGACCGCACGGAAGGGGCATACGCTGGAAGAGATCGAGAAGGCGGTGGATGATGAACTGAACAAGATTTTTAGAGAAGGCATCACCAATGAAGAACTCATGCTGGCGAAAGTCAACATAGAGGCTTCGTTTATCCGGCAGCTGGAGAGAGTCGGTAGCTTTGGCGGAAAAGCGGATACTTTGAATCAATACAACGTCTATCTGGGAGATCCGGACGGATTCCAGTGGGATTTAGACAGGTATGCGAAGGTGGCCGCAGACGATGTCCTCAAATGCGCCACACAATACCTCGATTTGAATAAACGGGTGATCGTCCATTTTCTGCCCCAGGGAGACCTGGCTTCCGAGAAGAGTGAATTTGACCGGACAAAAGAACCGCCTCCGTTACCCGAGCCTTCCTTTTCCCCTCCGGAGATTCAAATCGCCACTTTATCCAACGGATTAGAGCTGTATTTGGTCGAAGACCATAAGCTTCCTCTTTTACAGGTCAACCTCGTGTTGAAGAGCGGTTGGGCCGCCGACCCTGTGGATAGGCCCGGTGCGGCGTCTCTGACAGCCGATCTCATGGATGAGGGGACAAAATCCAGAACAGCGCTGGAGATTGCTGAAGAAGTCAAATCACTCGGAGCGTTTCTTGGCTCAGACAGTTCGTTTGACAGCTCGATTGTCAGCCTGAATATCCTCAAAGGCAAGCTCGAAAAAGGACTCGATTTGATGACTGACATTGTTTTGAATCCCGTGTTCCCTGAAGAAGAACTGCAGCGGAAAAAGAAGATCTATCTCGGACGGATCCAGCAGGAATCGAGACAGCCATTCCCATCGGCGATTAAGTTGTTCTTGAGCACTCTCTACGGCGAAGGCCATCCCTATGCGCAGCCCTTTACAGGTTCAGGAACGGTTGAGTCCATCAATGCCATTGCACGGAAAGACCTGGTGAATTTCTACAATGCGAACTATGCGCCGAATAATGCCGCAGTGATCATCGCTGGAGATATCACCTTGAGCGAAGCCAGGAGCAGAATCGAAAAAGCCTTTGGCTCATGGAAGAAGAAGAATGTGAAAAAGGCCAGTATCGGGGAGCCGAAACCTCTCCCATCCACTCAGGTATATATCCTGGATAAGCCGGATGCTGCGCAGAGTGTGATCGTCATCGGAAACATCGGATTGAAGCGCAATAATCCCGATTTCACTGCTCTTCAGGTTGTCAACAACGCGCTGGGCGGTATGTTCACCAGCCGGATAAACACCAATCTCCGCGAGGAAAAAGCTTATACTTATGGAGCTTATTCAACTTTCTTAGGAACCCGAGGAACCGGTCCATTTCTCAGCTACACCCAGGTGCAGACACAGTATACCAAGGAATCCATCTATGAAATCGTCAAGGAACTGCGCGATATTACGGGAGAGCGTCCCCTGGTTGGAGAAGAACTAAAAGACAGCAAGAATAACCTCATCAAAAGTTTTCCCCAGGGTTTCGAGACTTTTGGCAGTATCGCCGGTGGGATTAGCTCGATGGTCACCTACGACCTTCCTCTCGACCAGTGGAAAAAATACAGCGGTGAGGTCAATGCCGTCAACAGTCAAAAATCCGTTCAGATTGCGAAAAAATATATCCATCCCGATGCGCTTTTGATTGTTGTTGTGGGAGACCGCAAAGTGATTGAGCCCAAGATTCGCGAGCTGGGATTGGGTGAAATTCATATCGTGGAGAGAGGCGAGAAGAGGTAGCCTATATATCTATTTATCTATATATAATGTATGACTGTTGCCGGGTTCCATAAATCGAAAACATCAATTCTCTGATAGAGTCATATAATTAGGCAGGCGCACCCGCAGCTCAGTGGATGGAGCGGTGGAAATCGAAGTTTACGCCATTCCAGGATGTCACTGGCAGGGAAATTCTTAATGATTAACAGGAGCTGCGGATGTTCCCTCTCCGCTGAGTGACGGAAAATATTTCTGCATTGAAACATTGACCTGGCATATAAGAATATGATAAGAGACCTCACTATTATAACTTCATGAAGAAACAACGCGAGGTCCCTGAGAATTGTCAAAAAGCAAGACCGGAACAGGACTGTACGCACCTCCAGGAATTTATCGACAATCTGCCTTACATTTTCATGACGATATTGGGTGCTTTGGTGTTTATCATCGGTTCCGATGCCAGCACGGCTAAATGGCTGTTTGCCGGATTATATGTGTTTTACGGAGCTGCAGGAGCCCTATGGATTATCATCTTTGTCTGTCCGTACTGCCATTATTATGATACGCGTGCCTGTCCTTGTGGCTACGGCCAGATTTCTGCGAAGCTGCGCAAGGTTCGGGATCAGTCTCGTTTCATTGAAAAGTTCAAAAAACACATTCCTGTGATATTTCCACTCTGGATCATTCCCGTAGTTGCAGGGATCATTTTTTTATTCAAGAACTTTTCCTTGTCTTTGCTTTTGACGATTGTGTTTTTTGCCGTCGTTGCTTTCATAATTTTACCGCTGTTGTCCAGAAAATATGGATGCGCGCATTGCCCTCAAAAAAGCACCTGCCCTTGGATGCGCATTTGATCTAAATCAAAGACCCAATTCATCCGCCCTAAAGCTACAAAAAAGGCCAGCCTCCTTCATGCCTGCTAAACAAAATCTTTTTCTTACAGACATTTTTTTCTAATCACTCATGGTTTTCTTAGTTGTTTTTTGCACTGGTGACTACAATTAGGCGTTTTAAAGCATAAACTGGTACACATTTATTGCACGTGGTTATAAGTCTATATTCAATTTGACACTCCCTTCACAAATTGATAATCTTTTGCCAAATGAGCTGAGGGAACAATGGGAGTAAAGTGTCCGAAATGCAACACTGATAATCCCGAAACCCAGAAATTTTGTGGTGAGTGTGCCACGCCCCTTCCTTCCTCAAAAGAAATCCCTGTCACTGAAACTCTCGAAACGCCCAAAGAAGAATTAACAACAGGCTCCATTTTTGCTGGGCGTTACCAGATCATTGAAGTGTTGGGCAAGGGCGGCATGGGCAAAGTCTATAAAGCCATCGATAAAAAGCTCGATGAAGAAGTCGCATTAAAAATCATAAAACCTGAGATAGCCTCGGATAAGAAAACACTGGAACGATTTAACAATGAGCTTAAACTCGCTCGGAAGATCGCCCACAAGAATGTCGGACGGATGTACGAGCTCATGGAAGAGAAAGGAATTCATTTTATAACAATGGAGTATGTCCCCGGGCAGGATCTCAGGGGATTGATCCGTCAGACAGGTCAATTAACAGCAGGAACAGCTATTTCAATAGCCAAGCAGGTGTGTGATGGATTAACAGAAGCCCATAGATTGGGAGTCATCCACCGCGACCTTAAGCCTCAGAACATCATGATCGACAAAGAAGGCAATGCTCGGATCATGGATTTTGGGATAGCTCGCTCTCTGAAAGAAAAAGGGATAACCGGCGCGGGAGTGATGGTCGGGACTCCTGAATACATGTCACCTGAGCAGGTAGAGAGCAAGGAAGTCGATCAGCGTTCGGACATCTATTCTTTGGGAGTCATTTTGTATGAGATGGTGACGGGGAGGGTGCCTTTTGAAGGCGATACACCTTTAAGCGTAGCGGTAAAGCACAAAACAGAGGCCCCTCAGGATCCCAAGGAACTCAACTCTCAGGTCCCAGATGATTTAAGCGATGTGATACTGAAATGTTTGGAAAAGGGTAAGGAAAAAAGATACCAGAGTGCGGGCGAAGTGTATTCTGAGCTAGATAAGATAGAAAAAGGCATTCCTACCGCAGAGCGGATTATCCCCAAGAGAAAACCCATCACATCAAAAGAGATAACAGTCACTTTTGGGTTGAAGAAGCTTTTCATCCCTGCTTTAGTTGTTTTAGCTCTTGTGATCGCTGTCGTGGTTATCTTACAGTTTCTTCCTCGAAAAGAAGCCATCCCTACAGCCCCCACTGATAAACCCTCGCTTGCAATCCTGTACTTTAAAAACAACACCGGAGATAAAAATCTGGATCACTTGAGGACCATGCTTTCTGATCTGTTGATCACTGACCTCTTCCAATCGAGATATCTTGGAGTATTGAGCAGAGAGAAGCTTTTTGAGATCCTCAGCCAGCTGAACCAGCTGGACGAGGAAACTTATTCTGCAGATGTTTTAAAAGAAGTGGCTGTTCAAGGAGGAGTTAGCCACCTGCTGCTGGGCAGTTATGCCAGGATGGGTGACGTCTTCAGGATTGATGTGGTCATTCAGGAGGCAGGCACAGGAGATATCGTCGGCTCGGAAAGAGTGGAGGCACGGGGAGAAGAAGATGTGTTTCCCAAGGTGGATGAGCTGACAAGGAAAATAAAAGCGAATTTCAAGCTTTCTGAAGAAGATATTGCCAGCGATTTGGATAAGGACGTAAAGAAGATCACGACCTCTTCTCCTGAAGCTTATAGATACTACAGCGAGGGATTGAAGTATCTTGGTATTGGGGATGTGCGGGGATGTATCGCTTTGATGGAGAAAGCAATTGAGATTGATCCTGAGTTTGCTGCAGCTTACAGGTACATATCCGCTTCCTATGGGGCCGTGTATCTTTTTTCTGAGAGTAAAAAGTATCTGCAGAAGGCCTTAGAGTTCAAAGATAGAGCATCGGATAGAGACCGTCTTCTCATTGAGGCAAGTTTCTTTCGGGAATCAGAGAAAACATTTGATAAAGCCATCGAGGCGTATTCCGAATTATTGGAGCTTTATCCAGATGCTTTGGATGGGATTATTGGCATAGGGACAATCTACCGTAACATAGAGGAATGGGATAAAGCTATTGAGCTGTATGAAACAGCCATCCCGAATAAATTCAATTCTTTAGCTCCTTATACCCTTGCCGCGAGGGCCTATATGGGCAAAGGTTTGTACAATAAAGCGAAGGAAATTCTTGAGGAATACGTCACTAATGTTTCAGATAATTCTGTGATCCGTTTCTATTTAGCCCGGAGTTATATTCAACAAGGGAAAATTGATCTGGCCCTCACCGAAATAGATAAAGCTTTCGTTCTTAACCCGACTCGTTATAGTAATTTCCTGAGTAGAGGAGATATTTATGTGTATACAGGAGATTTTGTGAAAGCAGAAGAAGAATACCTGAAGCTCAAAGACCACAGAGAGCCTTTCGGGCAAATATGGGGGAAGTTGCGTTTAAGATCATTATACATGTTGCAGGGAAAGTTCGAGAAAGCAGAGATCATGACAAAGCAGGGAATAGAATTTGCGCAGAATATGGGGGAATACGACTGGAAATCGGTCTTCCATGAATGTTTGGCCCGTACGTATTTAAGAAAAGGAAAGCTTGAGCACGCTTTAAAAGAATGCGATTTAGCCCTGGATAGCGCTAGAAATTGGGAGAATCTTGAAAGGCAAAGAACCGCTCTTTGCACAAAAGGACTTGTTTACGTTGAGATGAAATCCTTGGAAGATGCTCAAAGAACAGCAGATGAACTCAAGCAGGTGATCGATGAAGGGATGAACAAGAAAGCGATCCGGTATCACCACCTTCTCACAGGGAAGATCGAGCTTGAAAAAGGAAATCATTCCCAAGCCATCGAACACTTGGGGAATGCTGTGTCTCTTTTATCACATGGGCCATTAAATAAGCGTGTGGAATTCATCGATCCTTTAGCTTTGGCCTATTACAGGGCAGGGGATTTAGAGAATGCTCTTCAACAGTACGAGTGGATAACTTCTTTAACGCAGGGCAGAATCCGTTATGCAGACCATTACGCCTTGAGCTTCTACATGTTGGGCAAGATATATGAAGAGCTGGGCAACACAGCCAAAGCCTTAGAGAACTACGAGAAATTCCTTTCCCTCTGGAAAGATGCTGACCCAAATATCGCTGAGGTCGAGGATGCGAAGAAGAGGCTGGCAGGGCTGAAGAGGTAAAAAACCGGATTGTATTTCTGCAAAAGGGATGGGTGAGCTAGGGGTCTCGAATCCCCAACCTCTGGGTCCAAACCCTGCCTGAGAAATTGATTTTTCCCTGGTAAATCATTACTTTGCTTTAAGCAACCATGCGCAAACGTAGGCGATTTTAGGCAATTCTGGTGACAAAATGGAGATAAAGAGGAAGGAGTCCGTATATAGATAGAACAGTGGACTTCGAATCAGATGTCAGGGTTTTCTCTGCCTTCTTAAAAATGATGTTACTTAACGGAGTCCATCCATTCACGCCAGCTGATGCCGACCTGAGTGGCGTGCTCGAGTAGATCCTTGTGACGAACAAGACCACAAGGATTAGCGTCGTCGATAGGATTATAGCTGAGATTGTGCCATAGACAGGCTGCAAGCCACTCTTTCACGGGAGTCCTCTCTTCACCAAGATAAGCGTAGACGCGGAGGACTTCGCTTCTCGGATCAAACCCTAGATCTTTGTGTCCTAAATCCATGAGGAAAAGCGGCATCGGTGAGCCTAACAGCCACTTGTCCAGGCCCAGCACATACCCAAGCAGCGAATGTCCGAGTCTTCTTCTCTCTGCTCCAGATTTACGAGTCGGAATGTCCAATCTCCCCGTACCTATACCGTGAATCCAGGCTTCGATGTTGCGGAATGTGTTATGATGGCAGTCGGATAAGGTGTGTACACCAGAGGCGATAGCGCTACATGTTTTATACAGTTCCTGTTTTTGAGGATCCTTTAGATTGTTGAGGGTTTCTTGGAACTTGGGGTTCCAGCGCGGATGAATTTTCGGCAGGCCCGCTTTTTCTGATATCTGAGCATCGAGCTCGACTCCCTGCCCGCCTTCTTCAAACAAATTTTTACCAGCCCTTTCGCCTTCTTGTAGATGGGCATCATCCAACCATGAGGAGCAGGGAATGGTATCGCTTGTTTGGGTGAAGTATTCCACAACCAGCAGCATCCGGTCTATCATCAGCCTCTGGAGCTCTGTCAGCTTCGAGGCCGGCCCAAGCCATTCGTAGGCATTATTGATGAATCCTTCGGCGTGCGGGAAGTCTTTTGTAAAATCCGTCCTGGATTTTCCTGCGAGATAACCCGTTAGTATGGTGTGTATGATATTCATACTCTCCATGTGAGATGGTTGAGATGTTTTAAGTTCCCACCACATTCCAGGACACCAGCAGCCGTTCCGGAACGAGGGCTCTTCCAGCTTTCCCCGGCCGATGGCATCAAGTAGTTCGTCGACCGTTACCGGGAATCCGCTATCACACGGCACAAGACTTGCGATGTGGGCGCGAATCTGACGGATGTTGTCATCCAGAGGCCCCAGTTTGGTCTGCATTTCGTTGAGGTGTGTGATTTCATCATCCCAGTCTTTTTCTTGACCAGGAAATGTCCATGTAAATACAGACCATTTTCTTATGACATTACCCGTTTCATCTGTCGTAAGAGTCGTGATGAGTTCCGTCTTTTCGACTGGGGAGGAAGACTTTTCCCCGGTAAACACAGCTTCAAAACCCGGAGATAACATACCATACGGCACAGGTCTTTTTTTCTGTTTATGTTCCATGATATGTCCTCCGCAGCCTTACTAAAATTATTGAATTCAGGTTATCATAAAAGTAAAATAAATGACACACTTTGGTCATCATTGACGAACACGACCAGAATGAAAAATTTGTAATTCGTTAATCCTTTGAACGGTGCGCCCGTAGCTCAGTGGATAGAGCGGTGGACTTCGAATCCAAAGGTCGGGGGTTCAAATCCCTCCGGGCGTGCCACGATTTTTCCTCTGTTACCCCTGGAAATCAGTTAAAATCCACACTTTAGCGACTTTTTGAAATTGTCGCAATTTTACACAATTTTATACAGTTTTTTCATGAAATGTGCACAATTTGAGCACAGTCTTTTTAATCTTATCGGATTAATAGATTTTCTGCCTTATTAGATTTTGAATTTACGTTGATTTTAGATGATCTAGTGTCCCCACATAAAGAGTTGATTCCCATTTCTCATGTAGAGGGATTATTATTCCATATCGCCATTTAAGGAATTCATGAAGTATCTCAAGTTCGGCTTTTCGCTTGTTTGTATGCCTCTGTATCTCGCGCTGTGTGGCTTTATGACCTGGTTGAGAATAAACAAATTTAGCGATTTTTGAAGCAAGCAAAGCGGGCGTTTGGCGTTTTAAATCTATTACTGCAATTGGCTTGGGTCGGCCACGCTTCCATTCACAGTAAATCTCATTGATTAATCGCTCGATAAGGTCTAATAATTTATCTCTCCGATATCTCCCCTTATAGGCATATTTAACGAAGTGGTCTTTATATAATTCTCTTGAGAACTTATTTAATAATTTTTTTGTCTCATGATTAATAACGGGAAGCCGTTGGATGATTTCTTTCGCTATTCTATTAATTGGCATTTTCCTAACGGATTCATAATATTCCCATCCACTCTTAATTTCAGAAAGAATATCATAGGCGAGAAAAGTTAAATAATCATACGGGGGGCCAACCGGTCTTGTTTTTTCAAACTTGCGCCATAGGCAAAGCCAACAGATACATGGAAGTTGATGTAAATTCCCTTCTTTGAAATCTTCTAATATCCGCGTATGCCTGATTGTCATATTTTTAATAATAAATTTTGCACTAGGACTGGAAAATGGATCAATTTTTTGATAATGATTTTGTTTTAAATCTTCTTTTCTATCCCTGATTGTCATAAGATTTAATGCTCCTATGCCTGGTAATTGTGGAATCTATACAGTGTCATATTAATATGAAAAAATATAGCTGTCAAGAGGAAAATCGAACTATGGAGGTTCAACATGGCAAAAATCAAATGGGATTCAGTACCCGCTTGTATTGGTTGGAATAAGATCAAATCATTACGAAAAAAATTAGGATTATCTCAACCTCAATTGGCCGTGGGTGCTGGTATTTCAGTAACATCAGTTTATTTTCTTGAGCTCGGTTATGAAGAGAGGACTACGGATAAAACCAAAGAAAAATTAGCTAAATTTCTTGAATGTGACGTTGATGATATTTTTCCTTGTGAAATGATTGGCAATGAACCACGTGAACAATTCCTGGAGCGAATGAAAAAGATGGCCAAAGAATAATCAGGAGAAGCGATGAATCCTCTCTTAACTCCCGGCGAACTTGCTCAGATTTTGAAAGTGAGCACGGGACATATTTATCGATTGGTTGCACAGCGGAAAGTTCCCTTCATTAAAAACGGCGGATCAGTACGCTTCAGGCCGGAGAGCATCGAGAGATGGGTCCAGAATCAAGAGGTTGTCAGCGTGAGAGACGTATTAAGGGGAAGAAAATGAGTGATATTTTAATTCTTAGCCTTGAAGAAATTGGCCGCCAAGCTGATGAGGAAAAGCGAAAACGTCTTATTAAGGGCAAATGGGGAGCATGGTATAGAAAAAGGGGTTCATTGGGCATTAATCGATGTTATCCCTATGAGGTTCCTATTTCAATTATAAAGGAAGGCGGCCCCCTTTCCTGGTTTGCACATCTTAGACAAAAAATATGGCTACAAAGAGGAGACCTGGAGGACCTTATTCAGGCATTCAATGATCTCTTTGGCTATAACTGGATTTATAATGGTATGAAGGGGAATAAAGAGACAAGGCCATGAGCGAAAAAGAAAAAGAAATCCTCTATACATTAGTAGAGGATCC
>Ga0180437_10007487_pt1 | contig 14159 bp, 20 predicted proteins | sample SS_ome_4_FD_132410 | JGI IMG/M metagenome (GOLD analysis project Ga0180437, IMG submission 132410) | Hypersaline lake sediment archaeal communities from the Salton Sea, California, USA - SS_3_D_1 metaG | ecosystem: Environmental > Aquatic > Non-marine Saline and Alkaline > Hypersaline >...
ATCAGCAAATGCGCGAGATAAGGGAAGCTGGCTACAGACTGCCGGTAGATTATACGCTTTTTGGTCGGTCTATGGATGGCATGGATTACCGTTTCTTAAAACCGCTTGAACAGTATTTCCCTGAAGATTACGGCAAAGTTTTAGATTGGTTCCCCTTCGCTCGTTTCGAGATTATGCGGTACGAGCAGCTTAATGACGGATGGTTATATTATGGCGCGTAAAAAGATTAGAATACAGAAACCGGACCTATCAAAAATAAGTCTGGCGAAAATAAAACCGGGGCAAAACCCCGACGACGATCTCCCGTCGATCCCGAACCCGTTGGAAGGCTTGCCGGTCTTACCCGGCGCTCAAGAAAACGCCGATCAGGAAATTAGCGCAGTACGTAAAGCCCTTAAACTGGCTGATAGAACCGCGCATGATCGGTTTGTGCTGGCGATGGATAGCGAGTACTGGTTTTCGGTGATATTCCAAAGCCGCGAACAAAAAGAAACCTTCCTTAACCTGTTGGGCTGGATGATTGTCGGCGACAAATACCTTGACGGCTTAGAGCTTGCCCGACGAATGGGGCTGCGCTTACCGCAAACCCCACTCCCCAAAGATGTTTGGTTCAAACAAGTTGATCATACAATGCGTAATATGACCGATGACTTTTGGGATAATTGGGATGACGAAGTAGGCGACGATTTCCTTGATAGCGAAGATGAACGGTGGAAAGAAAAAGACACTGAACGCCTGAAGCAGCGACTCAAGGAGCTTAAGAAGCGGCAGGAAACCGGCGAAGAACCGGAGGAAGAGTACAGCGAATATGACGGCGATTATGATCCTGAAATCCTGGCCGAGATCGACGAGTGGGACGGCGAAGATTGGGACGGCGAAGATTGGGACGGTGAGGAGGAGGAATGAAACACACGAACCCGCATGAAAATGTAAAGATCGCCCTGACCGTTTTCTCTTTATTTGGCGTCCCTAAACATTTCCTTGACTTGGGTTGCGGCGATGGCGTCGTGGTCGCTACAGCTTCTCGGCTGGGCAGTTTGGCTACCGGAATCGATCTTAACCCGCCGCCCAACCGTATCAACATGCTTACCCATGACCTCACCGAGCCGCTAGACCTGGACCAAAAGTTTGAAATGATTTACTGTGTCGAGGTCGCCGAGCATCTGCCGGAATCAGCCGCCGTTACCCTGGCGCAAACTATCGCCCGACACAAAACGGACCACAACACGCGGCTTGTGTTTTCCGCCGCCCAGCCGGGACAAGGCGGCGAGAATCACCTTACCTTGAAATCCCCGTACTGGTGGCGTAATTTGTTGTGGGAGTACGGTCGCTGGTCTTATCACGACGAGGCAACCGCAACCTTGCGCTTACTTTTGTCCTATACGGCGGGAGCCGCCGCTCATTGGTTGGTTCCTAATATCCAAGTATTTTGAAAGGAGTTTTATTATGTTGGCGTACATTTCGGTGGTTAGCTTCAAGCAATTATTACGACTCGCAAGTTACATTAACGGCCAAACTATCTACACTGCGTCATTGCTGCGAACGCCCACAACTACGCCGGGAATAGACACCATTAAATATGTCGTTACCGCTAGATTCCATAACCCCGCAAAAAACGAGGTTGTTATGTGGTCGGGGCGCGTTAGCAGCGTTATGCACGTTGGCGAGGACAAGGAAAAAAGACAAGCCCAACTCGACCGCTGCAATGCGGTTTTGAACCTTGTCAACAAAAAGCTTGCTGGCGATGGTTTCGATGTGGCCGAGGGCGTTATCGTTTATGCGCCCATAGAAAGCGAGGTTTATGGGGATTTTGACGTACAAATAGACGAAGAAGATAAAGCGACGCTTGCCTAAGAGAAAAAAACGGGGTCGGTGACAAGCCGACCCCTTATGAGGTGATCAAGATCGCCCGTTGAGGTAACAGGTCTTGATTTGATAGCATAATAGCAAAACAAACCGCTTGAGTCAAGCTGGCGAATATGTTATCATAATTCTGTCATGATGGATCGGTAAGCGACCAAAAGGAGATTTACCATGCGTAATCTATTTGGAGGCTTACGAAATCGCGCCCGTCAGATCGGGGCGCAACTGGCCGGAGGCGCTCGCCGTATTGGGCGTGAGCTTCGCGCCCGTGTAGGCGGTCGCGCACGAACACGCCCGACCGGGCAGTAACAATCTTATTAGGGCGGCTGGGTATCTTCGAGAGTGCCAGCCGCCCACCTTTTTATACTCTATGGGCGCTCCAACTAAACTTACACAAGAAACAATCGACTCAATATGCGAAGCCCTGATGATTGGCGCAACCTATAAAATCGCCTGTGAATTTGCGGGAGTCTCTTACCAGTCTCACCGCAACTGGTTCGCAGCAGGTGAGCAACTTCGCATAGACCTGGACAAAAACGAAGCCGACCGGGAAAGAATCAAGGAATTGCGCCGGAAAGGTTTATCAGATGAGCCAATTCCTCCCCCAATGAAGCTTACGGCGCGTGAAGAGCGTTACCTTGATTATTTTGACGCACTCAAGGAGGCGAACGCGGCGGCGGCAATAACTCACCTGAATTTCCTTTATCAGTCTGCCCCGCAATCGCCGCAAATCAGCCAGTGGATATTGACAAGACGGTTTGATGGCTTTGAGGAACCGTCCCGGCGTGTCGAACATTCAACCCAGCCGGGAGCGCCGCTTGAAATATCTGACGCATCCGGCATGTCGCCCGAAGAGCGAGCCGCTGCGGTTATAGCGATCTTTCAGCAAGCTTTAGGCGATCAGGGCGAGGGTGAAGATGCTGCCGACGCAAGCCCCAGCCCTTGACGCCGAATCGGTCGCTCACTTAAGAACGCTTCTTCCCGGCCTTGGCCTGTTCTCCGCCGAAGAACAGGAGGCTATGGTCAATTCACTGTTGAACCTGCCGCCCGATTTACGTAATCAGGCGATTGGTTATCTGGTTCACGACATCCCCCGTATACAAGTAGACGAAACAACTGATTACAGCGCCTATGCGGATAATCCGCGTGGTTTTGGCGTGGAGGTGTTTGGCGAAAACTATACCGATGACGTAATCAAGGTCATGGAATCGGTTCGGGATTACCCGGTAACTATCGCCGAGTCAGCTAACGCCGTCGGCAAAACTCACGGCGCGGCCAGGATCGCTATCTGGTGGTACAAAGCTCACTTGGGGGTGACCGGCGACGTACAGGTTTATACCGCCGCTGCCCCACCGGTTGACAACCTGAGCCGGTTGCTGTGGGGCGAGATTAACAATCTTGTTGCATCGCACCCGATGGTTTTCTCTCAGGATCGGGTGACGTATCTAAACATAAGCGGGGGGCCGTCAGGCAAGCCGCGATCTTTTATAACCGGGGTCGCCATCCCCAGCAGCGGAACCCCAGCCCAGCGGGAGGCCAAGTTTAGCGGGAAACACGCTAGTTATTTGCTCTTCATCCTTGACGAAGCGGACGCGATCCCCCCTGAAGTTTTCTCCGGTATCGAGTCCTGTTTGTCTGGCGGTCACGGCCGTTTGCTTTGCATGTATAACCCCCGATCAAACGAGGGGCCGGTCGCGGCCATGAAAGAACGCGGGGTTAATGTCGTGAAATTGTCGGCTTTTGATCATCCTAATGTCAGGACCGGGCGCGACATCATACCGGGCGCGGTGACCAGGAATAAAACGATCCACCGGATCAGGAAGTGGACCGTCCCGGCGACAGAGGAATATGAAAAAGTACAGGGCGTGGGTCGGTTTTCCATACCTGAGTTTTTAGTAGGGGCTACAGGAACCGACGAGGAAACACAAGAACCTTACCCGCCGTTAGACGGCGGAGACCGTATTATCATTGAGCCTGAATTTTCTTATATGGTTTTGGGCGAGTATCCCGGTATTTCGGTCGGCGTCATTTACGATACGTGGCTTAACAAGTGGGACGCCTTTAGGAAAGAGCTTGAGCGCACCGGGCAAAGCGCCTTATTGCGCCACATCGAACAAACGAACCATACCACCGACGCCGCGCTCCTTCCCGGCTGGCCTCCCACCAGCGGCAGCGGGAACGTCTGCCCTATTTTGGGCGAATACGAGCCGGGGGCGGGGCCGGTTTATTGGGCGGTAGATGACGGGTACGAGGGAGCTATGGACCCCAGGACCGGGACGTACACCGCCGAAAGTCACCCGCGAGTTATCTTGATGATCCAAGAGAAGGGTGACGGTCGCATAGCCGTGTTTAACGAACATTGGTCAATACGATCCCCCTTTGTAAAAGACGACTATAACGCCGTTTTAGGCATGGGCTACCCTTACCCTGAGCTTGTCATCTTTGGACCGGGCAGTAAAGCTATCGCCGGGGCTGCGATGGCGCAAGGGCTAGGTAAGCGAACCGTTCAACCTGAAGTTGAAGAGTCAATCAAAGTTTTGCGGCGCTGGATTAGCGCCGATCCGAACGGTTGGCGGCGGTTCATCGTTCACCCCCGCTGCAAGCACTTTATCAAAGAGCCGCCAAGGTATCGCCGCAATCCATTCGGCGTTATACTTAAGATGTACGATCACGGTTTGGACGCCGCTAGGTACTTCTCCTGGGTTTTCAGGCGCGAGACCGATATAGAGGAACAGCAATAGAACACAGGCAGAAAAGCGAGCGGAGTAAGAGATGGCAGATAATGGATTAACAGAGCAGGTTATAGCGCACGACCAAAGCGTTAAAAAAGAAGACTTCGCCAAGGGCGCTATGACCTGGGTATTCCCGGCCTTCGGGTATACGAACGCCTACCAAAAAGGAACGGTATTACCCAAAGATTTACCTATGTACAGTCGCTACGAGTTTTATAGCTCCCGGCAAGTCTATGAATTACGCAGTCCTTATCACGAGTCCTTTTGGGCGCTTACGATAGGAACGGCCGTAAGCAAAGGGGCGGCTTGGGGCTGGGAGGTGTCGGGCGCAGTCCCACTAAGGCGCAAACGGCTACAATCGCTTTTGCAACATGCTACATGCGGTATACTGGTCGGCTTTGTTCCGTTCATTTCTGCCCATTTGCGCTCGTTCCTATTAACTGGTATGGCGATATTTGAGATCGAACGGGCGAACAAACAGGCTGCATCAACAATCACCGGGCTTCATCATCTTAACCCGCTGCGCTGCCGATTAACAGACAATCCTCGTGAACCGGTCGAGTACCTTGACCGGGCGGGAGATATTCACCGTATGCGCTGGCATGATGTTATTATTTTGGCTGACAACCCCGACCCAACGGAGGGCGACGTTAGCTTAGTGCAAAGCTCAACGGATCGAGCTTGGCGCATGGTTACAACGTTGGAAGCGGCGCACCTTTATTTATACGAGAAGCTTACCGGTGATCGACCCTTGGCGCTTGAGTTCCTTCAGGGCATCTCCGAGCGTCACCTGACCGAAGCGGTGAACAGCAACCAAGCGGAATCAGCCCGATCCGGTAACGTCATGTTTCGCGGCGTAACGGCGATCCCCATTTATTCAGACGTGCCGATCAATCGTGTAACTATCCCCATCGCCGAAGTGCCTGACGGCTTTGATTATCAAACCATTTATGATAACGCTATTGTCGGATACGCCGGGTTTACCGGTCAGGATGTGAACGATCTCGATCCCCGGCTTGCCCAGCGTATGTCATTGGGCAGCGGCGCTCAAGCCATTGTGCTTGACCAGAAAGCCAAGGGTAAGGGGTTGGCGGCTTGGAAGGCTGACTTTGCCAATAATGTTCATCGGTTGTTAGCGGACCTAAACACAAAGTTTACATGGTCAGAGTTGACAGTCGAAGACGAGACTCGCGAGGCGCAATTGGTCAAAGCTCGCGCCGATGCTCGTAAGGCTATGCAAGACAACCAGGAGATCACCCCCGACCAATCCCGCAACATGGCGGCTGACGCCGGAGATATTCCCAGGGAGTATTTAGATCAAGACCTTACGCCGACAAACACCGTCGCCGACGACGAGCCGACTGAAAGCAGCGCCGAAGACGACTCAGAAGCGCCCAAAACGGAGGCTTTGGTGGAAGAGGAAAGGGGCAAATCGCTTACTATCGCAGAGGCGATTTTAGAAGGTTTTTGGTAACACACAGAAACGGACAAACTGTAGCTATCGCCCTCTTCTCCTTTAAATATATATTTAAAGGAAAAGAGGGCGATAGAGGCAGTTTGTTGACGGTTTTGACGATGTGTGTTACGCCGGAAATGTACTTATGACACAGTTCGCTATGGTTGGTATGCAGCCTCAATTACGCGCTTTGGCTGAAGACCTTGAGGGGCGGGTTCAAACCCTGTTAACGGCTTTGAAGGACGGGCGTATATCGCCGCAAGAATGGCGCGAGGCGATGCGTCGCTTATTGGCAAGGTATCATCTATCTGCTTTATCGCTGGGTATCGGCGTCCCACTGCTGCCCGATGGCGCTGGGGCTATCGTTACGTCACACCTTGAGTCTATGCAATATCCCCGCCTGGATGACTTCTATCAAAAAATACTGATGGCCGAAACGTTTAACGAGGCTTGGCGGTATCGGGCGCATTTATACTCGCAGTCAATCAAAACATCTTACCACGAAGGCGACGTATTTAGACAGGCGGGGCAATTTCTTCCTTTACCGGCAATGCCAGCCCAAGGGACGCAATGCCTGACAAATTGCGGCTGTTCCTGGCGCATAGAAAATAAGGGAAACGGCCGTTTCCTGGCTTATTGGGTCAGGCATAAACGAGACAGTTGTCAGACGTGCGTTGAGCGCGAGGCGCAGTGGCAACCTCTGGTTATTCAAGATGGGCGGCTGATGCCGGAAGGAACGGCAGTCAAACATTTGCGGGGGCAGCACGACCAAAAACGTCACGCCGGAGGGCTTGGTCAGCTTGAAGATTGGGCAAAATCATCTTTAAGCGACACCGAATTGAGCGCCGTCCGTAGGGCCGTATCGTCTATGTCCAGCGACGAGCGCAAGGAGTTTTTTGACGACGCCTTGGCGAATGTTCGGCGCTATGGCGACCCTGACACCTTAAAGAAGCATGTCATGGATCGCGTAACTACCGGGCAAAGGGAAGCAAGGGCAGAAGTTGGGCGCATATATGGGACGCCGGTACACAAGGTTAATCGCTTTACCGGTCGTATTGAGGATAAAGACACTTCGCTCGCCGTCGGTATAAAAGGCAAGGATCGGGCGACGATATTAATGACGACGGCCAAGGGCGGGGCGCTCAACACCAGACCGCACCATGAAGAGATGACGCGCATGGTCGGCGGGAACATAGACAACTACGTTCGCTTTGCCGCTATCAGTCACAATGGGCGGCGGGTGTTAATGGTTGATGTTGCTTTTTCGGCTGCGGACACGACGCCGGGGGCGCTGCGTAACATTTACCGGGCTTTAGATATGCTGGCTAATCGTGGTCTGCCTGTTGATACGCCTGTTTTAATCAGGTCCGCATTTGAGCGTGATTTTGACGAGATAATGACCACCGTTAAAGCCAACGAGTTGCGGTTAATGGTCGGCGAGGCTGAGATCTATCTGTAATGAAAATTAAAATACTGCCCATTGGCAAAGTCGATCCGCTGCGGGGCTTAGGCTATCGCATGGAGTTGGCGATTGTAAACAGCCTTGACATGACAGCCAGGGCGATCAAGGTTGACTTTGGGGTTACGACGCAGACATGGCGACGGAGGCCGATGTTTCAGATTGACGAGCCAGCATGGGATACGCGAGACATTTATACCACTAGCGAGATTTACGGGTATGTGAGCGGCGGTACTCGTCCGCACGTCATCAGGCCGAGAATGGCGAGCCGTTTGGCTTTCCCGGCCAATTATGCGGCCAAAACGACGCCGCGAAGTATCGCCAGCCGACCGGGAGGCAGCAGTGGACCGACCGTCACGGCGCGGGAGGTTTTTCACCCTGGTACACAGGCGCGAGAATTTGACATAGTTATAGCGGAAAAATGGGGGCGACAATTCCCGGTAACACTGGATCGGGCAATTGCCGCCGCAATAGGATAGGTGCAAAATGAATTTACTGGGTTTACACGTAGCCTCCGGTAGCCGCAATGGTTACGGTATGGTTGCCCCGCTTACGCCGGGTGTCCTTTCTTTTGAAGACGGCGCATTTGACGAGACCAATCCCGCCAGGGCTTTTCTTGTTTTGCGTCACTGTGAGTTTTGGGGCGGTGAGTGCGACATTATGCCGGGGTTTAATGAGCTAACCTTGGAAGATATGCCCGATCAAGCCGCCTACTACTGGCCGTTAATTCGCAGTATGTTGGAGTCGGCGGAGCAGAGATTAGGGCGACCGGTTGACGCCGTGCAGCTAACCAACGAAACGGGCGGCAATGACCGCATGGAGCTTGCCAAGGTATTTGAGTTTGAGTACCACGTTGGTTTGTTGGCGGCGGCTGATAACCGGCGCGTTTTGTTTGGCAACCAGGGAACCGACTCGCCAAGCTGGGAGTTGTGGACCGAGATCGTTGTTCCCCATATTTACCGCATGTGGCCTCTCGGCCATATTTATGATCGTCATGTCTATGCGACAAGAATAGACGAGGCTGATTATCTGGTAGTTGATTTGGACGGGCAGACTGTAGCGGCGGGAGGTGGACCGCTACGGCTGCAAATGGAGCTTGATTATCTCCTACTTGATCCGCGAGGCATGGGGCCGGTCATCGTCGGTGAGGTTGGTTTCGTGCGGTTCCCCGGCGTCACCCACTTCATGAGCCAGATCACACAATACAATGACTTGATGAGCCGCTTCTATCCCTACCTTGGGTTTATGGCTATTTTCACCGAAGGGGTTTGGGGTAACGCCAACATTCAGGACGCTAACCCCCAGCTTGCTCAGTGGATGGCGTCTCAGCCGCCAGTCAGCAAGTGGGAGCCGCCAGCTTTTAACGGCGAGGTCGATCCGCCGCCGTCGGATAACGAGCAGCGGTTCGCCGTTCAGCCAGCTTTTGCCATTGAACAAGACGAACGGAGGGTTTATTACGCGCCGGTCACCAATTACAACGATGTGCGCTACCTGACACAAGGCCAAGAGATGACGGATTGGGAGCGCGAGATATTTGACGCCGGTCTTGCCTTGGACACGGTATCGCCCAATTTTGACGCGGCTTTACAGCGGGTCATGGGTTATCAGGGCTACTTCCCCACCGGGCAGGAAGGGCGCGTAACGGTCGCCATCGGCGACGACGAGCCGGGACCGATAACGGCCGTTTACCGGCCTTGCCGCCAGACGCGGGTCACTCAGGCTTTCGGCGTTAACCCCCAAAACTATCCGATGTGGGGCGAGTGCGGACATGAGGGTATTGACATCGGCGTACCGCTGGGCGATCCGGTATTTGCCGTTCAATCGGGTCAAGTGGTTCACGCCTCAAACCTGACCTGGGACGGGCTGGGGTCGAGTAACTATGGTTGGCATGTAGTTATAAATCACGGCGACTATGCCAGCGTCTACGGCCACTTGTCGCCCGATTTACGGGTTAATGTTGGGGATTATATCCCTCCAGGGCGCGTTTTAGGAGTAAGCGGCAATACGGGCGTCAGCACCGGGGCGCACCTGCATTTTAGCATTTTGACCGACACCCGAACATGCTATCCTCCCCGCCTTTACGGTTACTACACCGATCCGACATTTATCTTGAACCTGCCCCAGCCGCCAGAAGAAGGAGACGCGCAAACTGTAGACGTGACCGATTATTTCAGGCCGTTACCGGGCAAGTCGCCGAGGTACGTCTTTCAGTTGCGGCGAGCAGACGGCGGATCGGCGGGTTCTCAGGACATGCAGGTTATCACCGAAGGGGCGAAAATTTTGCAGCTAAAAGGGTCTGAGGTAGCCGCCGAGTACGAGGAGTTATGGGTTGATGGCGGGTATGTTTGGCGCGGGGCTGACACGTCGCCGGGTGAAGGTCGCCTGTACATTCAGCGGCAGACAAATACCGCTACCTCTGTTCGGGCGGTATGGTGTCCTTCCACTATGACGGTAGGGCGACTATTTGAGCGGCGTCCCTATGTGTGGTGGTATAACAAAGCTGATTGTCGGCTGTTGACAGCGCCCGAACACAGCAGCGTAACATATATTCGTTTGGCCGAGGTGATTCCTGTTTGGTCGCCGCCAGAAAACACAAGTATTGTCTTTCGTGATGTTATCCGTTTGGAGTGGTATCCAACATTAGGCGGCGGGGTTCTGGAGGAGTATTGGTACGCCAAAGAGATCGGCGGTTTAGTCGCTTGGCGTCATGCAGACGGGCGATACCACTATATTAACGAATTGCCGGAAGGTCGGCGCGACATGGTTAAGGAGTCAACATGCCTAAGCTAAAAGAATCCGAGTTCAAAACGCTCTGCGCCGAGGTTTTTCCCGATCCTTTGCTTTATCAGGACGCTTCGCCTATCAGGGTCAAGCGCAGCTTTGGGCGAAGCGGGACGATTCCCCGGCGCTTTTGCAGCGACCCGCACAAGCGGTTTACCGCTGAGTTAATCGGCAAAAAAACGAACCTGCAAAAAGTCAAATTCACCCTGGCGAATGATAACCCCGGCGTAACCGCCAATATGTTACGAACGGTTACGCACGTCATTGACAATGTGCTGGGCGAGGATGGCTGGGATCGCCAGCAATTTCTCGATATGTTTAGTCAGGCCAAGCCCGGTAAAGTTGGGGATCGGATCGCCGTCGGCTTTACGACGCTGCCCCTCCCCAGGAACGGCGGTAAGCTGCCCGAATTGCCGCTTTGTTTTGTTGATTTAAGGATTACTTGACCGCCATAGAATGAGCTACTATACCGTCCCTGAAGACATTACAATAGCGTGGGCTGGGTTAATGGATGACGCCGCCAGACAAGAGGCGCGGCGTCATCCCTGGCACGTTATGGAGTTTGTTTGTCTTGTCAATGGTAAGATACCGGAGGCGGCGAGCATGACCTACCAGGGGCTAGAACCTAAAGCCCGTAACCGGTCGGCGAGTAGCAGTAACTATACTTGGTGGGCGGTGTTGCGCCGCATGGTAAGTTGTGTGCCGGACTATCGGCGTTACCTTATGAAAATGCTTGTTATTGTGGATAGCGACGGCGAGCCTTTCGCTTGGACATCGCCGACAGCCGAACGTTTATTCTGACGGCGGCTTACCGTCGCTATCCCGACAGGCAGCTATACTCGCCGCTATGACCAAAATAGCGGCGGGTATGCTGCAACCGCACAAAAGCAGAAGAACCAGATCAGGGCGCAGCCCCATCGGTCGCCTCCTCTACGTCGAGAAGCCCGACTTTTTCAAGCCATTCTTTTATATAAGGGACGCGCTCGCCGACGCCTTTAGCTCCGCGAAGAGATTTCCATGATTTTGTGCTTACTATCATCCGGTGGTTATCCGCTTTGTTCACCAACTGGACTTTGTACTCTTTATAGCCCGTCCAGCGGATATACACGCCCATTTTTTCCTTCAGGTGTTCAGGATAAAAGTCAGAGTTGAGTAACCAGTACTCCTCGCCGACCTTTGACCAGCGGGGCGACTTCACGCCGTTTACTTGTTTCATTTTGAAACATCCTCCTCTTTTCTGTGAAGCGGGAAATAAGGACCAATAAGCTCGTATTCGTCAATGATTGTTTTGGCGATATGAGATAGGGCTTTGGTCAAGGCGAAATAAGGAAGCCTGTCAATTAACTCGATGACGCACGACCGGGCAAACTCTTTATTGTATGCGTTAAACAGGTTTGGCGTTAGCTTTTTCCCGATGTCGCCGACAGCCAATTTTTCGCCGTTGTAAGAAATAGGCCAATCCAGAACCCAGGCGTTAATGACGTTATCCTCGCTGTCTACAAGCTCATAGCGGGTGGAGTAGCGGTTCGGGAGGCGCTCTTGGGTCATTTTCCAGACTCCGGCCGTCAGCATAGCCCAAGTTAATACGCGACTGGCCTCCATCTCTACCGCTGTTTGTACCTGTTCGTCATTCATGGTAATCACTCCTCGTCGGTATGGCGATGGAACCCTCCACCTCATTACCGAACACGTCCCAGCCATCTCGCCTTCTCCTGGCGAACATTTCCAGATAGGGACCGGGCAAGCTTTCGCAATAATCGTAAATACTCTCCGGTTTTTTTGAATGTACCTCGCGCTTCGTAATCAGTCCCAGCCAGTCCGCTTTTGGCGGTTTGGCGTCGCCGCGTTTGGCGATAAAAACCGGTTCACTACAACCCCTCACCCAGCCGCCAAGCCCCCATGACGCTTTATATTGCAAGTCGCCGAAGAGGTTGACGGCTGGGGTGTACTGCGATTTGATCCAAGGGAACCCGGCGACATACTCGAAGCCCCAGGCTTTAATTACGGTCAAGGCGTCAGGCACAAACCGCCACGTCACCCATAAGACGAGTACGGCGTCATCAGCAGCAAGGGAGGGAACGTCCAAGGCGGCGATCTGCTGCGTGGTCATCAAGGGATAATGGTTTGATATTTTAGGACCATAAACCCCTTCACCCCAAGGCGGATCGGCGGCGATCAATTTGTATTTCATACTGCCTCCCTATGCTGGCGGCTTACAGTCTTTGAAATAGACGATCCAGCCTCGACCGAGATTATCAACGGCGGCGCTCTTTACGCTGTTGATAAGTTTTCGGTCGGTTAATTCCATCGCCACGTCTACCAGGGCGGCGGCGTAATCATCGCAACTGAAGCCCATACACTCGCGTCCAAACATAAAACGGCCGCTGTAACTGCGCGGCATATAACCGGCGGCTTTTACTGCCTGAATAAGTGTTTTTTGTTGATTCTCGTCCATTTTTACTCCTTGTCCTTGTCAGGCTGCCAACCGCTACAAAAGAAGTCGGCGTGAGTCTTAGCGCATGTTAAAGCTGCCGGGAAAATGCTCTCAAGCTCTTTGGTGTAGGGGCGAATACATTGACCCGTTGTAGATTCACTTGTACCGGTCACCAGCCACCAATGGCAATTGCGGCAATGTCTGATCTTCTCTTCGTTCGCTTCAAACGGCCGTTTGCCGAGCATGTTTTTGGGCAGGTACGTACCACGACCCCGGCGATGACTGAATTTACGCGCCATCGGTAGATCGCCGTTCATGACCCAGGTTCGGGCAGTGGACGGCGAAACGTTAACGCTGCGAGCATACTCGATGAGAGAGACCCAATTGCCGTCAAGCTTCCGGTACTCGCGCCCTGGCGGTTGCCAGTTCTTTACCTCATCCCAATCAACCACATAAAAGCCGGTTTCTGGATTGGCGTAAGTTGGTAGCGACCCGCGAGTATGCCAGCCTCGAACACTGTTCAAGGCGAAGCCTCGCCGTTCTGCAAACTCACGTAAGCTAATTTGTTCTGCCATTTTCAAACTCCTTGCGGCATGACAAAAGGGATGATCGCTCGATCATCCCTTTGCCACACTCATATACATACAACTACGATCTTAAATGGACCACTGTGATACGCAATGCGGTTACCGCTTTCCATTCGTGGGGGGCCAAAGGTTCGAGTTTCGTCTTTCCCCTGAACGGCGATTATGGGCGGCGCGTCGCGCAAGGTAGACTGAGGGGTCAACCCCAAGCCTTGTAAGTCGGTCATGAGTACCTTGCCATCTAGCGTAAAGCTTTCAATTGGGTATACCTTTGCCATCTTGTCACCTCTTAAACAACCACGACAACCGGGTTAATTGCGTCATAACCCTTGGTTAGCATAAACCAGCGTTGGACTAGCCGGTCATAATAGAAAATTACTGTCATAGGATCGGTAAGCTCCGGTAAATTGGGACTGCCGCCGTCCTGGTCAAGTAACCGATTTACGATCATGTCACTGAGAGGAGGCTTAGTAATGTCGGCTAAGACATTCCCAAGCGGGAGATTTGATTGGCTGAATTTGTAGGTCATGCCTACACGGGTAGCCAAGTAGATGCGTAAATTTTCGTCCATCTTGTCACCTCGTTTGTTTCAAAATTGCCTGTCAACTAACTACACAGTTAGGATAACACACGTAACACAGTATGTCAATACCCAATTTACAGATTTGCAAAATTGCCCAAAAACGGCCGTTTTCAAGGGTTAGGCTATAAAACCACCCATAAACCGGGAAAATGGCAGAGAATCGGGATTTTAAGGGGCTTAGGGCTTGTTTGCAAGTATGATAAGCCCTGCCCGAAGACTTCCCCCAGCCCTAAGCCCTGCCCGAAGACTTCCCCCAGCCCTAAGCCC
>Ga0180437_10007488_pt1 | contig 14159 bp, 14 predicted proteins | sample SS_ome_4_FD_132410 | JGI IMG/M metagenome (GOLD analysis project Ga0180437, IMG submission 132410) | Hypersaline lake sediment archaeal communities from the Salton Sea, California, USA - SS_3_D_1 metaG | ecosystem: Environmental > Aquatic > Non-marine Saline and Alkaline > Hypersaline >...
GGGGACGAATTGGGCCGGCTTTACGGGGAAATCGACAAGTTAGCCATCTTTGCGGATGCGGAAAAAGCAATAACGGCCGAGCACGTGGAGCAGTTGACGGGACACAATCGGCTGTTCAATGCGTTTGCGGTGATTGATGCGGTGGTAGCGGGCGACGCGGGCGGGGCGGTGGAGCGGCTGCGGCGGATGTTCGCGGAGGACAAATCCGCGGAGTACACGACGGTTGGTGCGTTTGCGTTTCACTTTCGGCGGATGTTCAGGGCCAGGGCGATGCTTGAGGAGGGAGTGAAACCGGCGGAGATTGCTTCGCGGCTGCGGATATGGCACAACAAGGAGGGGTTCTTTCTGCAACTGCGGCGAATGCCTTTGAAAAGTATCGGCGACATAATGCAGCAGTTGGCCGACATCGATTACGCGGTCAAGACCGGCCGAACAAAAGCTCAGGTGGCCATCGAGCAACTGGTGCTCGGGCTTGTCTGAATGGCCACCCCTGCTCCAAAGGGGACATTTGCCAGGACCTTCTTAAAGGCTGTCCTCGGGCTGTTTGGCCCAAGATTGGGGGCACCAGTGACAAGAACTACAAAGGCTTGAAGATGGTCTGCGGGTTTTCAGAGACCAACCTGCCATAAAACTCCAAGGCATACCTGTCTGACATTCCTGCTATGAAATCACATATTAGTCTTTTCTTGTCTGCTTTTTTCCGAAGTGCCTCGTAAATTACACGGAAGTCAACCGGCATGAGCATGTAGCCATTACCCTCGGATAAGATATCGAATATGGTGGCAACGATATCTTTGCCCCTAAATGATACCATTTGTATTTTGGGAGAGAGTATCTGAGATTCGTAAATGGTGTGTTTTAGTATGTCCACGTCAGTCTTCTTATCAGGCTCAAGGTCCACTTGGGATAGGGGAGGAAGTCTCCTGTTCAGTCCACTTATTGACACCTTCCTTATCGCTGAGCCCACCAGCTTTGAAGTCAAATTCACGCGATAGTATGCATTTTCTGCCATGTCGTTCGACATAGAGTTGGCGAATGTGATTGAAAAGAAATGTAAGTCCTCCAGCCGACTTCTTGAAGGTTTGGCAAACAGTTCTTCGACACCATCAGGGAGCTCAAACTCGCCGAAGAATATTTTCCGGATTTTCTCAGCCGCTTGGTCGGCAGATATAGTTACATTACTGGTCTTTTTGAGCTTTTCTGAAACTCTATTAAGGACATCTCCGCTGGCGGAAAGCAAATCAATCGGTTTTAGAAAGCCTGCCTTAAAGGAATCCTCCAAATCATACACCGAGTAGGCAATATCATCGGCCATGTCCATGATCTGGCATTCGACGGTCTTGAATGGGCCACTATACTGTTTTCCATTACAGACGCTGTCCTTAATGAATCTTACAACATGGCGTTCAGTCTTGTAGTAGCCCTTCTCAGGCCAACTCTTCCTGTTGCTCTTAGCAAAGGGGATTTCGTGGTCATATTTCAAGATAGAGGCGAGGGAACGGGCGGCCAGATTAAGGCCTAATCTCTTGTCCCTGCCGCGAGAGTCTATCCCCAGCGTAGTATTTTGAACTGAGTGCCTCTTCTCGGTAGTTGCAAGTATGCGTAACGTTTGAGCGTTGCCCTCAAAGCCACCCCAAGCAGCCATTTTCTCATCGAGGGCCTGTTCGCCAAAGTGCCCGAATGGGGGATGCCCAAGGTCATGTGCTAAACCTGCAAACTCGACGATGTCGGGCTCAATACGGTATTCTTCGCCTGCTGCTTCTAAGTCATGGTTCAGCTTGATGGCAATTGACTTGGCTATCTGAGCCACTTCAAGAGAGTGAGTTAGTCTGTTTCGAAAGAAGTCGGACTCTTTGCCGGGGAATAATTGGGTTTTACCTTGTAGCCGGCGGAACGCCGGAGAGTGGATCAATCTTGCGTAATCCCTTCTCCATGGAGTGCGGTAGGCTTCGGGAGGGAAATTGGGGTCTGGTGTGAGAGGTTTTATTCGAGCTTCATCTTTGCGTGAATAACGCATGCTTTTCCAAATGCAATAAGCATGCCCGTTGGCTACGACTTCTTCTTCGAAAGAATTACCCTGCCAGATTCAATAGTAACTCTAAGTGATTTCTTAATGTCCTGGGGCAGGTGTGCTTTTTCGATAGCCTTCTTTCGGGCCTCATTTAATACCCTATCTGACATTTTATTCTTTTCCATAATTAGCCCTTACCTCCACACTAATATGGCACTGACATTTTTCTAAAGCACGAACATTCAACCGCTATATCTATCTTCGGCAATAGTGCCAATTGTGTTCACTTTTCTATTGGAAGTCGCTGTCTGGGTGCTTCTCTCGTTCCTGTTGGCCGGATTATGCCAAAATTGCTCCTCCGAGAGCGCCCTTTATACCCATATTCAGGCCGGCTTAGCTATAACTTCTTGCAAGAGCAAGACTTCTGTACATACACTGTACAGTTGTATTCTAACAAATAATTGTTAGAAGTCAAGGATGTTTTCCTAATGTTCTTTCTTCCTTTCTGCAAGCACGGCACATCTGTGGCAGGAAGCATACGCCGACTGCGAAGTCCAATCAACTAAAAAAGGAGCCCCGTGCCCGGATTGCTGTTTTCAGCAAGCCAGTGGTCTGACCATGCTTTAGCGATTTGTTTGAAAAAAAATGTTGGGGGCTTGACTGATAATGTTATCTGCAATATAATGTAATTATGGACGAGATAACGTTTAGCTGGGATGCTAAGAAGGCCGGGCAGAACCTCAAAAAGCACAGGATTGGTTTTGAGGAGGCATCAACGGTATTTTACGATGAGAAGGCGACGGAGTTTTTTGATCCGGACCGCTCAAAGGGTGAGGAAAGATTCTTGATGCTCGGACTCAGCTGGCGGCTTCGAATCCTCGTGGTGTGCTATTGCTTACGAAAGCAGGGTTCGGAGATTAGAATTATCTCGGCAAGGAGGGCAATGAAGAAAGAACGCCAAGTATATCTTAGGGGCCAGAGATGAGAAAGGAATACGATTTTTCGAAGATGAAAGGTCGAAGGAATCCTTACGCCAAGGGGCTTAAGAAACAGGTTACGCTTCGGCTGGGAGTGGACGTGATCGAATACTTCAAGCAGATGGCGGAAGAGACCGGGATCGGCTACCAGAATTTGATAAATCTGTATCTGAAGGACTGTGCGCATTCCGGCAAGAAGCTTAGTCTTCAATGGGCGTCGTAGGGGGTCGCTGAATTCTGTTCACAGATTCCTCGGCTCCGCTCGCTATTGCTCGCCGCGCTCGGAATGACAATCTGTGAGGTCTTGGAAAAAACAGGTCTTTTGGTTGCCTATTTCGGCAAGCCAGATGTCTGAGAGGGTTTTGGTGGAGCCGAGGAAGGCGCTGTTTGGGTCGTGGTTTTTGAATGCGGAGCGGGCTTTTGGCTTGTTCATGTTAGCGTAGCAGTAGATGCAGCCGTGGGGGCAGGTGTCATAGGCGCCGATGTCGGAGCTTTCGGTGCAGGCGCATTCGTCGCGTGTAGGCTTTTCGTTGTACGTGAAGCCGGGGGGTGAAAAAAGCTCGTCGATAAGTTGTCCGTCGATGCAGTGGGCCTTTTTGATTTTCTCGCCGAGCAGATAATCGCCGCAACACGAGTACATCTGCATTCCGTGTTCGGCGGCGGTGTCGGCCAGCTTGTTGGCGAGCTCAATTTTGAAGTCATCGGTCGGGTCATAGATTTTCAGATTATGCGTTTTCTCGAATTCGGCGAAGTTGCGCACGACTTTGCCGTAGTTTACGACGAAGCTAAAATAGCAGCGCTCGACATATCCTTGGATCTCGCGTGCAAGCCGGGGAAACGCTCGCAGCCAGAAATCGCGGTCCGATAAGCTCGAAATGATAATCGGGTCGAATCGCCAGTTTATGTGTTTGGGCGACCAGGTTGTGCTCAGTTCTTTGAGGCTCTCAAGTGCGAGCGGCCTCTGTACGTTACTTTCGAAGATGTCGGGCAGGCCGGTAACGGTGAAGTTGAAATAGAATTTGTAGCCGAGGCCATCGAGCAGCCTGAGATTATCAAGAAACGGCGTGAAGTCTTTGGACCAGAAGACCAAGCATAGGACATCTTCGGGGTTTAAGGGCACGAGGTATCTTTTGCCGCCGAAGGGATTAACCACGCCGGCGAAACCGTCTTTGATTCGGGCCATGAACCACTCGCCGTAGAAGGCCGGAATATCCGTTCTGCGTGATACCGAAATAATCCGCTTCATTTTCCTGCCATTCCCTGAGCGTCGAAATTCGCGCCGCCGGCATCGACCGGCTGGTATTGCTTCAAAGATTATATCGTATAATGCTTGTTTTGCAGCGGCAAAGGGTATATTATCATAAAGAGTAAGGGAAAGAGAGAAGCAGGATACAGCAATGGTCACTTCAGCACGCACAGAGAACGGCCTAACGAGGGGTATTGACGGTCGTTTTTGTCTGGACTGGTCTCTGTGGTCGCTCGTTCTGTGGAACCTGTTGACGATAGGGTGGGCGTTGATAGGCGGGTGGTCGCTGGGTTCGCTGGTGATGGTGTACTGGTGCCAGAGTCTTATTCTGGGTTTTTTTTGGTTCCTGCGGCTAACTATACTGCCTGATTTCTGCGTGCCTGAGCAGCAGGACCTATCGATGGAAGAAGCTTTGGACGCGAAGGCGACGGCGGCGGCGCTATTCATTTCGACATACGGAATACTGCATGTGTTTGCCGGGATATTGTTGTACCGGCGGCTTGGTCCGGTGAGGCTTGGAGGGATTCTGATTGTCGCGGGAATTTTCTTTTTGTCGCAGTGCCTTACTTTTTCGAGGACAGCCGCGTGGATCAGCGGTGAAAGACCGACGTTGAGCATAGTGGTCTTTCCATATATCAGAGTCTTACCCATGTTTGCTCCGCTGATAGTGATGGCCAAGGCGGATTTGTCCGGGCAATCGCTGCTGGTGGTTTTTCTGCTGGCCAAGACGGGGGTGGACGCTGCGATGCACATGGTTGAGCGCAGTCGTTTCGGCCAGAGCTCATACGTCGAGAGAACGTTCAAAGATTACGAGCCCGGGGCGTTGAACGAAACCGATGAATGTGACTTCTGTGGAAGGGTGATGGAGGAGTTCGAGCCTGTGCGGCACATCAAAGACCATGTGGTGTGCCTGCGGTGCTGGGAAGCGATACAAGCGGAGAAAGAGAAAGGTTGTCAGCGGTGAGCGCTGTTCAACAAAGAGGGAGAGGGGGGATTGGAACCGCGCTGTTTCGTGGTATCTTGGAAAATAAGCACTTGTGACGCCAAGGGGCTGCGAAAGAGAGAATTGTTGATACTTCAAAACGAGTTGTGTACAGTTATTGCTTGACGCAGGATGAAGATTGTGCTTTTTAATCGTGCAAATGGAAGATGTCGGGTATGATTATGTCGGGCGGCGACGTGTGTCGAAAGTTGGATTCGGTCGTTTGCCGTTGTCGTCATAATAACAGATAAGACCGAGTTGAATACTATGAAATGGGGGCGTCAATGAATAAATACGACCAAGCGATGCCGGATGTGGAGGTCCTTGCCGCGAATTTCCCGATTCCTGGTATGGGATTCCTTGCGGTCAATTCGTTCGTCATCAAGGCGGAGGAGCCGGTCCTCGTTGACACGGGAATGGGAATAGAGAGTGAGGAGTTCATGAAGGCTCTGGCGTCGGTCATTGATCCTGGGGAGTTGCGGTGGGTGTGGCTTACGCACGATGACGCAGATCATACTGGTAACCTTCAGAAAGTTCTTGAAGCTTTCCCCCGCGCGCGGCTTGCGGCGAACGCGCTGGCGGTGCTGAGGATGAGCACGGCCTGGGCGGTACCGATGGATCGGGTTTACTGGCTAAATTCGGGAGACAGTATCAACGTGGGCGACCGTGAACTGACCGCCGTCAGGCCGCCCCTTTTCGACAACCCGACCACTATCGGTGTGTACGATAACAAAACGGAAGCCTTTTTCTCAGCCGATTTCTTTGGCGCGATTATTCCGTCACCGGCGCGGGACGCTGATGATGTCACGGAAGGGGATCTGGCTCAAGGCATAATTGGCTGGGCGAGCGCTGACAGCCCATGGGTTCACATAACTGAGCCGAGCGGATTCATTGGAGCGCTGGACAGAATTCGTCGACTTGGGCCTAAAATGATCTTCTCAGCACACTTGCCACCGGCGCGGGGAAAGACCGAACAGTTGTTGGAGCTGCTTGCGAGGGTTCCCGCTTCTACCCCTTTTGTTACTCCCGACCAGTCGGCACTTGAGCAGATACTGGCACAGACGAAAGGCGGAAGCTGATCGCGCGTGAATGACGTGGATATAACCACCATAAATCAACGATTTGAAAAAAGGCGATGAAAAGAGAGGGGCGATGCCGGACTCTCCGAAACGGCGGCTCACAAGTGTTCTGGGATTAAAGACTCAAAATAATTTACAAAAGAAGAACGGAGAGGGCGGGATTCGAACCCGCGGTACCCAAAGGGCACACCGGTTTTCGAAACCGGCTCGATCAGCCACTCCGACACCTCTCCGTGATTGGTCGGTAGTCATTAGTCGCCGGTATTCAGAGCCTGTAACAAAAGGGGCCTTGGCTTTGTCGATGGCCTGAGATTGCCGCGCCCGCCAGTAGGGGGCTCGCAATGACATTTTTTTGTTAGATGCCCTTAGTCTTTTTCGGCGTTCGAGCTTCTCACAGTTTATATCAACAGAAAGCAGTTTTTGCAAGAGTATTAAGGTGGGGCGTTTGGGTAGCGGCGGCTGTCGGCGTTGGTTTTGATGATAATGACGCCGCGACCATTGCGTTTGGTGAAGATATAGGGTATTGTGCGGGGCGAAACCGGGCTTTTGACTGGAAGAGAGCGAATTTAAGGGAAGTAAGCTGCTATGTGCGAAAAGGCAATGCTTCGGACGGAATGGTTGAGATGTGGGATGGCCGTTGTATTGATGTGGGTTTGGGGCGCAGCGGCTTTCGGCCAGAGTTGTCATGTGTGGGAAAAGGTTGAGATTACGCTTGATGCTCAGAAGTCGTACGAAAATCCGTACAAAGAGGTTGAGGTCTGGGTGGACCTGAAGGGGCCTGGGTTCGAGAAGCGCTGTTACGGATTCCGGGACGGTGACAAGGTGTTTCGGGTGCGTGTTTTGGCGACGTCGCCTGGGACGTGGCGGTGGCAAAGCGGGTCCAATCAGAGCGATGCAGGTCTGAACGGCAAGAGCGGCGAATTTAGTGCGCAGGGGTGGTCGGAGGACGAGAAGGAGGCAAATCCGTGCCGGCGTGGGATGATAAAGGCATCGGACAACGGTCATTCGTTCGAGTATGCGGACGGGACGCCGTATTTTCTTTTGGGTGACACGTGGTGGTCGGCGGGGACATTTCGGTACCCGTGGTACGATGATGACAGGGAGCGGCCGATGGGACGAGGGGCGGGTTTCAAGGATTATGTGCGGTTTCGGCGTCGGCAGGGGTTCAACTGCATTGCGATGATTGCGGCATTTGGCAACTGGGCAAACGACGATAAGCCGGCGGAGTTAGAGACCGAAGAGGGGACGGAGCTGCGTTCGGCGTGGCCGCAGGCGGGCACCGACAGCGCAAAAGAGATGACGGATGAGCACGGCAATCGGGCGATGCTGTTTCCGGGAAAGGTGCCGGGCTATGAGAATTATTTTCCGGATGTGGAGCGGCTGAATCCGGCGTATTTTCAGAGTCTCGACAAGAAGATAGATTACCTGAACGCTCAGGGGTTCATTCCTTTTATCGAGGTGGCGCGGCGTGACATCGGTCCGGCGTGGCACAAGTATTATCCGTGGCCGGAATCTTATACGCGATATATTCAGTATATCTGGAGCCGGTATCAGGCGCATATTTGTTTATTCAGCCCGATTCATTTTGATTCGCGCAGCAGCCTTGCGGCCGAGCACTGGAACGCTGCAGCCAATGCGGTGATTGATAAGTACGGTCATCCGCCTTTCGGAACACTTGCGGGGTGCAATCCGGCGGGCTCATCGCTGAAGTATTTTGACCACAGGGCAAACGCGAAGTGGATAACGTTTCACCAGATAGGCAATTCGCATCAGCACAACAGCTTCGAGTTGATGACGGAGATTTTCCATGCGGCGTCCGCGCTGCCGGGGATTAACGGCGAGCCTTATTACGCGGGGATGCACGGTGCGCCTGGCGGCTCGGACGAATCGGGGCTGAACTGTCGCTCGCACATGTACGGCAGCGTGCTGTCGGGCGGGTACGGCGGTCATATTTACGGCGCCGGGGACCGCGCGCCCAAAGGTGGTGCGATGTGGGCCGGGGAGGTCGAAGAGGTTGACAAGCCGCATATCTGGGACGCGATAAAGTGGCCGTCGGGCGACCAGATGCGTCACCTTAAAACTTTTGTTCTGTCGGAGGGGCGCAAGTACCAGCAGTTGGAGCCACAGGTGGAGCTGGTGTCACCGAACAAGTCCGAGGCGGAGGGACACTCGGGCTGGGACGGGTGTGTCGGATGGGCGTATTGTTCGCGCACGGCGAAGAAGGATTTGTTCCTGTTGTACTTTGAGAGGTATTGTCGCAGGGCTGTGCTGTCGGGGGCGGTGCGCGGCGGCAGATACGATGCTCAGTGGTTTGACCCGCGCGGCGGTAAGTGGATCAAAGCGGACGCGGGTACGGTGACCGCTGATGCCGAAGGTAAGATCACCCTGCCGAAATTTCCCGTCGAGCGGGATATTTCAGACACCGATTGGGCTTTGAAAGTAAGGTTGACCGCTGCAAAATAGTATGAATCCTTGGACACGTCGAGAGGGCGTCAGTAGCGGGTATATGAAGCTGCCTGCCGAGACACTACTACAAATACAGGATAGTCCATCGTCGCCGAGCGCGCCCAAATCACGAAACACGATGCCCCTGCTCACAACGGCACCTTCCTTATGGCGGATTTGGCCAGAAGCAGGACTTGTTTGCCGATGCTCTTGCAGACGTGAAGAAAAGAGAATCGGATGGGGATAAGTTCGGGCAGCTCGAAATCGGCGCACGGGTTTTGAGGCAATTCGTCACCCAGGACTTCTATCTTCTGGTCATTCGACGGCCCGAAGCCAAGCTGCCTTGCGGTCCTGGCAATCGGCAGCTCTTGAGGATCGAGATTAACCAAGTTGCAGCACACCCGCTCCAGTGCCATCGGGTCGGTGCCGCCTATCAGATAACCCAGAGGCCGCGGCCTGCCGCGAATCGGACCCGGGCCATCCATAACCGTCACAGCATCGATTATCGTGACCGCAGGATTGACGAACCTGTATATGTCAATCAGCATCCGGCAGAAATCGAACTCCCGCTTGCCCCTGAAAAAATGCCAGAGGGCCTTTCGCTTGCCGCTGACGCACCCGAACATATTCTTTATCGCAAACGTGGCAACCAACTGCTGATGGGTCTTGAACTTCGGCAGATTGATAATCACGTCCGCATCGAGCGCAACAGAGCTGATGCCGACTCTCGTGTTCATCATCCCTATCGGGCAGGGCTTGGGCTTGTCAAGCTGCCTGACCGGCACGCCCAACTCTTTGAGCTCATCGGTCATTCTCAGCGCATTGACGCACGCAAAGACGTTGCTCCACGCAGGTGAATCTCCCACAAAAGGCCTTGCACCGAAATCCTTCAGCAGCCGTGCCGTTTCCAGAATCACCGTCGGGTGCGTCTGCGTTGCGTGTCGTCGTGATTTTGGCGCGATGAAGTTGGGTTTTAGAAGTACGGAGTCACCCGCCTTTACAAACCTGCCTAGCCCGCCCAGGAGTTGGAATTGCCTCGCAATCGCCTCGCGCACCTTTCGGGGCTCGTAGTCGGTGCATCGCGTCAGCGTCACGGCAGAGGCGCCCATAGCACGACTCAATCACTTACCCCCGTACAGACAATCAGATAGGTGCGGACGACGGGCCCGTAATAAGGCTCGACCTGTCTGTCGCCATCGTGGCGTGGCATCGGCAGCATTTTCACGCGCGCATCAGGAGCCGGCCTGCTGAAGAAATAGCCTGCCAGAGTCATGACGTCTGCGACGTATTGAGCCGGGCCCAACAGCACAAAGTCGCCGGGCGACATCTTCAAGTTAAATTGCACGGGCTCGAAAAAGAAATCGTTGGCTCGCGCCCGCGCCGCGACCTGCGGAATCGCACTGCGCCCCGGTGACAGAAATGCGGGCTGGACCTTCACATCACACAAGCCTCGAAGGCCGGGATATCTTTGTGCCGTCAGCCGCAGCGCCATCGCCCCCGGCCCGACCGTCACACCCTCCGGTCGACCCGCTGCCGAATAAAAAACCGTCTGCTGCGCCGGCACCGAACCCACCCATACGTTATTGCTTACGCGGTCGGGCAGCAAAAGCGCGACCGTCTGAACACGCCTGCCCCCCGGCTCAAGCAATATATCAACCACCCTGTTCAATATGTCCTGTGTCCCGAAGCCGACCATAAACGAGTTTGCGCGGAAGGCCTCGGCATCGCGGAAGCGAAGAGGCTCGGTTCGCAGTATTGCCCATGCCTCGTCGAGCGCGGGCAATTTTTCCGCCGGAAGCTCAAATATATAAATGTTGAAATTCGCCGTTTTCAAGGGCTCGATACCTTCGCGGTCCCCGGCGCGCCGCGGCGCCAGGTCCCCAATCTTAATCTGCTCGGGCGCAGCGGCCGGCCGGGGCTCATTGCACGCCGTGAGGCACAAGACCAAAGAAACAAAGACCGCAGTTTCCAGGAACCTTATCATTCCAATATTTTAACGTTTTGATCCCCTGCTGTCAATAATCGCGTGGGCAGCGTGCTGGCAGTTGACCCGCACGGCAAAGAATTTGCACAATCCTCTTGCAGAAAGCATCGTCCGCGGCTAAAGTAGTCGTCGGCTGCCATAGAACCGACTTTATCTTTGAGGTTTTTGGGGAATGGTGTAACGGTAGCACGACTGACTCTGGATCAGTTAGTCAAGGTTCGAATCCTTGTTCCCCAGTTCACCACGAATAGGTTTGATCTGGCGGCATCGGCACCTTCCAGAGACAAACTTTATTTTTCGTTGGGGTCGGGCTTCCACCTCAGTTTGGGCAGGTCGGCGGTCTTGACAAACTCAACATGCGTGTCAACAAACGCAATCCAGCACCCCTGTCCGTCGGTATACCTTGTGGTCAGAATCTCCGGCCCGCCCACCTGGTTCCATCGCCCGGTGTAAACCTTCGTGTTGGGATCAACGCAGGGGGCAAATTTGTAGAAACCACGGTTCTTTGCAAAGCCTGTTCTGCGGCCCCATTGCGTGCCGAAATCCGTTTCAAAAAACAGAACCATATCGGCAGGCAACTGCATCAGGCTCTTGCCCGCAGCGTTGACATTCATCGCTGCATCCGACTCACCCTCGACGCTGTCCGACATCCTGTGGACAAACTGCTTTAGGGTGGTGAAGTCATGCTGGATAAGTATGTCGCACCACCTGTCACCGGGCGGTATCCTGACCTGGGGGTCGTCATTGGCGTAGACTCGCACAGCTTTGGCAAGGCCCGAAAGATTGGTCCCAAAAGGCATTCCGGACGCGCGCCTGTGTCTTATTCCGAGGCGCACCAGACATCTGTCGACGAATCGGAGCACAGCCGACCCGGCGGCACCCGAAGGCGTCCTCGACTCGTGAATATAGGTTCCCACCAGCACCGCCGCAAATAAAGTCACCGCCACGGCAACTGCCAGCAGGCCGGTCTTCGTGAGACGGCTGCGCCGAGCGCCTTTTGCTTCTTGCTCAGCCACGCTGTCACCTTCCTTATCACAACAAATGGGGTTCATTGAACGTCCATGTCCTTATTCTTCTTGGGTCTCCGCCGCTCGATGCTCCTCAGCACGAAATGTCTGATGAGAAGGCCCGGTACAGCCAAAAGCACAAAACCAGTCAGCATTACCTGCTTGTCCGACCAATCAAGTTTGTCCTGCAAGTGACACAGCAGATAGAATAATCCAACGCCGTACGGAATCATTAACCAGTAGGGCCAAGGTGGATATTTCCAATACCTGTGCTCCCAGTACTCGCGTTGCGTGGTGTACGGTTTCGGCTCACGCCGCCTCTTTTCTCTGCGCTGGCCCTGGTCTGATATTTGCGCCTGTCTGTCGTTATCAGTTCGACTCATTTTCACACTTCCTGCCGAAGGCCCGTATCAACCAAACCCTTCAAACATTCGCGTTGACGATAGCCTCTGCTCCCTGATTTCATTATAACTCCGACATCATATATTGGCAATCGAGTGTTCCGACCATTCTTACTCACAGGCTCCGTAAGCACTTACGGGACCTGCTTTTGGTCCGAAAAATCGTCGTTTTTTCACGTGTAGCCGGTTTCTCGGCCCTGCCGGACGCCCTTAGATAAAGGTCCTAACCGACCCCGCGAAAACAGCCGAAAATGGTACACAGGTAAGAAAACAAGTGCTGGAATATTAAGAATTTGATTTGGAGGCACAAAAAATGTTGGCAGTATCAGAATGGCAAGGTCTTATCGTTGAGCCGGTCCGCGAAATGCTCACCAGAATTATGGGTTATCTTCCCACACTGCTGGGCGCCCTGCTGATCCTGGTGGTAGGCTGGGCGGTCGCCAAGACCCTCAGAAGGCTGGTCAGCCGTGGCCTCAAGGCGACCCACTTCGACAAGCTTGCGGACAAGGCCGGTATTTCCGAAATCCTGAGCAAGGGCGGACTGAAGACATCCGCCGTCGAGGTCCTCAGCGCGCTGGTCTATTGGCTGGTGATAATGATGGTGCTGGTGCTGGTGGTTAACGCGCTTGGGCTTCCGCAGGCATCGAACGTCCTCGAGAAGCTGTTCGCGTACATCCCCAGCGTCATTGCGGCACTGTTTGTGCTGGTTGTGGGTATGTTTCTGGCGAACTTCGTGGCCGGAATCGTGCGAACCGCAGCCGGCAACGCGTATCTTCCCAAGCCCGAGATGTTCGCGGCCGTAAGCCGATGGGCCATCATCATCTTCGCCGGAACCATCTCGCTAAGAGAACTCGGCATCGGAACGCTTCTGGTTACGACCACCTTCAACATCATTCTCGGTGGTGTCTGCCTCGCTTTCGCGCTGGCGTTCGGAATAGGCGGCAAAGATGCGGCTTCGAGGTATCTCGAAGAGTGGCACAAGAAACGCTCCGAGGAAAAAGTTTACAGTTAAGCTTACCCGGCCCGAAAACAAACTGCTAACGGGCGGAGAGAACGAAGGGCTGTGAGCATCAGCTCGCAGCCCTTCTACTTTTTTTGGCCGCGCCTGCGGAGCATCAAGAGCAAACCCAAGATTGCGGTCGGCACCCTGTTTATCGGTCTGGGGCTCGCAAAGAGGGACTGGCCGGATATGTTTTCAAGGCTGCAAGTCGGGCTTCTCGAAATAATTCAGTTTTCGTGCTGCGCAGGCGAATCCTTCAAAGCAGCAATTACTTCACGCTTGAGGCCTTCGAAATACACAACTGCGCCGGCAAGGGCGGCCAAGGCTCCAGCCGCAGCCAGCAAGCGTCCGTTCAGACCGCCCACGCGCAGGGTGTAGCAGGTTCGCAAGACCAGGACAGCCAAAAGCAAAAACAGACCGTAGTATTTCATTTTTGCACCCTCTCTGCAAAAAAATTAGATCGGAATGTGCTATGGTAACAACCGGCTGTCGCAAAGTCCATTTCCACCGTGCACAGCTCCTGCGCCTGCCTTTGCGGCCCTGCGGCCGAAAAAATCGGCTTTTTTCACCGGATGGCTAGGAATTAGCGTCCACCGGCCAAGGCAATTTATTTTCAGGTATTTTTCGAATTTCTGTTTTTTTCCTTGCCTGGGGGCGAAAAGTGGTATAATATACTTGCGACCCATAAACCATAGCCCCTGCTTCGTCTACTGCCTCCGATAGATGAAAGTAGTAGCGGGGGCTATTTTTATGCGCTCACGCTGTGAGCGGCCCGGTCTTGGGTGTCTGGGCTTTCGGCGTGACCCGCTCCCGGCAAGAGCGTTTTCGGTTCTCAACAGCCTATTCGGCCCGGGCAGGGGCTCGAGGCCCTGGGGGAATATGAGAATGATTTTGTCCTGGAAACCTCCAGCTACCCAAGGTCGTCACTGACGGCGTACCACAGCGGGGAAAGTCCCTCTTGAGCAAGCCGCATTGATGGGGTGTCCGGCAAGACTCATGGAGGACCTGCGCGCATCACAATCATTAC
>Ga0180437_10007489_pt1 | contig 14158 bp, 13 predicted proteins | sample SS_ome_4_FD_132410 | JGI IMG/M metagenome (GOLD analysis project Ga0180437, IMG submission 132410) | Hypersaline lake sediment archaeal communities from the Salton Sea, California, USA - SS_3_D_1 metaG | ecosystem: Environmental > Aquatic > Non-marine Saline and Alkaline > Hypersaline >...
CGTTGACGGTCATTACATTGTCAGCGTACTCGGTCACTACCTCACCATAGGGGCAAACACAAAACGTTCTCACTTTGTCATCAAAGGCCCGTGAGTAATAGATCAGCTTGGGCTCGTAGACCAGGTCTGTCAGGGGAACCAGCACCTCGGCTGGGAGTTCTACCCGCACCCCTACGTCCACAGGATTGCGGCAGAGGGATAGATGCAGTGCGTGAGCCATCTCTGAGAGCCAGGTCGCTCCCTCCCGGCCGGGAGCCACGATGACATATTGGCCCTTGATGACGTCTCCCTTGGCCGTCTCCACGCCCACAGCTTGCGAGTTCTCGGCCAGTATGCGGACTATTTCTGTCCCAGTGGAGATAGTCACTCCACGTCGGATCAGCTCATCGCGCATGGCTCTCAGCACGTCACCACTACACTCGGTACCCAGGTGACGGACCGGTGCGGAGATGAGCCGTAATCCTGCCAGGGAGGCCCGTTTCTGCAAACGCTCGACTTCGTCCTTATCCGTCCCGTGGATGGGTCCCCCAGCTCCGAACCCTACAAAGGTCTGATCAACTTGTTGGATCAGTTCGTCCGTCTCATCGTAACCTATGATGTCCACCAGGTGGCCACCTACTTCTGGCGAGAGGGTCAGTTTGCCATCGCTAAAAGCGCCGGCCCCTCCCCAGCCTGCCAGGAGGCGGCATGGCTGGCAGTGGGCGCAGCGCCCACCCGGCTCGCGAGCGGGGCAACGGCGCTTATCAATATCGGGACCTTTGTCCAGAATGGTGATATTGTGCCCACTTTCTTTGCTCAGTTCCAGAGCGGCGAAAATGCCGGCTGGTCCGGCTCCGATAATGATAACATCATAGCAGCTTTGTGACATTCAAAACTTCTCCTGGCGAATTTCAAATCAGACTTCAAGTCTCCTAAAGACTTAAAGTCTGGTAACAATCACTGGCGCTTTTGGGCCTCGCTGAGGATGACCCGGCGGGTGAGGACATACCAGTCGGTGACGGTGCGGAAACGGTCACCAGGGTCAATCATGGGGGCGATTTGCACTCCTTGGACCCTTTTGTCAATGGCGCAGCTATAGACAGGGTGGTAAAGCAATAAGGCAGGCACCTCGTCTGCGAAAATCTGTTGGAAGCGGTGATAAAGCTCCATGCGCCTGGTTTGGTCAGTGGTACGCCGGGCCTCCTCCATGGTCTGATCAGCCTCTCGATGAGCGAAACCGGTATAGTTCTGGCCTTCGTCTAGCACCTGGGTCGAATGCCAGAGGGGGTAAGGGTCAGGATCGGGAGCAAGTTCTTGCCATTGGGTAAGGAGAGCATCATATCGTCGAGGGCGTAGGAAATCGCGTACCAGCCCCGATACACCCGAGGTCTGGGGAACTGCCTTTACCCCCACCCCCGCCCATTGGCGGGTGATCTCCTCGATGATCTTTACTCTTGTAGAATCATCGTTGGTCAGCAAGCCAAATTCCAGCTTGACTCCCTCTTTCTCTCGGATGCCATCCCCATCGCTATCCACCCACCCAGCCTTATCCAGTAGGGCTTGGGCCTGAGCCGGGTCGTAGCCGTACTTTTTGATGTTCTGGTCATAGGCCCAGGAATCAGGCATGATGGGGCTGTGCACCATGAGACCCTGGCCATCCAGAATCTGATCAATGATCTTCTGGCGATCGAGGGCATAGAGCAGGGCTTGTCTCACCTCTTTGCTCTGGAAGAAAGGGGTATTGGGATTGTTGAGATTCAGGAGGATCAGAGTGTAGCCAGAGAGGCGTGCCGAAAAGAGATTCAGGTCCTGATGCTCCCGAGCCTTGGGCAGGTCTTCCGGCAAGACCCGACTGATACCCTCGATCTCACCCCGCTCGTAAGCGCCAAAAATGCTCTCGTAATCAGGATAGAACCTGAATTCGATTGTGGAGAGGTAGGGTCTGGCTCCATAGAAGTGGGGATTGGCCCGTAGGACGACGTGTCTAGCGCCAAGCTCTTCCACCTGAAAGAGGCCGGTGCCCACTGGCTGATTGTTAAACCTTGCCTGGGGTAGGGCCTTGGCCTCTGTATTTTGCAAAATGTGCGCAGGGAGGATGCCGACCGTAGTGTAGTCAATAAAGGGCGCAAAGGGCTCTTGTAAGGTGAAACTGACGGTATAGTCGTCAATTTTTTTAACGCTCACGGTGCGCCAAAGGTCAGCCAGGTACGGGATGCCCTGAAAGTCGGGATCTTGTACGGCTTTGATGGTAAAGACGATGTCATCAGCAGTGAAAGAAGCCCCATCGTGCCAGCGGACATCGTGGCGCAGGTGAAAAGTGTAAGTAAGGCCCTCGTCGGAAATCTCCCAATGCGTCGCCAGATCGGGTACGATCTCGCCTTTCTCGTTGGCATCGGTCAGGCCGTTGAAGATCAGAGCGCAGAGATCTCGGTCAACGTCGTTGTATTGGCAGAGGATGGGATTGATGTATTCGGGGTTGCCGGCCAGGCCCTCCACGTAAGTGCCTCCCACTTCGGGGACGATGACAGTGGTAAAGCTGAAAGCCAGATAGCCAAGGATGGCAACGATCAAAATCGTCCCCAGGAAGGCAATAGTAGCTTGCCAGCGGATGTGTTGGATCAATTTACTTCGCTACGATGACGTTGGCTATGGCGACGAGGAAGAACAATACCGATAAGCCAATCGTTGCGTTGAAGAGGGTCTTCTCTACGCCACGGCGGCTCTTGTAAACTGAACTGTCGCCCCCAAAGATGCCTCCCAGCCCTGTCCCCTTGGTTTGCAAGAGGATGAGTGTGATGAGCGTCGCCGCAACAATGATCTGGATAATTTGCAGAGATGTAATCAATTTTCCTTCTCCTCACCTCAAGTGTGAGCAGATTATACCATGTTCTGGCTGGGCTGGCAAACGGTGAGGTGGGTCCAAGATGGCGTCTTGCCCTGCGTCCAGCCCACATTTTGGTGGTGTACCGGCTGGATGATTCAGGTCGGCAGATAGAAAAAGGCCAGGCCGATGATGACATAGACGACCAGCAGTTGTGCTCCCTCTAACCAGTTGGACTCACCATCCAGGGAGACCAGGGCGGCGATGAGCACGGCCGCTACCAGGGAAATCAGCTCGAACTGGTTAAAGACCAGGGTGAGGGGATTGCCCATTAACAGACTGATGAAGACCAGGGCCGGAGCAACGAAGAGAGCGATCTGCAAGCTGGAGCCCACAGAGATAGCCAGGCTCAACTCCATCCTGTTCTTGATGGCCATCTGCACGCCCACCAAATGCTCGGCCACGTTGCCCACCAGGGGGACGATGATGATCCCCAGGAAGAACTCGGTCACTCCCACCACTTCGATCACGGGCTCCACGGCCCCTACCAGGATTTCGCTCAGCCAGGCTATCAGAAGGGTGGCAGCTACCAGGATGCCACCGGCTTTGGACGTGCTCCACTCCCTATGAATGTGGGCTTTTTCATCCTTTTCCACACCAGGGACGGCAAAGAAGGCATAGATCAGACTGAGGCCGTAAATAACGATGAGGACCAGGGCCACGCCCAGGCTCAGGTACTCGACGGCCGCATGGTCCTTGACCTCGATGGCATGGCTGAAGAGGGAGGGGATGCCCAGGCCTACCACGGCCAGAATGAGCATCGTGGCGTTAGTGCCGGCGTGGCTGCGATCAAAGCGTTGGGTGCCGTTTTTGAGGCCGCCCAGCAGGATGCTGAGGCCGAGGACCAACAATACATTTCCCAGGATGGAGCCGGTGATAGAAGCCTTGACCAACTCCAGCAGGCCAGCGCGGATGGCAAAGATGGTGATGATCAGCTCGGCAGCGTTGCCCAGGGTGGCGTTCAGCAATCCACCCAACCGGGGGCCAGTGTGGGCCGCCAGTTCCTCGGTGGCCTGACCGATGAGGCTGGCCAGAGGCACTATAGCCAGGGCTGAAATGGCAAAGATCAATAGGGGTGGCCAATGCAGAAACTCGCCCAAGATGGCAATGGGGACAAAGATCAGGACGAGGTTGAGGTTGAGGTACTTGGCAAAGCTTGACATCTGCACTCCTTTCGAAGACCCTTAGGGTTTCCACCCTAAGGGTCTGTGGCTATGAATCGGTGAACAGCCCTGGGGGCAAGGCCTGAGGCACCACGACCCGCAGGGCCCCAGGCACGACACTGATCTCCACCGGTGTCGTTGTGAAGGGCTCGTCGTCGGCATGAACCGAAAGAGGCTTGGCCGCGCTGATCTCCACTCGCCGGGCCTGGTAATACTCTACTTCTGGGTCCCGCAGGTGGCGCTTGGTCAAGACGCTAAGGATGTGACGCAGGATAGCGGGAACACCCTGGCCTTTGAAAATGAGGACGTCCAGCAGCCCATCGTCAAGGCGGGCCTGAGCAGCCAGGCGAACTATCCCAGCGTACAACTGAGCGTTGCTGGCCAATATCAGGACAGCGCGGCGGTTCACTTCACATCCGTCAATGGTCACTTGCACCTTGGTGCCAGCAAATTCCTTAGCCACCACGATGCCGGCAACGACAAAGGCCAGACCTCCCAGGCGCTTCTTTGTCTCTGGTTCCACCTCCTCCGTTACTTTGGCGTCTATTCCGACGCCAGCCCAGAGGAGGAAGTAGCGGCCGTTGACCTGACCCAAGTCAACGCGGCGGATGTATCCCTCTGCCAACACTTTCGCTGCATCGAGCAGAGAGGGTTGGCGTAGCGGCCAGAAGGGAGGCATGCCCATTTGCAGAGCCCAGACATTGGTCGTGCCGATGGGAAACATCCCCAGGGCCACCTCGCTCCCGGCCAGGCCGTTGGCTACCTCACCGACCGTACCATCCCCGCCTGCAGCGATAACGACGTCGCAGCCCTCTGCCACAGCCTGGCGGGCGTAAATTGTGGCCTCCTCAGGACCCTGAGTCTCCTTGAGACTCAGTTGCCAGCCTTGGTCCTCCAGATAAGACATGGCTGCTTTCAATTCGTGGCGCCGATCCCGCTGACCGGCGTTGGGATTGAAAATAACTTGGGCTTTCATCGCGAACCCTCTGGCGGCATCGGGCCACTGGGCCTGCGTTTCCAATTGATCTTGACGCGCTGAGGACCAACCGTGCAGTCACCTGACGTCACCAGCCGGATCACGGCCGAGACCGGTCGCCCTCTATCCAGCAATTGAACGTACCACGCCATCTCTCTTGGCTTGTCGTACAGGTAGATGTTCCACCGGCCGCTGACTGAGGGCTCGGAGGTGAGCGACCAGTCATAGTCGTTCCAGATCCGCACCTGGGCTCCCGACACCGGTTCCCAATTCTCGCCAACCACTGCGCCCCATACCTCCGTCCTGTTGCAGTCCTTCTCGCTGCTCACGTCGGTGACTTCATAAGGAAATGTGGTGCTATCGGGAATAATCGGGAGGTGCTGCCAGTCTATCTGAACGCGCTGTGGACCCCGCTGGCAATCGTCGTCGGTGACCACCTTGACTACGGACGAGACGGCCTGACCGTTCTCCACCACCTGAGCGTACCAGATCCCCTCCTTCGGCGTGTCTGACAAAAAGACCTCCCAGAATCCGGCCACCGAGGGTTCAGAGGTGTGCGACCAGCCATAGTCGTTCCACACGATGACCTGGCTGCCGCTGACCGGCGACCAATCTGCTGTCAACAGGGTCCCCGATAGAGCAGTGATTCCGCACGTGCGATGGCTCTCTATGCCAACCACCCGGTATGGATATACCGGCAGAGGAGGCCTGGTCCTCTTCCAGTTGATCCGGGCGCGCTGGATGCCCTTCTCGCAATCCAGGTCGGTGTGCACAATCACAACGGGTGACGCAGGCAAATCGCCCTCCACCGCCTGCACGTACCAGGTCATCTCCCGTGGCTTGTCGTACAGGTAGATGTCCCATTGGCCATCGGCCGATGGATTGGAGATGGCCGACCAGCCCCAGTCGTTCCAGACTTTGAAGTAGACACCTGAAGCTGGCGACCAATCAGAATCGAAGACGCTGCCCCAAACCTCGCTCACATTGCAATCGGGCTCATAGCTCACGCTGACGATGTCATAAATCGTCGGAGGCAGGGTCGGGGTGGGCGTGGGAGCTGACGTTGGCGTAGGAGCTGGCGTTGGCGTCGGCAAGGGCGTCGGCGTGTTCGTTGTTGTGGGCGTCAGTGCCGGCGTATAGGTAGGCGAAGGGGGCGCAGGGGACGGCGTCGCCGTCGGGATTGCCAGCGACGTAACGGCAGGTGTCAGCGACGCGGTAGCCGTAAAGGTCGCCGTGACAACCCTCGTTGGCAGAGGGGTAGGCAAGCGTTGCTCTCCCACCCCTCGCGTCGCCGGAACCAGGGTAGGCGTCGGCTCTGCCCCACCGCAAGCGGAAGCCACCACTGCGCTGACGATCAAAGCCACGGCCCAGATGATGTTAGAACTTGTAACCGATCTTGCGCAAAAAGTCCTTGCGCCAGGCAATGTCCTCGTCTCCCTCGACTCCTTTGCTTTTGAAGCCATCAATCACCCCCAGGATGCCCCGCCCTTGTTCTGTCTCGGCCACGACGACTTCTACAGGGTTGGCGGTGGCACAAAAGATGCGACAGACCTCCGGCACGTTCTTGATGGTGTTCAGCACGTTGATGGGGAAGTATCCCTGACCCAGGAAGAGGATGAAACAGTGGCCAGCGGAAAGAGCCAGGGCGTTCTTCCTGGCCAGCCCGATCATTTCGTCGTCGGTGCCGACCCAACGGATCAGACACTTGCCCGAGGCTTCACAAAAAGCCAGCCCGAACTTGATGCCTGGCACGGTCTGGATGAGGGCCTCGTAGACATCCTCTACGGTCTTGATGAAATGGCTTTGCCCCAGGACAAAGTTGATGTCGTCGGGTTTTTCGATTTTGATAGTGATGAGTTCCATTTGCTTCGGCCTCCTTGAGTTGAATTCTCGAATGTCTCGCCATAATACGCTCAGCGTTCGATCGGCACGTCCAGCAAGATCGGCTCGGTTCGGTGGAGGGAATCACACAGCCGCTCGCTTAGTTCGTCGGGTTCGGCTACCCGGTGAGCCTCGACGCCAAACGAGCGGGCCAGGCCGACGAAATCCACTTCCGGCTCAACGAGGTCCATTGCCGGATAGTTCTCTTGGGCCAACCGAGACAACGACATCACGTCCGTGCTGAGCTTGAGAATCTTGTACTGGGCGTTGTTGGCGATAAGAAAGGTCACGGGGATGTGATGATGCGCCGCCGTCCAGAGCCCCTGAATGCCATAGAGCGCCGCCCCGTCCCCCAACAGGGCCACAACCGACCGATCGGGCCGGGCCAGCTTTACGCCTATGGCGCATCCCAACCCCCAGCCCAATGCCCAGCCGCGATGCGCAAAGTAGCCGGAGGGGTCTCTCAACACGCCGAGTCTCTCCAACAAGTTGTGGTGGGTAGTGACGGCCTCTTCCACCACCGTTGCGTTCGGCGGCAGCACGCGAGACAGCGCTCCCATGAAGGTGAAAGGAGTCATGGGTCGCTGGTCCCGTTGCGCGTCTATCTCGGCCAGCAACGCCTCGCGCTCGGCCGCGCGCTGAGCGGCATACTCCTCGCGCCGCTGGGCGGCCGCCTGGGCCTGGTCGGCAGGGTAAATCTCCGACAGGCGTTGGGCGAGTTCGGCCAGACCGGCTTTCGGGTCGCCCAGCAAGCCCACTTCCACGGGATAGTTTTTCCCCAACTCCCAGGGGTCCGCGTCCAGATGGATCAGACGGATGCGTTCCGGGATCGGACAGGCTGGTTCGCGATAGATATAAAGACGCAACAGATTCATGCCGACCGCCAGGATGACGTCAAAGTCTGCCAGCCGCTGGCGAATGTCCGGCGCCCAAAGGGACAAGATCCCTGCATAAAGGGGATGATTGGCGGGCATGGGCAGCCGCCCGTGCGAGGTCTGCTGTTCGGCCAGCACGGGCGCGCCGAGCCGCTCAGCCAGCATCACCAGTTCAGCTACCGCGCTCGCTTCGGTCACTCGGCTGCCCGCCAGGATGGCAGGGTTTCGAGCCTGCGCCAGGATTTCGGCGGCCTTGTGCAGGGCGTCCAGTGGAGGTCGAACCCGCCGATCGGGTATGTAAGGCGGGATGAGGTCGAGCCCATCAGCGCTCTCAAGCTGGACATCAACGGGTAGCGACAAGAACACCGGGCCGGTGGGCGGGGTCAGCGCGGTCTGAACCGCGCGACGTACAACCGTCGGCACGTCCTCGACGCGTTGGACCTCGACCGACCACTTGGTCCACGGGCGGGCGACGCTGACTGTGTCGCCCGCCAACACTGGCTCACCAAGCCGCAACCGCCGGTCCTGCTGGCCGGCAAAGATCAACAGCGGCGTGCCCGCGCAGTAGGCGTTGTAGAGCATGCCCATGGCGTTGCCCAGCCCGCAGCAGATGTGCACACACACCACACCCAGTCCGCCCGAGGCCATGGCATAGCCGTCGGCCATGGCCGTCAGCGGCAACTCCTGTAGGCCCAAGATGTACTGGAATCGCGAATCCTTTATCAACGCATCGTTCAAGGGCAATTCGGTCGAGCCCGGATTGCCAAAGATGTACCGTACGTCAGCGGCAGCCAGGATTTCCAAAAGGGCCTCAATTCCTAACATGGTTCCTCCGAGTTCTTTGTAAGCGTTTCAGGGGGCAGAGACATTATACCAGAAGAGACCTCCAAAGTCTAGCGATTTGCTATGAACGTAGTGGCGACTTCAGTCGCTTTCAGAACGACTGAAGTCATCACTACTTCTGGCAACGGGGGCAAAAGTGCGTCCCTCGCCCTCCGACCACGATGCGCTCGATGGCGTTGCCGCAGCGAGGGCAGGGCAGCCCTTTTCGCTGGAAGACTCTCAGGTTCTCCTGGTGCTCTCCTTCCCCGCCATCCACCTTGCGATAGGCCCCGTCAAAGGTCGTGCCCTGGTCGGCCAGAGCCTGGCGCAGCACCTGGCGGATGGCCTGGTAGAGTCGCTCGATCTCTCGGTCCGTCAGGGTGTCCGCTTTGCGCTGGGGGTGGATGCCCGCCGCAAAGAGGGCTTCGTCGGCGTAGATGTTGCCGATGCCGGCGATGAACTGCTGATTGAGCAGCAGTGGCTTGAGGGCTCCCTTCCGCTTCCCGATGAGGGCCGCGAATTCGGAGAGGGTAAAGTCGTCGGCCAGGGGTTCCGGCCCCAAGCTCCCCACCACTTCCTTCTCGTCAGCGACCAGGTGGACCCGTCCGAATTTGCGGGTGTCGAGGAAGCGTAACTGGTTTCCGTCGTCCAGGTCAAAGACGGTGTGGCCGTGAGGGACGGGCGGGGCATCGTCTGGCCTGATCGTCAGTTGTCCGGTCATCTTGAGGTGGATAATGAGGCAGTCGCCCTCGGACAGGTCAAAGACCAGGTATTTGCCCCGTCGCCTGATGCCGAGGATCTGCTGGCCTCTGATGCGTCGTTGGAACTCGGGCACGGCGGGTCGGGCGACAATGTTCTCCCACCCTACACGGACGCCGTTGAAAGTGCGGCCGATGAGCGGCTCTCGCAGGCCGTTGACGATGGTTTCGACTTCGGGCAGTTCGGGCATGGGCATATTATACCATGCCTATGCGGATTTGTGTAACTTGACTTTTTCCTGGATTGGTATTAAAATACGTATAGTATACGTATGCACCTATGAGGAGGTTGCATCATGCAAAAGAAGCTAACCATTACACTTGATGAGCGGGTCTACGAAGGACTACACGTGGTCGTAGGGCGTGGGCGTATCAGCCGTTTTATTGAGGACTTGGTGCGGCCGCACGTGATGTATCAAGGGTTAGAAGCTGCTTACAGAGAGATGGCCCAAGACGAAGAGCGTGAAGCGGAAGCATTGGAATGGGCCGAAGCCACCGTTGGGGACGTTAGCGATGAAGCGCGGTGAGGTGTGGTGGGTGAATTTCGACCCGTCGGTTGGTGGTGAGATCAGAAAAAAGCGTCCAGCAGTCGTCATCAGCAACGATGCTGCCAACAAGTACCTTAACCGTGTGCAGGTTGTGCCCCTGACGACCAAGGTTGACCGAGTTTATCCAAGCGAGGCCGTGGTGATGCTCAACGACAGACAAAACAAGGCCATGGCCGACCAACTCACTACAGTGAGTAAGCTGCGTTTGATCAACCGGGTGGGTACATTGACAAGCACCGACATGCGAAAGGTAGAGCATGCGGTGAAAGTGCAACTCGGCTTGCTAGACACGGCGCTGCAAACCTGATTTTATCAGCCCTCTGGCGACAATGTTCTCCCATCCCACGCGGACACCGGTAAAGGTGCGGCCGATGAGCGGCTCTCGCAGGCCGTTGACGATGGTTTCGACTTCGGGTAGTTCGGGCATGGGCATATTATACCACGCCTATGCGGATTTGTGTAACTTCTCGCGCTGACTTCGCAGAGGAGTAGGCCATAGAGCTATCCTTTTTAATTTCTTCCCAAAGATATTGAAAACCTGAGGTGGATGTGTTATAATGGTAGCAGCGAAAAGCGCTTCAGATGGAGCTTTATCAACCGTCACCCCATTATCCGACATTGCTTGACCAGCCCAACAGAAGATAGGAGTGCAGTATCCTAATGACCAGCGATGTTGACTTGATACTCGAAGCGTTTACCATTCTCCGCGAGCATTTCTTCGACCCGAAAGGTACGCCCAAACCATTCCTGCTGCGGGCAAAGCGGAACACGCAGGACGATCCACTGGATGAGTACATCTGTAACGTGCTGTACAATCATCTACAGGGTGGTGAATGTGTGCCTGCTCCTGGCCCGTTGACGAGCCCTGATCTGGTGCTGCTTCGTCCAGATCGGTGCAACGGCGTTCCCAGAGCAATCCTGCGGGATGACTTGACGCGAATCGTCGGGATCGAAGTCAAGAAGCTGGAGCGCATGCTGTCGGGTTCAGTGGCGAGACAATCCGGCCTCGACTACAACACAACACCCCCGTGTGGGACGATTCGCGTGTACGATATGAATGACAATCCGCTCGACATACGTGGTTTCTATCTCTTTGTCTGCCAGGAGCAAGAGCCGGAGGCAGCGAACACCTACAAACTGAGTGCGTTGACGCTCTGCGATGGCAATGTGCTGAATGAAGATTTCGACCTATATCTCTCAGCCATCGGGCAGCGAGAAAAGGAAATCGGGCTCGGGACGTATGGGAATGGAGCGAACAGGAACAGGCCGATGTTTATTTTCGCTAATCCACTAGGCGTACCTAAACTGGATCACACGGCCACTTTGATCCATCCAGATTCCACCCTGGCGCAAGGTGAAACTGGTTTGCGGATGGCCTACCGGCTGATCCGAACGGCCAAGGGGGGCGTGCGGGTTTTCTATTGCTACCGCGTGGCTGCGGATATTGAAGCAAACCATTCTGTAACCGACTTGATAGATCCCTTTCCCACGCCGTTGTCTCGCAGTACCCGCACACAAGGTAGAGGCAAGTTCAGGCTCCCGATTCAACCATTGGATGAGGTTGGGTAATGAGTGCCTTGATGCATAAGGTAGCTGAGGTACGTCCTGTTTACGCCAGCGGCGACCCACCCAAACAGCGAAAAGCCATTGAGCTTTCCTTTCCCTTCGTGGAAATCAGCGAGGTTGCCGAGCGTGAGTCGTGGCGTAAGGATGTTTACCAGCCCGTTTACTACATTCACAAGTGGTGGGCCAGGCGTCTCAGTTGTGTGTTTCGCGCTATTGTATTGGGGGCCTGTGCTGCTGCGGGACATACCGCTGATAAAGGTTCAGATGGTATCCTCGATCTGTTCTACAAGCCTGTCCAGTTTCCAGACGTACTCATCTACGATCCATTTATGGGTAGCGGGACGACCGTTGGGGAAGCGCACAAGTTAGGGTGCCGCGTTATCGGGCGGGACATTAATCCCGTTTCATACTTTATCGTTGAGAACGCGCTGAGCCAGCACGACATCTCCAAAGTTCGTCAGACTTTCCAGGCCATTGAAAGGGACGTGAGCCACAGAATCAAAGCGTACTACAAAGCACAGACTGAGCATCACGGTCCTGTGGACGTGCTCTATTATTTTTGGGTGAAATTTGTCCCCTGTCCCTGCTGCGGCGCGCCAGTTGATTTGTTCAACAGCCGCATCTTTGTCAAGCACGCTTACCCAGGCAAACAGCCAGAAGCAAAATCTCTGTGCCCTGTTTGCGAGGCAATCAATTCTGTAACGGTGTATCAAACAGAAGTACAATGTGACCAATGCGGCACGTCTTACAATCCCCAAGAAGGTCCAGCAGGTAGGACAAATGCGACGTGCCCCGACTGTCAATGTACGTTCCCGATCGTTGAAGCCGTAAGAGCTCTGAATCACCCACCACAGCACCGTATGTACGCGAAATTGGTTCTCAAGCCGGATGGTAGTAAGGAATATCTCCCCATTGACGGGTACGATCAGGCTCTCTATAGAGAGGCATCTGCCGAGCTTTTGGCAGGTCATTTTTCATATCCCCAAGTGGCGATTGAGCCGGGCTACAATACGGATCAAGTGCTCAATTACAATTACACCCATTGGCACCAGATGTTCAACGACCGCCAACTGCTCTGCCTGAGTATTCTGAGCGACCGGATTCGTCGCATCGAAACTGATTCTCTTCGCGCCCTGTTTGCCTGTCTGCTGTCGGGATGTCTCGAGTTCAACAGCATGTTCTGTTCTTTCAAGGGCGAAGGAACAGGGGCGGTGCGACATACCTTTTCCCACCACATTCTAAAACCCGAACGCACGCCGCTGGAAGCGAACTTGTGGGGAATGCCTGAATCTTCGGGGGCGTTTTCAACCCTGTTCGAGCGGCGTATTCTGCGAGCCATTGAATACAAGGACAACCCTTTTGAATTGCGGCTTTCTGATAGGGTGAATGGGAAAAGACAGAGCCGGAAGGTGTTCAACATCAACCGGAAGATGGGCGGGGAGATAGCGTCAACCTACGCCGATTTTCAAAGGGGCGGCTTGGGCATCTATCTGTCGTGTGGCAGTTCCAGCCAGACAGATATTGAGGATGGTGTTGTGGATGCGGTCATAACCGATCCGCCGTTCTTTGACAACGTGCATTATTCCCAATTGGCCGATTTCTTTTACGTCTGGCTGCGAGAGATCACGGGCCGTGAGGGCATCTTTCGAGTTGAAACCACCCGCTCAACCGAGGAAGTCCAGCAAACCGACCCTCGACGTTTCACCGACAACCTGGTCGCCGTATTCAGAGACTGCCACCGCGTTCTGAAAGACGATGGGCTGCTGGTCTTTACCTATCATCACTCGCGGCCAGAAGGCTGGTCGGCGGTCCTGGCGGCCACCCACGAAGCGGGATTTTACATTGAAGCCACCCACCCCGTGAAATCAGAAATGTCGGTAGCGATACCGAAGCAGCAAGCCAAGAGCCCCATAGACACTGACATCATCATCGTCGGGCGGAAACTCGCGCTGATAGAACCTTTCGTGGAGGTCCCGGCAAACCTGTTCAACGAGTGTGTTGAGGAGACCTGTGATATGGTTGAAGCGTTCAACGAGTCCAACAGAAAGCTGAGCCGCAACGATATCACGGTCATCATCATGGCTCGCCTGCTCACCACCCTGTCTCGAACGCGCGATTTGGGAAAGATTCTCGATTACCTGGGTTCTGTGGAAAAGGAGATGGGCGTGGTGGTCGAGAGAATTTGGAAACAGCAGAATCCAAGGGACTTGCTCTTGGAAGAACGGCAGATGAGGCTTTTCTGAGGCTCTATCCGGGAGAAGTTCCTATTGAGTTGATGTCTGTTATCTGCGAGAGCATTGCTCAATACAAGACGGCAGCAAGAACCTGATGAAGCGGCGGATAACAACTGGCTGACGGACACGCGCGGCCCTGCTTCCGCAAAGGCTGCCCAATGGCGCGCGAGCTGAGCGGCCCCGCTTTTTACAACGAAGAAGCCCACTCATTTAAGGGCGGGCCTCGTATGCAGTCGTCGGCTGAGGCGGGGTCCGCTCCAGCGAGTTGTTAGGTTTTGTTAGTTATGTTCCACAGTGATGACTACATTTCCTTTTTTGTGTCCTTTGTCAACATACCTGTGAGCCTCGACAATTTCTTCCAAGGGATAGCGTCTATCTATGACCGCTTTTAGCTTTCCCGCCTCAATAACCTCTTTAACGAGCTCCTTCAGAACAACCAGGTCCTCATTCCTCCCCATCGAAATGAACGGGCGCA
>Ga0180437_10007490_pt1 | contig 14154 bp, 13 predicted proteins | sample SS_ome_4_FD_132410 | JGI IMG/M metagenome (GOLD analysis project Ga0180437, IMG submission 132410) | Hypersaline lake sediment archaeal communities from the Salton Sea, California, USA - SS_3_D_1 metaG | ecosystem: Environmental > Aquatic > Non-marine Saline and Alkaline > Hypersaline >...
ATGTAATTGCTTTTCCAGTAAAACCAAGGAACAGTGATAATATAAAGACTGATAAGCATGCAGCAGTTTAATATGTTTTCATCCTTATCACATAAACAGGCATTGCTAATAAAATTATTATGGTAGTGGAAAAAATCAAATAATAGCAAAAATTTAGATGTTATTAAAAACATACTAATGTCAATGAAAATATGACAAATCCACTGACGTTACTGACGAATCTGACGTTACTGACGTTTGCCGGAGTATGTATACCCCTTTTTTTAAACGCTAATAATTGATTTCTACCTTGAGCTTAAAAGTTCTCGCACCGGCATGGTATGGTAGCGCATAGGGGACTCGAACCCCTGTTTTAGCCGTGAGAGGGCTATGTCCTAGGCCACTAGACGAATGCGCCACAGGCAAGCATTTTACTTCACAATCACTTCTATATCAAGACTCCTAAGCTTATCGATGAATTGACTGTCTGCTTCGGAATCAGTTATCAATGTATCTATTTTATTTACGGGAGCAATATGGTTTATAGAAATATGTCCCAGCTTTGAATGGTCACAGAGGGCGATCACCCTCTTGGCACTACCTATTATCATCTTTTTTGTCTGGGCTTCTATATGGTCCGTGGCGGTTATCCCCTTTTCTATGTCAATACCCGTTATCCCTATAAAAGCCTTATCCACGTTGAAGTTCTTAAAGGTATTTTCGGCAACCGGTCCAATAAGTGAATGGGTATCCGTCCTGAGGACCCCCCCGCTCAAAGTTATTTCGAACTGGGGATTTGTATTCGCCAGGGTGGTAGCAATATCGCAGCTGTTAGTGATGACTTTCAGGTTTGTTATATGTGAAAGATTAAGAGCGGTCTGCAGTCCGGTAGTACCGGCTTCCAGAAGTATCACATCCCCGTCTTCTATCATCTTTGAGGCGGCCAGGGCGATCTTCTTTTTCTCCTGTATAAACTTCTCTTTCTGGGTATTGAACTTCATCTCCACACCCACAGGTTCAATAGCCAGGGCGCCGCCGTATGTCCTTTTTAACAGGTTCTTCCTGGCCAGGCGGTTGAGGTCCCTCCTGATGGTGGTCTCTGAAACATCAAGTGTCCTGGCAATATCAATGGCATTAATGCTGCCTGTCTTTTTTATCTGGTTTAATATGTACTCTCTTCTCTCTTCGCCCAGCAAGTCTTCCCTCCATGATTTTAGCTTAATTATAGGTTTTTTATATAATTTTGAAAACTTATATACTATAATAAAAATTCCTGTACAGGATAACAGACATGAGATCAAAAGGGCAAAGTGAAAAGAACATTGAAAGCGCAAAAGATATTATAGAAGCGCTTTCAAAAATAGGGGAGGCCATTACTTCGGACCTGTATCTTGAGGACATCCTTAAGCTTATTGTAGCTGTGACTGCAGAAGTAATGGATTCCAAGATATGCACCCTGATGCTGCTTGACCCCAAGAAAAAAGAGCTGGTGATCAAAGCTACCCAGAGCATCAGTAAGGAATATATAAACAAAAACCCGCTCAGGCTGGGAGAGGGGATAGCAGGAAGGGTAGCCGTAGAGAACAAGCCGCAATCGATCTACGACATCTCTGAGAATAAAGCATATAAATACCACGATATTGCCAAAAAAGAGGGCTTGGCGTCTCTTTTATGTGTGCCCCTGCATGTAAAAGGGAAAGTAATAGGAATTCTTACCACATATACCTCAAAGCAGCACCAATTCAGTGAATATGAGACCCATATTCTGCAGACCGTGGCCGACCAGGCAGCCATAGTCATTGAAAACTACCGGCTGGTGGTAGAGACAAAGGTTATCAAAGAAGAACTGGAAAGCAGGAAGGCTATAGAGAGGGCCAAAGGGATACTGATGAACGAACAGGGTCTGTGCGAAGACGAAGCCTTTAAGAGGATACAGAAATTTGCCATGAACAACAGGAAGTCCATGAGGGAAGTGGCTGATGCCATAGTCATATCCTCAGAGATGAAAAAAGAACTGCCATAGCTGTAAATAATCTCATTTATTGCTAAAACCTAATAAATTGCAGTTACCTTTCCGCTATAATATCTACTAAGAATCAGGTTAGTATTATGATATAATCTTCTAATTTTTGAATATGTTAAGCATAATATAAAGCGAGATGACAGGAGGAAAGAAATGCCTTTAGTACCCATGAAGCAGATCCTAGATGAAGCAGTTAGGGGAGGATATGGAGTAGGTGCATATAATGTAAACAATATGGAACAGATCCAGGGGATAATGAAGGCTGCTGCAGAGACAAAGTCGCCTGTAATCCTGCAGGCCTCCAGAGGAGCTCTGGCCTATACAAATATGTATTATATAAAGTATATGGTGCAGGCTGCTGTGGAAGACAATCCGGATATACCTATTGCACTCCACCTGGACCATGGCAACAGTTTCGAGACCTGCAGGCAGGCTATCGGACTCGGTTTTACTTCAGTGATGATAGACGGCTCGCTCAGGGAAGACTCCAAGACACCTACCAGCTTTGAAGAAAATGTTGCCATAACAAAAGAAGTAGTCGATTATGCCCATAAGACAGGTGTCAGTGTGGAAGGTGAGCTGGGCACGCTGGGAGGTATCGAAGACGGAGTAGGCTCGGGAAAGGTGATGCTGACAGATCCAGACGAAGCCATAAGATTCATAGAGAAGACAGGGGTTGATGCCCTGGCCCTGGCCATAGGTACAAGCCACGGGGCATATAAGTTCAAGGCAGAACCCAGGCTGGAACTTGATATCATCAACACCATCCAGGAAAAAATACCGGGGATGCCCCTGGTAATGCACGGTTCTTCCTCCGTACCTGCTGAACTTATCGAAGTAATAAACCGGTACGGCGGTAAGCTGGAAAAGACCATGGGTGTTCCCATGGAAAGCATCAAAGAAGCTATCAAGAGGGGCATAAAGAAGATAAACGTCGATACTGACGGAAGGCTTGCTATTACCGGTGCCATAAGAAAGTATCTCAGCGACCATCCCGATGCCTTTGATCCCAGGACATATTTTGGGGAAGCACGGGAAGCAGTATACAGGACAGTAAAGGGTAAAATGGAGGATTTCAGCACTGCAGGGCATGCCGGAGACTACAGTTTCATGACCCTGGAAGATATGAAGAAAATATATAATGGCTGACAATATTGCGGGGCAGCTTTTATATAAGGCGGCAGGGATTTCTGTTTGACAAAATAAGATACCCTTAATATAATAACCACACAATTAAATGATGCTGCCGGTATAAGGAAGTACCGGCGGAAGCGAAGGTAAAGAAGCCTTCTTAAGACATATGGGAATGTTTTAAGGAGGTTTTCTGTATTTACAGGACAAGATGGATAGCTGTAAGACACAATTATATAAATGTGAACCAAAGAATACCCAGGAGTATTTCTCCAGGTTCAGGATCCCTTCCGGGTGCGCCATATTTGGGATCATGGACGAGGCAGGCACTGCTTTCAGCGGCAGTTCCGTCATAGACGGGATATCGCTTATGCGCGAGAGATCCAACGGCCTGGGGGGAGGTTTTGCCGCTTACGGGATATATCCCCAGTATGAAGATGATTGGGCCTTCCACATACTTTATGATGATAAAGAGGCCAAATCGCAGGCAGAAGATGAGCTGGGAAAAAGTTTCAAGGTCCTGTTCAGCGAGGAGATCCCAACCAGGAAAGTCATCGGAGTCGAGGATCCGCCCATATTGTACAGGTATTTTTTAAAGTCTGCCTCTTCTTTGCCATCAAGGAAGGACAATGTGAACGGGGCTGATGGTGAAGCCAGGTCCAGGACCAGGGAAGAAGACTATATAGTAGATTTCGTGATGAGGGTCAACAGGGGGATCACCGGTGCCTATATAATATCCAGCGGGAAGAATATGGGAATATTCAAGGGAGTAGGTTATCCGGAAGATATAGGGAATTTTTTCAGGCTGGAACAGTACAGGGGCCACCTATGGACCTCACACGGAAGATTTCCCACCAACAGTGTGGGATGGTGGGGAGGGGCGCATCCTTTCGGGCTGCTTGACTGGTCGGTAGTACACAACGGTGAGATCTCATCATACGGTACCAATAAAAGGTTTGTAAGCGGATTTGGATATGAGTGCACACTTTCTACAGATACCGAGGTCATAACATACCTTTTCGACCTGATTGCAAGAAAACAGAAGGTAGACCTGGAACTGATACATATGATCCTGGCTGCACCCCTGTGGGATGAGATAGAGAGGATGCCGGAAGATATAAAACAGGCTGCCAGGGCTTTGAGGATATTGTATGGGAGCGCTCTCCTGAACGGCCCCTTCAGCATAATAGTGGGGAGCAATGAGTTTATGTATGCACTAAACGACAGGATAAAACTCAGGCCCATGACTGCTGCCAGGAAAGATGACAGGCTGTATGTGGCCAGCGAGGAGGCTCCCCTAAGACTGGTCTGCCCCTCTCCAGACTATGTGTGGAGGCCCGGCGGAGGGGAGCCGGTTATAGGAAGAATAAAGAGAGCAGGCAAGAAGGAAGGACATAAAGCTGGAGCCGCTGTTAAGCAACAGGATAAAGGTAAATAATGGCATTAAAACTTACAGAATCAGAGTTTGAGATCGAAAGGGACCCGGATAAGTGCATATCCTGCCAGGTCTGCGTGCGCCAGTGCTCCAATGATGTACATGACTTTGACAGCGATGACGATATTATAATAAGTGATAGCCAGAAATGCGTGGGATGTCACCGTTGTGAGAGTATGTGCCCTACGGGAGCGCTGAAGATAAAAGAGCGGGAAGCCCAGTTTAAGACGAATGCAAACTGGTCTGCCCACCACCTGCATAACCTGTACAAGCAGGCAGATGCGGGAGGAGTCATGCTTACCGGGATGGGTTCGGACAAGCCCTATCCCATCTACTGGGACCATATACTTTTTAATGCTTCCCAGGTGACAAACCCCTCTATAGACCCGTTAAGGGAGCCTATGGAGATAAAGACCTTTATCGGTAAAAAGTCACAGGAACTAAAGTTTGATAATACCGGGGAGGAGGAAAAGGGGTTTAGCATAAAGTTAAATACAAGACTATCTCCCCAGCTGGAGCTGTCCACACCCATAATGTTTTCTGCCATGTCCTATGGTTCCATAAGCTTCAATGCCTGCAGGTCCCTGGCCGCTGCATCTTCTGGATTCGGTACCTATTACAATACCGGTGAAGGCGGCCTCCACCGGGACCTGTACAAGTATGCCGGAAATACAATAGTGCAGGTGGCTTCCGGAAGGTTCGGGGTGGATGCAGACTACCTGAACAGGGGAGCGGCTGTAGAGATAAAGATAGGGCAGGGTGCCAAGCCCGGGATAGGGGGGCACCTGCCGGGAGAAAAGGTGACCAGGGACATATCAAATACCAGGATGATACCCCAGGGGACCGATGCCATATCTCCTGCACCCCATCATGACATATATTCCATAGAGGACCTGTCCCAGCTTATACATGCCTTAAAAGAGGCCACCCGCTGGAAAAAACCGGTGGGGGTAAAAGTATCGGCAGTACATAATATAGCCCCCATTGCCAGCGGCATAGTGAGGGCAGGTGCTGATTTTGTTACTATTGACGGGCTCAGGGGCGGTACCGGTGCGGCACCCCAGGCCATAAGGGATAATGTGGGAATACCTATAGAACTGGCTGTGGCCTCAGTCGATGAAAGGCTGAGGGAGGAAGGGATAAGGCACCGGGCATCCATACTTATAGCGGGGAGTATAAGGTCAAGCTCGGATGTGATCAAAGCCATAGCCCTGGGTGCTGATGCAGTATATATAGGTACGGCAGCCCTGATAGTAATGGGCTGTCACCTGTGCCAGAAATGCTATACCGGGAAATGCAACTGGGGAATAGCCACCCAGGACCCCTATCTAACCAAGAGGCTTAATCCGGAAATAGGCACCAGGCGGCTTCTCAATCTTTTAAGGGCCTGGTCCCTGGAGATAAAGGAGATGCTGGGAGGAGCCGGTATAAATGCCATAGAAAGCCTGAGGGGCAACAGGGAGCACCTGAGAGGTGTAAGCATAAGCGACAGGGAGCTGTCCATACTTGGTATAAAGCATGCAGGAGAGCCATGGTGATGTAATATGAAGCGGATCTATATAAATGAGGAATACTGCCTGGGCTGCAGATTATGTGAGATATACTGCCAGGTAAAGCATTCAAAAAGTAAAAAGATGATAAAGGCTTTCAAAAAAGAACTTTCCGATGTACTTCCCAGGGTCCTGGTGGAAGAGATAGGCTATAATTCCTTTGCCATCCAGTGCAGGCACTGTGCCGACGCACCGTGTGTGGATGCATGCATCTCCGGCGCTATGGTAAAGAATGAAAACACCGGGGTAGTCACCTGTGATGAGGAAAAGTGCGTGGGGTGCTGGAGCTGTATAATGGTATGTCCCTATGGTGTGATCAAAAGGGACCTGTCCTCCAGGAAGATAGCATCAAAGTGCGATCTGTGCGAGGACGAAGACATACCAGTATGTGTAAAAAACTGTCCCAACGAAGCACTTAAGTTCGGGGAGATCAAAGACGGGGGATTAACCGGAAGCAAGAAGGATGTCTGGAGCAAATAAATACGATATGGAAACTACACAATACCTTATAATAGGAAATTCTGCATCAGGACTGGCTGCTGCCGGTGCTATCAGGAGTGAGGATAAAAAGGGCCGGATAACAATACTGACAGAAGAAGAACAGGTAAATTACTCTAAACCCCTTATTACCTATTATCTGGCCGGCAAAGTGGATTTGGAAAAGACAGGCTTTAAAGACAGGGATTTCTATACCAGTAATAACATCAGCCTTCTGACCGGGACCAGGGTTATTAGTATCGATGTCGAAGGTTCCCATGTGGTCACTGGTGGTGGTAAAAAGATAAAATTCGGAAAGCTCCTCATAGCTTCCGGCGGCAAGCCTGTAATCCCAAAGATAAAGATGACCGGATTTTCCCACAAAAAGAGACAGGGCTGTTCCTTAATGGACAGTTCAAATTATTCCAGTATTAAAGGTGTGTTCACCCTTACCACTCTGGAAGACGCCATGAAGGTAAGGGACTATATAGAAAAGAATGAGATAGGGAGCGCCACCATACTGGGGGGTGGTCTTATAGGGCTTAAATCAGCAGAAGCATTCCTGGAATTGGGGATAAAAATAAATATTGTGGAGCTGGCCGACAGGATCCTGGCAGCTACCTTTGACAGCCGGGCCTCCAGCATAATCGAAAATGCAATTGAGGCCAGGGGAAGCAGCATCCATAAGGACAATACTATCGACGAGATCTTTATCAGGTCGGGCAGGATAAGCGGATACAGGTTAAGGGACGGCATTGAGAAAAACTGCAGACTCCTGATCATAGCCGTGGGTGTGAACCCGGACCTGAGTTTTATAGATAAAGGACTTATCAGGGCTGGCCGTGGGATCAAGGTAGACGGCAGGATGCAGACTTCAGCCCCAAATATCTATGCCTCCGGAGATGTTATTGAAGGTCCTGACATCCTGCTGGGGCAAAACAGGAATATTGCCATATGGCCCCTGGCTGTAGGGCAGGGAAATGTGGCCGGAAGCAATATGGCGGGCAGGGAAGCCCATTACCAGGGCGGTTATTTTATGAACTCGGTGGAGATACTGGGCATACCCTCGATATCCATGGGGATGACTAATGTAGATGTGGACGACGGCAGCTCGGTAGAAGTAAAGACGGAGTTCAGACCGGAAAGGAACCAGTACAAAAAGATAGTCATCAGGGATAACAGGGTAATAGGCATTATAATGATAGGAAATATTGAAAGGGCAGGCATCTATTCCGGGCTTATCAAAAACAGGATAGACCTCTCCGGGATGAAGGAAAACATCTTCAGGGAAGATTTCGGCATAATCCACCTCCCCTCGGATTATAAGAAGCACCTGGTAGTGGGAGAAGGAATAGAGGTATGAAGCATATAATCGACGCAAAAGGAATAAACTACAGGAAATTAAATGAAAGTATAAGGGAGATACTGGGGCAGTCTGACGGCCCTCAAGAGGCGCCAGCAGGAAAGGTAGAGATCACACTGGATAATATATTGGGCCAGAGGTATATCGGAGACGGGCTCAGGGGAGCCCATGTACTTATAATAAACGGTATCCCCGGAAATGACCTGGCTGCCTTTATGGACGGGCCCACCATAGAGGTACTGGAAAATGCACAGGACGGTGTGGGGAATACCATGAACTCGGGCAAGGTCATAATCCACGGTGATGCCGGAGATATAATCGGCTATTCCATGAGGGGCGGGGAGATATATGTAGAGCGAAACGCAGGTTTCCGCTGCGGCATACATATGAAATCCTATCAGGATAAGATACCGGTGATCGTAATAGGGGGCAGTGCCGGAAATTTCCTAGGAGAGTATATGGCCGGAGGGGTAATAATACTTCTGGGACTGTACAGGCAGAGGCATTATCACTTCCCCCATAACCTGACGGAGCAGCCTGCCGGAGATTATATAGGTACCGGCATGCACGGCGGTACCATATATATAAGGGGTGATGTGGCTGAATATAAGCTGGGAAAAGAGGTAAAGAAGACAGCACTGGATGATACGGATAGCAGCATCCTGGATAAATATATAGATAACTACTGCAGGTATTTTTCGTCAGACAGGAAAAATATAAAGACAGAAGATTTTATAAAGCTTATCCCGTTTTCACACAGGCCATACGGAAAGCTGTACACTTATTAGTGTTATTACCATTTATTAAAATGTATCTTTTTATCATCATACCTGTGAGAGGGTTTTTTATTCTCAGCCGGGTGTCCCACTGATATTATGGATAGGGGCATTATATTATGCGGAAGCCCCAGCAGGTCCCTGATCTTGCCGACCCTGTCTTGCCTGGGATAAACTCCCAGCCATACGGCACCCAGACCCAGCGACTGGGCTGCTATAAGTATGTTTTCTGTGGCTGCCGAACAATCCAGCACCCAGTATTCCGCATCAAGCTGTTTTTCCCGGTCGCCGCACACTACTATAGCCATAGGTGCCTGCCTCAGCATATCGTATCCGCCCCGTGGGTGGAATCCTGTCATGGTATTCAGAGTCTCACGTTCACGGATAACCACAAACTCCCAGGGCTGCCGGTTTCCGGCAGAAGGGGCAGCCATGGCAGCCCTTATAAGGCCTTTAAGATAGTCATCAGAAACGGGCTCATCAGTATATTTCCTGATGCTCCTCCGTTCCAGTATATTTTTCATGATATCTCCTGCTGGTATTTTTTATGATTTATTGGTTATTCTACTATACTATGGTTATTATAAAAAATTCAGGTTGCCTTATGCAAAGAAGTAATTTATAGATTATACTTACCATTGAATACTATTGATAAAGAAGATAAAAGAGGGGGATTTGTAATGGCAAAAAAGAAGACCATTGGCGAATTTTACCAGATGAAGCAAGAGGGAAAAATAGTGACCTGGATAACTGCCTATGACTATCCTGTGGCCAGCTTTGCTGAGAATGCGGGTATCGATATGATACTGGTGGGAGACTCCCTGGGAATGGTGGTATACGGACTTGACGGCACTATCCCTGTCACAATGGAAGAGTGCCTTATCCACTGCCGGGCAGTCAGAAGAGGAGCTCCCAATACTTTTGTCATAGGAGACATGCCCTTTGGAAGCTACCACGAATCTGACAGCCAGGCTGTGGCAAATGCGGTAAGGTTTTTAAAGGAGTCCGGCATGGACGCCATTAAATTGGAAGGCGGGGTCAGGGTATCTTCAAGGATAAAAGCAATAACTGATGCCGGAATAATTGTATTTGGGCATATAGGGCTTACTCCGCAGTCTTCCGGGGTATTGGGTGGGTTCAGGGCACAGGGCAGGACTGCCCGGTCCGCCGAGGCATTGGTAAAAGATGCTCTGGCAGTCCAGGAAGCAGGAGCCAAGATCCTGCTGGTAGAGGCTATACCACCCGAACTGACTGAGGCACTTATCACTATCCTCAGAATACCTGTTTATGGCATCGGTGCCGGGCAGGCTGACGGCCAGGTCCTCATATCAGGGGACATGCTGGGATATTTTGAAGCGTTCACCCCAAAATTTGTAAAAAAATATGCTGATGTGGCCAGGACCATGACCGATGCCATAAAAGAATATACTGAAGATGTAAAAAACAGGGTATTTCCGGCTGAGGAACACACTTATCCCGTACTTCCTGAAGAAAAGGACGAATTCCTCAAGATGATTAAAAAATATAGATGATAAATAGAAGAAAAAAACAAAAACTTTCGTCTTATAATACAAATGGAAGTATTTGGCCTTAAAGTTCCCATGCATGGAGAGGCAAGGACAAGGGTCTCTGAAGATAATATTGCCCTCAGGTTTGGAAGCGGCAGTATAGATGTGTTTGCCACTCCCGCCATGATAGCACTTATGGAGGAAGCAGCTGTAAAAGCTGTGGATAATATACTGCCGCGCGGATATGCCACTGTAGGGACAGAAGTCAATATAAGGCATCTTTCGGCGACTCCCATAGGCATCAATATCACTGTCAGTGCTGAACTGGTAGAGGTGGAGGGCAAAAAGCTGACTTTTAAGGTAGAAGCTTTTGACGAGCTGGAAAAGATAGGCGAGGGTATCCATCACAGGTATATAGTGGAGCTGGAAAGATTTAAAGACAGGGCCAGCTCCAAGCTAAACAAGAGTTGATGATTATAATATATTTTTAATATTTTCATTATTTTATTATGATATAATATTAGGCAAGTAGGTGATCGGGGGTTTTAATGAACCCTTTTTTACTGTATCAGTATATAGTGGCAGGAATACTTCTGGTTATAATGATAAATTTCATTATAAATAGTTTCCTGTTCAAAAATACTTTTAAATACAGGCTTCCTGATAGCTTTATTAAAAAACAGCCCCTTATATCAGTACTAATACCGGCCAGGGATGAGGAGAAAAATATAGGGAGATGCCTCAATTCACTTCTGAGGCAGGACTATTCCAATATTGAGATACTGGTGCTGGATGATAATTCCACTGACAGGACAGCCAGCATAATCGAGAGGTTTGCCAGAAAGGATAAGAGGGTAAAACTGTATCACGGAAAACCTCTGGAAAAGGGCTGGCTGGGAAAATCATATGCCTGCCAGCAGCTTTCGGAATATGCCAGGGGTGACTACCTGTTATTCGTGGATGCCGATACCCTTCATTTTCCCAGTTCCGTATCCTCTTCGGTGGCATGCCTGTTAAGATTTGATATAGACGCCCTTTCAGTGTTTGCCAAGCAGATAACGGTGACCATACATGAGAGGATGGCCGTGCCTTTCGCAAACTTCATGATACTGGGCTTCCTGCCCCTTTCCCTGGTGAGAAAAGCCAGAAGCGCCCTGTTCTGTACTGCTATCGGGCAGTATATGCTTTTTAAGAAGGATGTCTACCGTGCTATCGGCGGGCATGAATCAGTCAAGGGTGAGATACTGGAGGATGTCCTCATATCCAAGCAGGTCAAAAGGTGCGGCTACAGGTTTATGATATTTGATGGAAGGAATAACGTGTACTGCAGGATGTATCATAATCTAAGGGAAGTGGTGCTGGGGTATACAAAGGTCCTGTTTTCTTCATTTGATTATAATATTTTTATGATATCACTGGCTTTTGTGGGAGTGACAGCCATATTCCTTATGCCTTTTGTAATGATTCCCCTTGCCGTTCTTTTCAGCTGGCCCATGGTGATAACCAATGTGATAATACTGCAGGTAATATTTATAATGGCCACCAAGATAATGCTGGCAGTCAGGTACAGGATGAAGGCTGTAGATGTACTGCTCCACCCCCTGTCAGTCATATATATCCTTGCCATAGCCGTAAACTCCGTATTCCAGTACCGTTTTAATATCGGTGTACACTGGAAGGGGAGGACATATAATATTGAGGGCAGCGGCGAAGAAGAAGAATTAAAACTGATCAAGGACTCCTCCAAATAGGGCTCTCACATTCCCCAGGGTCTTCCTGGTTTTAATTAAGAGTACAAAAATAATATAATTAATCTATAATGTACTTTTTATTAAGGAAGGAAGATGAAGAAGACTTTCAGCAAGATAATCATTATAACAGTGATATCTTTAGTTTTATTTACCTTTTTACCAGGATGCAGGCTGCTTCTTCCTGCCGCTTTGGAGCTGGGGCAACCGCAGCCTGCCGATGAGACACCTGCCGCCGCCGGCACCCCCGATGAGGGGGGAGAAGGTACAGAGCCTGTGATAAAGGAAAGCCCCGTAGCGGTCGATGGACTTCTAGAGGGTCTTAATGATTCGGTTAGCAGCCTGGTGGAGAGGGTCCTGCCATCCGTGGTCAATATATCGGTCATTACCGGTCCTGCCGCCCAGGATGGTGGTATAGGCTCGGGGGTCATCTATGACAGCAGCGGATATATCATAACTAACAGCCATGTGGCCGGCAATGCAGTCGAGCTCCTGGTGACCCTTTCAGACGGTTCCAATTACCCCGCAGAGCTAATAGGTTTCAGCCAGATGGTGGATATTGCAGTAATAAAGATCGATGCCCAGGGGCTGGTACCGGCTGATTTTGCTTCCATCGATGACCAGGATGTGGGCGACCTGGTAATAGCAGTGGGCAGTCCTTTCGGTATTGCCCAGTCCGTGACCCTGGGGATAATAAGCGGGAAGGGAAGGGATATACCTGCCACTACGGATACGGTACCCATAGTGGACCTGGTGCAGACTGATGCTGCCATAAACCCGGGTAACAGCGGGGGACCGCTAATAAATATAAGGGGAGAAGTCATAGGCATAAATACCCTTATACTCTCGCCTTCTGGGGCCAGTGCCGGCATAGGATTCTCCATCCCCACTGATACAGCCACTAATATTGCAGACCAGATAATACAGTACGGCAGGGCTGTCATCCCCTTTATAGGAGTACAGATGGGGCAGAACATATCTGAGATCCCGGGAGTCCTCATAGTAGGTATTGTCGAGGATTCACCGGCACAGAAAGCAGGTATAAAAGAGGGTGATATAATGGTACGGTTTGGCGGCAAGGAGATAAAAGAGCCATTTGACCTCCTGGCCCAGATACTGAGAAGCAATTGTAATGATGTAGTAGAAGTGGAAGTATACCGGGACGGAGGATATGTCACTCTGGAGCTCAAGCTCCTGGAGTGTCCCCTGGAATAAATATGCTATTAATTGACCTTAAAAGAGGGCAGGATGACAAAAAGAAGGATTGTCTCACTGGTAATCATCACGGCAGCTGCAGCTGTACTGGTAACCTTTACCGTAATATTCTTTAATAATTTCCGCGGGATAATACCTCTATTGAAAAGACCAGCTGTTGACATAACTGAAGCCATACCGGAAAGCAGCATAGAGAGCGGGGAAAAACAGGATGACCTGGTCGAACAGGAAGATACCGGGGCCGCAGAGCTGGAAAATGCAGTTACCGGGGAGGTAAAAAGCAGTCAGGAGGGAGAACAGGACGACAGCGGGGTGTTAAAGCTGGACGAGGGGTTCAGTATAAGTGTTTTTTCCGGAGAGGTACCGGCAGCCAGGGTCCTTTGCCTGGGTCCCACGGGCAGTCTGTGGGTGAGCCAGACCGGCATAGGAAAGGTCTCACGGATAGATATCGAGAATGGCAGGTCTTCGGGGACGTTTACCGTATTTGAAGGGCTTAATAACCCCCACGGGCTGGTTTTTGATCCCGAGAATCCCGGTATACTATATATTGCCCAGGAGGATAAGATATCCCGGGTGGTTATGGGCAGCGACGGCTTTCCTGCAGGAGATCTTGAAAAGGTAATTGACCTGCCTGCCGGGGGAAGGCACTATACCAGGACCCTGGGTTTCGGAAGCGACGGCAGGCTATACGTGTCCGTAGGGTCTACCTGTGATGTCTGTATTGAAAAGGATGACCGCATTGCCAGTATATATTCTATGGAGAAGGATGGAAGTGATTTTAGGGAATTCGCCACCGGCCTCAGGAATTCAGTGTTCTTCCGCTGGAACCCGGCTACTGGCCAGATGTGGGCTACAGAGATGGGAAGGGACAACCTGGGAGACGACCTTCCTCCGGATGAGATCAATATCATTCTTGAAGGCAGGGACTACGGCTGGCCCTACTGTTACG
>Ga0180437_10007492_pt1 | contig 14152 bp, 16 predicted proteins | sample SS_ome_4_FD_132410 | JGI IMG/M metagenome (GOLD analysis project Ga0180437, IMG submission 132410) | Hypersaline lake sediment archaeal communities from the Salton Sea, California, USA - SS_3_D_1 metaG | ecosystem: Environmental > Aquatic > Non-marine Saline and Alkaline > Hypersaline >...
GATGAAGATGATGAAGATGATGAAGATGAAGATGATGAAGATGAAGATGAAGATGAAGATGATGAGGATGAAGATGAAGATGAGGATGAGGATGAGGATGAAGATGAAGATGAAGATGAAGACGATGACGATGAGGATGAAGACGAAGAGACTGAGTTAGATACCGAGGAAGAGACTAATGAGGATGCACCATCCGAAGAAGTTGTTGCAAGAGTAATGGACGATATTACCCAGAAAGCTAAAAATGGAAAAGACTTGAGTGTTCAACCAACCACGCTTCAACAGATTCAAGACAAGCTGGATGGAACCCCGTCAACATTAAAAACAGAACCTGTTGAAAAGGTAAAGACATTAAAAATCGCTAAGAAAAAAGTAACTCTTGATGATTTATTGGTTAAAACAGAGGACGAATCAGACCAATTCTATCTGATGAGATCTCAATATGCAAAAATCGCAGAACAATTATTTCCTAAATATCCACCCACCAGTTTTATTCTTTTGGGTCGAATGGGAGCATATAGAGGATTATTCGGAGTAACTTATCCTGAAGAAACCAATAGAGTATTAGATTATATGGATCAGGTTATTAAAAATATTCCTTAAAGTTAAAGAATAGATAATATAAGAAAAAATATCTTATATTAAATGAATAAACAAATTTGGAGGCCTAATATTATGGTTTTAGGACCAGGAGGTGCCAAAGGATTTTTAGAATTAGGTTGTTTAGAAAGATTATTTGAAGATATAGATTTTTTAGAAAAAGTCACTCATTGGACTGGTGTATCTATAGGTTCATCTATAGCTTTATTAATTGTATGTGGTTTTACAATAGACGAAATAAAAGAATTGTGTTTAGAAGTAAATATAATTGAAGATATTATATCTATTAATTTAGATGAAGCTAAAAATAATTTAGGTCTTATGAGAAATAAAACTGTAGAAACTAAACTAAAAACTAATATCAAGAAAAAATTTGGATTTATTCCGACTTTAAAACAATTATATTTTCTTACAGGTATTGTGTATACAGCTGTTACCTTTAATACAGATAAAATAAGACCTGAATTTATGAATAAAGATACAGAACCGGATTTAGATTGTGTTGAAGCAACTCTTATGTCTATGGCTATTCCAGGTTTAATACAACCTAGAAAGTATAAAGGTAATTTGTATGTTGATGGTGCTTTAGGAGCATCTTATCCTGTTTGGTTTCATGACGATGGGAAAAATAAAATATTAGGTATGTATATATCTTCAGAGCAAGATTGTTATAGTAGTTATAATAATCCTTCTCTATTTGCTTATAGATTAATACAATCAGGTATGAAAGTCAATAGAGATTTATCTATTAGATTTTCTAGTAAGAATATAAAACATATTCCTCTAAAAACCTATGTTAAAGATACTACTGGATTATCTATGACTAAAGAAAATAAACTGGAACTAATACACCATGGATATAAATGTGCTGACGACTTTTTAAAAATCAATCAGGAACCAGAAAAATATTGTATTGATATGTCGGAGGAGGAGGAGATTCCATTTATAAATGAAACTCTCAATACACTGACAAATAGTATTAATACTTTTGTTAATTTGTTAACAGATAAATTAAACCAAGAACAAGAGGAAAATACAAATAATGAGAATGATGTTTTATATATTCCTGTTGAAGATATTTCAGATAGCTTAAAAGATACTTAAAAATAATTTCTTATGTATAAAATGGGAAAACCTGTCTTAGTTTTAGTAATGGCTTCAACCTGTGGTGCATGCCAGAATTTTAAAAGAAACTCATTAGATCTATTGGAAAAACAATTAGCAAATAACGAAAAAGTAGAATTTTTAAAATATGAATTTCCTGATATGCTTATCCCACCTAATGATTCGAATATGAAGTTTGAATTCCATCCACAATTAAGACTTTTTGCCAGATGGTTTCCTACTTTTATCTTATTTCCTGATACATTATGGTTTAATAAAGGAAGTAATTTAGAAGGTATTATTAAAAATGAAGAGGAGGTTACCAATAGAAAGATGCCTGATTATAGCATTCCATCGATTATGTCTTGGATTGATGAGACAATTAAAGAACCTATTTTTAATAAAGATACTAGAAAAATCCTATTAACTGAAAATGGTAATTCTCTAATGAAACAAAGTAAAGATGGGAAAATGATTTTACCTACTTATGGTACATATACAAAGTTTATTAATCAAACAGAAGAAGAAGAATTTTAAATAAAATGAGAAAATAAATATAATATTATATTTATTTTAATTAGAAATGAATAAATTACCTAAAGACGCTTTATTTTCATTAGCTCTTGAATTAAACTTACCAGATCTATTAAGTTTCTGTACCTCAAGTAAAAGAATTAATGATTTGATCTGTCGAAAGAATGATATTTGGATTGCTAAATTAAATAGGGAATTTCCTAACTATAACTCTATGTTTCGAAAAGATACTCCTAGAGAAACCTATACTTTATTATATGATTTAACTAATCTTAAGAATAAATTAGGATTAAAAGATTCTATTGAAAAGTTATATCAAAGGAAAAGCTTGGATTTACCAAGAAAAGGGTTAAAAGAGATACCCAAAGAGGTTGGACAACTTCACAATTTACAAGAATTATTCTTAGGTTATAACGAGATAAAAGAGATACCCAAAGAGATTGGACAACTTCACAATTTACAAATATTATGGTTACCATATAACCAGATAAAAGAGATACCCAAAGAACTAAAACAACTTCACAATTTACAAAAATTATACTTAGGTGCTAACCAGATAAAAGAGATACCCAAAGAGATTGGACAACTTCACAATTTACAAGGATTATACTTAGGTAATAACCAGATAAAAGAGATACCCAAAGAGATTGGACAACTTCACAATTTACAAAGATTATCCTTAGCATATAACCAGATAAAAGAGATACCCAAAGAGATTGGACAACTTCACAATTTACAAAGATTATGGTTAGATAATAACCAGATAAAAGAGATACCCAAAGAACTAACACAACTTCACAATTTACAACAATTATGGTTAAGAAATAACCAGATAAAAGAGATACCCAAAGAACTAACACGACTTCACAATTTACAAGGATATACTTAAATGATAACTAGATAAAAGAGATACCTAAAGAACTTTATGACTTACCTATATTACTCTAATCATTTGTATAAATATAAATGATTATTTAGTTTTGAACTTAGTGGTGACGAGAGTGTGACTCAGATGAGTATCTGCTGTCAGTGTAACGAGAGCTTTCGCAGTCGCTGTCTTCGCTTGAGTGATGACGTCTGCGATGCTTCTTGTCATCGTCGTCGTTACGTGTAACGGCCCAGATGATGAGAATGATGATGATTACTACTACAATAAAGAGTACTACTCCAGCTCCATATCCATAATGATGTGCGTGTTGATCCATTTTATTTTTAATTTAATATAAAAATTTTATTTTTGTAATTCTTTTTTTCAATTCTTTGATATATTAATTATGATTTAAAGAAATTTTATATATTTGATATTAAGCAATAGTAAATATACATATTATTATGTATATTTTTAGTATGTTTATATATTTAATTGATACTTAAAGTCATTCTTTTTCCTTCTGGGTTAGATGGTAATTTGAGACTTGTTTGTTGGGTGGATGGTAAATTTACTTGAGACATTGAAGGTGCTCCACTTAAAAAGTCTTGTAGTGTTTCGGTTGAACTGGTCTCTTCCAAATTTTCCATAGTACCTTCATCTAAGACCGTATTTGAATCTGGTAACTGTGGCGAACCCATTGTTTCTGCCGCCAATTCATTTTGTCTGTTGAGTCTTAATTGGGCCAATTGATCCTCTACCTGATCCTGCAACTTAGACCCATACTTTTCCTTTAGTCTTTCTAAGGTAGTCTTTTGTCTAGAAACTGTTCCGGCAGGTGTGATTTTAGTTACAATAGCACTTACTAAATACATCTTGTAGGTATTTTTAGCTGAAATTCTAATCTTTTCAACATGAATCATAGGAACTAATTCCAAATTTACATTTTTAAGTAAAGCCCAATCAATAGGATTTCCGTTTAAATCTGTAAAGAGAGTTTTATTAAAACCACCACATTTAAGGTCTAACCAAAGGGTTGGACTCTTTCCTTTAATAACTTCTCTAGTAACCTCATCTCTTGGAAAGTAGATCTTAGACTTGAATTGACCTCCGGGTCTGGTCGGATCGAAATCATTCTCTCTAGCCCATGGTGTTTTAGATAAAATATGAGCACATTTAGAATGTAATTGTTCAAACGTCTTTATAGTTTGATCGTGTTCTTGGTTGGTTAAGTCAAATGTTAACATTTGTGAGAATGCCATTTTTGTATATTTATCTCCATTCTTATTTTCGCTTTCCTTGGAATTATCCTTTAATCCTCTAGCTTTCATAAGTGGAAGTTCGATATATAAATCGGTAACTAATGGTTTATCATCTGTTCCGTAATTATAGGAGAGTGAAATATCGCTCCATTTAATTGTTTGTCCTGTTTTATCTACAAATGAGTCTGTTTTTGGTGATGATCCGTTTAATTTGTTAATATCGAATTGGTCGAATGTTACATAAGCTTCGTCTGACATGTTTCTTTAGTTTGATTTGTGTTGAGTTTCTTCTCCTATTTGATAAAATATCAAGATGATTAATTTGAAATCATTTTTTATATAAAATCTAATTGATAAGTTAAATATTTTTATTATATTATAAATGGGTTTTAAGTCGTTCGTTAAAAAATCGGGAAAATATATAGTTAAGAAAATTAGTAAATCAGCTGTAGGAAGAGCTTTTAAATATGCTTTTTGGGGAACTCTTTGTTTTTACGGTCCAACCTCTGTCATTGGGATTGTGGGAATTCAGGGTCTTATAGCTGGAGCTGCCATTACTCATTCGGGTTTAGTTGAATATTCTGCAGGTAAAATGATTGACACTGTATTATAAAAATGATATGATTAATTGAATAATGAGGATAAAAAATGTCATTTCCACTTACAGGAGAAACAGTCAAGTGTAAATATTTAGAAATCGATGAATTGGAAGCCAAAGTTTTATTACTCCATTATAATAAAGTCGGTTATTTAAGTAATCATAATCTTATCCCATCAATGGTTGGGGAAACAGACACTTTAACCGTTTCTGGAATTGATCATAAAAGAGGAATTATAAATCTTAAAAAATAAAAAGGATACTTAAAATGTCAAATTCGGCTTTAGCTTTTGCGGGAGGAGTTCTGATCGGAAAAGTTACCAATTGGGTATCTAGCGTAATAATCACAGGTATTACATTATTTTATTTTAAACCAGAAATATATACCTATGAGACTCTAATGAGTTTAAGAAATCAATCTGCTGAATTATTATTAAATCTTACAAAACATTAAATATATTTGAAAATAATTAATTAATATTTATAAATATTAATTAAATGGATTTTAATATAGTTTTTATTACAGCTATTTTATCATTAGGTATATTATCTAGTTTATTTTTTGTTAAAACTATTAAAGAAAAAGAATATAGTAGTTCTAAGTTAAATGAAATTGATACTTTGGAACAATTAATTTTAGGTACAGCTACATTACAATATATTATAACTCTTAGTTATATTCCTAATACGGAGACTTCTAGAATTCAAAGATGGAGATATCTTGATTGGTTAATTACAACTCCTTTATTATTAAAAACATTTCATAGTTTGGCAGAAGAAAAAGGGTATAAATATAGTTTTACTCCTGCATTAATTGCAAATATTATTATGATATACTCTGGTTATCATGCAGAATTTTTGACAACAGATGAAAATTCAAAACGTATATGGTATATAATAGGTTTTATTGCATTATTTATCGTATTGTTTTATGTAAATAAATGGAATACTTATCTATTAGAACAAAACGTCGATACAGAATATTTACCTTATTTCTTTTATTTTGGTTGGACTTTATATGGTGTAAATTTTATAAATCCAAATGAACAACTTAGACAAATAGTATTTAATGTTCTTGATATTATTAATAAAGGAATATATTCACTTCAATTAGAAAAAGTAATAGATAGATTAAATTAATATTATTTTAGTAATATTAATTTATTTGATAATATATTTAAATATCTTTATCGCTAATAACTGTTGAAAAAGGTGTAGTTAGAGGGTAATTAGAATCATCCATATCTTCATCAATGGGTACATTACTTATTTTCAAAATTATATCATTCAGATCATCGTCATTCTCTAAAATAAACCCTAAAATAGCATCGTTTGTTTTTAATCTAAACCTAGCACATAACATAAGATAATATCTCCCATCTTCTATCTGCTGTGTAAAATTAGGTGTAAAACCTTCTGCTAAAAATGGTTTCATATAATTGTATCTTTCATTTACTATATTAATCCCCTCCTCTGAAGATAATAAATTTCTATAAACATCACGATATATATTAAAAGCTGAAATTACAAATTCTTGTAAAAATGGAGCTGTAGTATATTTAGTTATTTTTGTTTTATGATAAGACTTTTTACATTTCTTACACTTTTTACATTTCCCCTTCTTTTCTTTGTAATATTTTCTAGGTCTTATAAACATCGCCTTTTCGAATTGTGGATCACTTATATAAGTTCCTATATCTTTTGTAAAATCGTCATCTATCACCTTACCAAAATTAAAATTATCAAATTCAGTATCTGAATTGTACTCAGGAGTAAATAAAATAAACCCTGACCCTTCACTAGGAACATAACTCACAAAATTATTTCTAGTTACAATACAAACCTGTTCTATTTTAATAGGTTCTATATCTATAAATCCCCCTTCAACTAAACAAAGGTATCTAAAACTAAAATCGGGTGTTATCGAAAAAAGTTTTCTACCATTACTACCTTCATATTCATTAGTTTTAAATCCGAAATTTCTTACAAAAAGACCTCTAACAACAAATTGAAAAAAGTCGCTAATCTTTTTAGCCCAAAAATTAAAATAAGTCTTTTTAGCTTCAAAATCGCTTACATTTGGGTTAAGTGTGTAAGCTCTACTTATTCTTTCATAAAAAGCTTTAAGTAAATTTTGAGTAATTCCATAACCTGAAGAATTTCCCATAACTAATCTATCACCTTTATTTTTTCCAAAATCTATTTCAACATCTACCACATCATATGTAAATCTTATACTCGGAAGATTATCTATAACATAATCGTCAGGTCCATCCCCATATCTTATTTTTTCTAACCCACCTAATATGAATGTTTCATAATTAATTTTAACTATAGGTTCTAAACTCATTTTATTAATAAAAGATTTTTTTTTATTAATAAATGGATAAGTTGAATAAAGATATATTATTTCTAATAGCTTTAGAATTAGATTTACAATCTTTATTAAATTTATGTGATACTTATTCTAGAGTAAATGAATTAATATGTGAAAAAAATGCTTTCTGGTTAACTAAATTAAATCAAGAGTTTCCAAATTGGAAAGATTTTAAAATTAACAAAAATTACCAAAATATTTATAAAATTCTAGATGGTGTAAAGAAACAAAAAGATAAATATAACATGGAAGAAAGTCTTTTAGAAGTATATGAAATGTTCACATAATTTTCAAATATTATATAAAATCAATATAATATTTTAAACATCTTCCCATCCTAATATTTTACATCCTTCTGCCCATTTTATTTTATGAAATTCAAGTATATCTGGTGTTGAGGGGATTTTAAAATCATTAGCTTTACAATCATACCCTAATCTTCTTAAATGCTTATAGAGTCTCCATTGTGAATTTAGAGATGATTTTCTTCCTTGTTTATCTAATATTTCTTCATATACCATCTGAAATAAATCATAATCTTTCATAATACGATCCTCTAAATGCGACACATCATCTAAAAGCCAACCCCAAAATACATTCATAATCAGATTAATATCGTCATAATATCCTGAACATCCTATTTCTCCCAAAGCCTTATACATTAGTTCACGGCTGGTTCCATCTTTTTTCCCTTCAGAATTTAGAGGTATTTTACGATATTCTTCAGAACTTTTCAAACCATTTTTCATAAACCATTCATCCAGTTTCACATATAATTCTTTGGGTGGTTTATTCTGCTGTTTACCTTGAAATCTCATTAATACTTTTTCGAAATTAGCTCTATCTTCATAATTATTTCTTGAATTATTAACTCTACAACCATCAGCATAAAAAGGTTGTCTTGCTATAGCTATTTTTTCTAAACCACAATTAGGACAGATTGTGGAACCATTCTCGTCCTCTATTAATTCTAATTCATCATTCATAATTCCACATCCGGGGCAAGAATCTTTATTAGGAATTTCTCTTATAACATCTATAGGTATATATCTTCGAGCGATTTCAAGATATTCAAAAATTATGGAATGTCTATATTTTTGAACATCGTCATCTTCAGGTGATATTAATTGTTCATCTTTAGAATTGCTTGCGAAACTAACTACTTGTTTTATACTACCTAATTTCGTATAACTAGAAATTAAATATTTACTCCTTTCTAAATACTTATTCATATCCACATCAGCCCCCCATTTCTTTAATTCAGACTCATATTCGATTATTTTCTTCTGAGATTTTCTTCTTTCTATTAGAGTCTGTCTTGATTTTATTTTATTTTTTTCTAATTCTATTTTATCACTTAATAAATTAATCTGTCTATTCTTATCTTGTTTAAATTTCTTTAATAAGATCTCATGTATATATAATATATTATAATCATAAACATAGGTTCCTTTAATACGTGAAGGTAATTTCTCCTCTTCTGTAAAAATTTCTTTCTTTTCATCCTCCACATATTCTCTAAAAGAAACCATTTTTCTAGGACGTAAGTGTGGTGATTCTAAATGATTAATTATAGGTTCAGAACAATTAGGTCTGACTTTCTTTTTATGGCGAGAAGATGGTGATTTTTTATATGACCAAGCATTGTTTTTCGAAACTTGTATCTTTAATTTCCCTTTAGTCGGAGAAGATTTCTCACACATAATATTACAATTAAAATCACTCATGTTTTCTCTTAAAAATATCTACTTTAAGACTAATCTTTCGACAGGCTTATTTTTATAACCTTTTATCGTAATATATAAAGAAATTAAAACATTTATAAAAACAATCTCATATTATTGTTTTAATATGAGAGTTTATACTTACTGATTACAATCCACATTGTAAGTTGTGTATTTTACAACTGGTCTGATAAAACTGGTAGTATAGATACAAGGCCAAAGCCAATAATGATAAGGAAGCTGTATGTAAAATAGTTTTGATATGTTTCACAATAGATTGATATTTTATAGGGACCCAAATATCAACTAATGAAACCATTAATAATATAAATGCAATTACAATTAATCTAAAAAATTTAGATTTATCTTGCCCTTCTAAGGGTGTCTTCCAATTTAGCAAAATAATAGTAATTAAGAATCCAAAGGATAATAAATTACCTTTAAACATTTCTCTTTCAACATCTGAACTGCAACAGGATAAATTAATAAGATTAATCAGATATACAGCCGGAGGTAGAAATAAGAATATCCAAACAATAATATCCGGTTGCATTAAATCTAATAAAATTATTAATAAAAACCATAAAATTAAACCAATAAGATAAATGGCTTCAAGATATTTAATTGTTTTATGTTGGTAACACTTACAATTAGCACATTTACAATTATCGCATTCCTTATGCCTATTGACATTATTATGGTTTTCTAATTCATCCTCATGAACCTGCCAATTCATTAAAAAAATATTTTTATTATGGAATAAAAATATTTATTCACAAATATGTTCGTTGTTATCCCAACAGATATATAAATTAAAGACTTTATGTAAAACCCAATCATCCATCTCCACAGCCTCTACTAATCGCCAATTTAACCCCAGATCAAGATAAAAATCTATAATATCCTTATACCTTTTATTTCTAATAATTATATTATGAGCCCTATTATAATATTTTTTATCCTCTTCTTTAATCTGATAATTTCTAAATATAAGTTTACCTATCAAAGATTTCTTTTTAACATATTTATAATCGTTTTTATATAATTTACCTACTAATATATTATTAGAACCCATAACAATATGATTTCTCAATTGGTATATAGCCCATACTTTGGGGTTATTTTTCAAAAATCTTCTAAAATCAACTAACATTCTCTTATAATCTTCATTAGTATAATTAGTTATATCCATTTTTAATAAGGGATTTTAAATATCTCAGATATAATTTAAGTTGAACCTTATAAAGATTTAATATATCAGACAATTCATCATCCGTAAAATCCATTTCAGTAACCGGATTTTTATAATTTTTTCTAGATAGTCTTCCCAATAGGACCAAAATATTACACCTATATCTTTCTCCATTATGGATAAAAATATGATAATTTTCTACTATATAAGAGTCTTTACCTATATCTTTAAAAATGTGGGCTCTACAACGATTATAAACACAATCTGATGAGAATTTATTTGGAAAGTAATCTTCTATTCTATTATTTTCTAAAACATAATATATAGTATTTAATATAGAATAATACTCTATATTTTTATTCTCTTCTAATTTTATTTTCATCTCATCAGTTAAATATTTATTGTCATATAATTCTACAAATCCTTGTTCTATATCTGTATGGACAAGAGATATGATCCTATTCTTATCTCTGGATTTAACATGCATATCAAAATCTAAATTATAGGTAAGACAATATTTTCCTGTTTCAGCATATCTAAATAACATTAATATAAGATTGGTTAATTTTTCATGAGATAAATTCAACCCTAATAATAATTGAATAACCCATTTTCTATCTGATTGGTCCAATTTATCATGTGACAACAATACCTGATGTAATAATTTAGTAAATTTAACCTTATCAGTATCTAACGTTCTTATACCCATTTTACGTTTTTACTTTATTGTTTTAAATAAAGTAAAAAATAATTTAATCATTATAAGCATATGCAACTCTGTTACGTAATTTATTAACAGTCATATCAGATGCACCAAAGATTTCCTTATATCTTTTCTTTTCAATAGTTAATCCATGAATAGATAAATAAAATACAATTACTGCTGCTGCAACAGTCTGTGGTTTCTCATCATATAATTCTTCATCCTTTTCCATAACCTCTTCACAAATCTCTTTAATTTCATAAAAAGTTCCATCTGAAAAATTAATAATATTCAAATCTTGAATCTTCTGATAATAAATATTTAGAAAATCTGAAGGTTCGTAGCAAATAATAGGAGCTTTATAACTGGTTTTTGTAGGAGCACACATGGATTGAGCTTTACTGATATCTGCGCGAGTGATTCCACACATCTTTGCTAATTTGTTAGGATCTTCGGGAATACCTAGAGCATTATATGCAGTCTTAACACAGAAAAACATCATCTGACGTCTTCTCTTACCTCTTTTAGTACCAGCCTCTAATTTATTAAAAATCTCGTCGGCCTTTGCAATAATATTAACGGGAAATCCGATTTTCTTTAATTCCTGTTTAATACTTTTATCCATATTTTTGGGAAGTGAATGTCTTTTGGTAAATTCAGGGTGTTGTTCTGTTCCATCATAACAGTGTTGCGTGTCTGCATAATAATTTTCATAATCATTGTCGTAATCATATGCACTATAATTTTCCTCCTCATCATTAGTATCTGTTTCATAATCATATAAACTACTATTATCACTTTCATATTCTGCGTATTCCTCCTGGTCTGAATTATATGAAAAAGCCTGCATCTTTTCTTTATAACCTTTTAAAAGAACAAATATTTTTCTTTAAACCTTTTTATTTAATAAAGATCAATTATCATAAATATAGTTAATAGATCAAAATTGAAATGAACATATATCAAAAATATGATTGAAATATGTCTGTAAGAATTAAGTTGTCTGATCTTTCGGAAGAACAGAAAAAGGCGATAAGAAAACATTTACTATTTCAACCCAAACAGAGTTATTTTAGAAAAAATAATTGGTGGAGTGATAATCAAAAGGAACCTATACAATTTTATTATATCGACAAACCCAAGGGAGAAATCGTTTTACCCTATACTTTTGCTAATATTTTAATGGGAAAACATATAAATTCAGAAAGACAATATCCTCCGGGTAAATATGATTTTTTAGGTACTCTGATGGAATCTAAAGATCAACCTAATATAGTAAGAGAAGCCTGGGAACAATTACAGGAATATGGGACAACCTTATTACATGTCCCTCCATCCAGAGGTAAAACTATTATGTCTGCATACTTAGGTAGTCTTTTAGGAGGATTAGTTATGGTAGTTATGAATAGAAAAACTATTCAAAAAGGTTGGGTGAATACATTTACTGAATTTACAAATGCTGGAGTGTGGGTATTTGATAATAAAAATCATATTCCTGAAAAATGTAATGTTATTATAGTTATGGAAGGTAAATTTCATAAAATACCTCCTGAAATATTAAGAATGGTATCTGTATTTATTTTAGATGAAGCCCACATGTTTTGTACGGTTTCACAGGTGGCTCTTTTACTTTCTCTTCAACCCAAGTATATTATTGCTTGTACTGCTACTTTAGAAAGATCAGATGGAATGCATAAGATGGTCGAATCTCTGATAGGCACTCATGGTGTTTATAGAGAACCTGAAAAAGAATTTATAGTTTACGGTTTATTTACAGGAATTAAGAAAGAGACTGAAAAAACCAAGAATGGCACCACCAATTGGGCAAAGTTGGTTAATGATCTGGCTATGGACCCTAAACGAAATGCTATTATTTTAGATTTGGTTGAGAATAATCCTGAATTTAAAATACTTATTCTGAGTTGGAATAAATCACATATTAATTTACTTACAAATATTTTTATGAATAGAGGTATCTCTGTTGATTATTTATCAGGAACCAAAAGTAGTTTTAAAGATAGTCGAGTTCTGATAGGGACCATCAGTAAAATAGGAACAGGGTTTGACCCGAAAATGGCATCAGAAGGGGATTTCACCAGACAATTTAATATGATGATTATATGCGGAAGTACAAAGTCAGTCCCTCTACTAAAACAAATTATAGGGCGTGGGTTCAGAGCTGATTTTCCTATTATTTTCGATTTTGTTGATGATAATAGAATAACTAAAAATCATTGGAGAATCAGAAAGAAAGAATATCAACTTATGAATTGTGAAATCAAAACCATCCATATGAAGAAAGATCAGGAGAAACATGAAAAAGAGAAGGTAAATAATATACATAATAATCGGTTAAAAAAGTTACAAAATAAATTAAATCATAATTAAAAATGAAAAAATCTTGTAAAAGAATAGACGCACATTGTGCAGATATTAAACATCTACATGTTAAAAAGGAAAAGGTGAAGAAAGCTGAAATTTGTGATCTTAAAGCCAAAAGAATTTTCTTGGATGGAAAGAATATGGAATGCCTATTTAATCAAGGTTCTGTTATAACAGGTGGGTTTGATCCCGAAATCGATGGTGTTCCCGTAAAACCAGAAAATGTAAATCAACAGGTTTTTGATGCATTATTGAAAGTTGCAGAAGATTTTAGAGAATCCAATTTAGAAATTTGGAATAAAGGTAGAGAAAGATTATCTTTACCTCCTTCCCCTGGTGTAGATATATTCGGTTATTTAACTGTCCCTATAGCTCAGAATTATTGTGAAGACAATGTAAGATTGTTAAATAATTTATCTTACGATTTAGAAATTATAAATCCATATGAATCCCTTAACGATGTACAGATTGCATCTATCTATATCAATATTGGATATATTAATGAATTAGGACAGGTGATTGTTAATAATTTGCAAATTGGGAATAGACAATTTCAAGGATCTATCGATTATGATCCTACCGATGTTAATAATAGTTTTGGTGAAAAATTTAATGGGAATCTAACATTAAATACTCAAGCCATCACAGATGTATATAAATTAATGTCCGATTTGAACAATCAGGCTGCTGTTCAATTAGTATTGTATGCTGAGAAAGATTTGATTATCTTTGAAGGGGGTACAGGTATTTCTAGTAAAAAGAGAAATCTCAAAACTAAAGAGAGATCTGTTTCAACCAGAGAAACTAC
>Ga0180437_10007493_pt1 | contig 14151 bp, 10 predicted proteins | sample SS_ome_4_FD_132410 | JGI IMG/M metagenome (GOLD analysis project Ga0180437, IMG submission 132410) | Hypersaline lake sediment archaeal communities from the Salton Sea, California, USA - SS_3_D_1 metaG | ecosystem: Environmental > Aquatic > Non-marine Saline and Alkaline > Hypersaline >...
GAGCAGAAAGTAAAAGGTCCTAGGTTTAAGTCAGAGCCCAGAGCTGTTGAATCACAATGAAGCTGGAAATGGTAGGTTTTCGGTTTCCAGTTTCCACCCGCAAAAGCAAGCTAAAATGAAGCTAGAAGTAGCAGGTTCTCGTGTTCAGGTGGAAACTGGACACTAGCGAGTCTCAGTGGAGCCGGGAGTAAAAGGTTCCAGATTTAAGTCAGAGCCCAGAGCTTTTGAATCACAATGAAGCTGGAAGCAGTAGGTTTTCGGTTTCCGGTTCCTACCCGCAAATGCAAGCTAAAGTGAAGCTAGAAGTAGCAAGTCCTCGTTTTCAGGTGGAAACTGGAAACTAGCGAGTCTCAGTGGAGCCGGGAGTAAAAGGTCCTAGGTTTAAGTCAGAGCCCAGAGCTTTTGAATCACAATGAAGCTGGAAATGGTAGGTTTTCGGTTTCCAGTTCCTACCCACAAAAGCAAGCTAAAATGAAGCTAGAAGTAGCAAGTCCTCGTTTTCAGGTGGAAACTGGAAACTAGCAAGTCTCAGTGGAGCCGGAAGTAAAAGGTCCTAGGTTTAAGTCAGAGCCCAGAGCTTTTGAATCACAATGAAGCTGGAAATGGTAGGTTTTCGGTTTCCGGTTCCCACCCGCAAAAGCAAGCTAAAGTGAAGCTAGAAGTAGCAGGTTCTCGTTTTCAGGTGGAAACTGGAAACTAGCAAGTCTCAGTGGAGCCGGAAGTAAAAGGTTCCAGATTTAAGTCAGAGCCCAGAGCTTTTGAATCACAATGAAGCTGGAAATGGTAGGTTTTCGGTTTCCGGTTCCCACCCGCAAAAGCAAGCTAAAATGAAGCTAGAAGTAGCAGGTTTTCGTTTTCAGGTGGAAACTGGAAACTAGCGAGTCTCAGTGGAGCATGAGGTTCCAAGTCAAAGGTCAGGAGTCACAACGACGAAGTCACGAGTAATGAGTTGGAACTGAGGAGTACGGCCAACTACGCAAATGTAATCGCCGTTTTCTAATGTGTTCGATGGTTTCCAGTTCACAGTTGCCTTTTTGCTCTGCACGTTTATGCACATGCTGCGCCTTAGCTCCCATTGCATTAACTGAAGCAGAGTCTGCTTCAGTGGTCATCGTTCATGGTTTGTCAGGGGAGAGAAAAAGCAGGGAGATGGGAATAAAAACGCAAGAGCACCGAGAAGGATAATGTGGCGGACTGGATTTCGGGGGTAACAAGACGATGAAAAGTTCAACAGCCTACACTTACTAAAGGATGAAAAGAGCTCAGATATTCATGACGATTCCGTGTGTCCTGTGGAGCTCTTTACGGAGCTTCTCAGACGAATTGGAAGATACTGAATATAGAGTTTCTATCATGGCATCTTTGTCAAAACACCTCCTAGCTTGCGCTATATCAATCTCCCGTTCGATGGGAGTAATGTCTGCTGGTCGCTTGAACACCCACCATCTGCTTCCTTTGTCCCACTCAAATTCCCCAGCTACTCGAGCCACGCCAAAAATGGGCACCGGTCTTTTCTGGTTTCCAGCAAATTCCCCAATGACCCACACAATGTCATTTGACTTCATGCCGTCATCAAGGCCGGCGAATTGTCTGATCTCCCTTGCGATCCTGCCGGCTTTTTGGGGGCCATAACCATATTTCCTTTGTACTGCTGCCCGGAGTTCGTCAGGGGTTAACTGGTGAGGGTCGATTTTCAGTTCTTTGCCCCATCCGAGAGCTATAACACCTTCGGCCCTGAACTTATCCCAGTAAGCAAGAGCTTCCTTCTCCCGGCCATCTCTAGCCTTAATTGCCCAGTTCTTACCGGCCCCAGTAGCAAACTCTCTTTCTATGCTGTGAGCAAATCGTGGCGCATTATCAAAGATCCTCTTCGCCTCATCAAATTGAACTTGGTTGCCCTTCTGATAGAGCCTGTCGAGCCATTTTGAGATACATGCGAGCGCAGCTTTAGCGTCTCCCTGTTCAGAGCTAAGGATTATGCAGGCTTCTTGATTACTCGACAGGCCTCCACGAGTGAGGTTAGCTGATCCCACAAAGGCAAAGGCATTACCTCTCTCATCCTCACCATAAATGACTTTGGCGTGGAGCCGGTTGGGGAAAACTGGTACGCATTTCGACTCGCTCGAGGCTTCCTCAAGTCTATAAGGGTCGCTCTTATCAAACTCATCCGATACAATGACCCTTAAGTGGGGGATTCTCTTCAAGATGCGGAGTATGTCATCGTCTGGTCTGAAATATGCCATGGCTATTGTTACAGAAGAAGCTAGTCGCAGTTTCTTGCAGACTTTGCTTTTCAGGTCGCCCAAGACAATATCCATAGTAAATCCTCCTTCCACCAATTAACTCTGCACACCGTATATTAGTTTCCACGAATGCGGGGTGTCAAACTCAGGCTCGCAGCAATCAAAGCTTCGTCCTACCGTACTCTGATTAGCTTGATGTGCCCCTCAACGGTTACCCACGAGTACGCGGTTTGGCTGAATGTGCACAATCCAAGCTCGTATATCACCGTGTCTATCTCGACACTTTTCAATAGTATCAGAATCCAGCCGCAAACAATCCAAAGAAGCTGCGTACGTAAAACCTGAACTCGCAAGGTCAAGACCCAACGACATAGCAACCATATCTATCGTGTGGAAAACTGTCTGAGGTGATCGTAGTACCAATATGAGCCCATTCAGCAATCCTGCTAAGCTCCTCGTACATTGGTTCTCTAGCACCTAGAAATGTCTGTAAAGGGATGGCGGATACATCTCGACGGAATAAGTAGGATGTCACTTTGCTCCCACCTCGTGCTAGCTCAGATGCAGCAGATTCCCACCGTTTCTTTGCATCTTCAATGTCTGTCGGTATGGGTCGCGACGCATTCAAATCAAACACCATATGCGAGTTTATGACCTCGTCTGTTTTCCTCGCCACCCCAATAGCCCTTTCGTAGTCATTCACGACCAAAAGTATGCTTAACCTCACATACAACGCATCACGTGAGGCCTTTCTGAAATAGACGATGTCGTCTAGCACCGCTTCGATTCTCCCCAGATCTCCGTCTGTAAGCGTGTAAGAAACAGCTCCGTACAGAGAGTACGGCGTACCTTCCAACTCCCTCTGGATAGCTTTCTTAGTAACATCTACTGCCCTCATTACTCGGCTGTCCGGACTCAACTTCTCAAGGTCAAACCTAATAGCAAACCGTGAGTGACCTTGCCCTGTCACAAAATGATCGTCCGGATTTCCATAGATTTGCTCTACTTTCTGACTGTCTATCGCACCGTTGTGGAGCAGCCTGGTCAGCAATACCCCAACAATGCCTTTGAAATCTGCGAATACTGTATCTTTGGAGTGCAGTATCAGCTCGTGGTAGAGGTCGCCCTGCAGGCTTTGCATGGTTTCCATTTCTTCAGACGGAGACGGACCAGGAATCAATGTGTAGAAGTGACAGATGTCCCAACGTTCTTCACTTCTGACACCATAATCCCCATACAGTGTCAACCTTTGTCTCTCCACGTACTCGAGGAGTTCCTCTAGTTTTTGACGAGAGACAACCTCCTGGGCTAGCTCAAGCATATCGGCCAGAGTTAGAGGCGGGTTTGGCAGCACGCTCTGCGGCGATACGAGCTTTCCAGAGATATCATGTAAGGCAGGTATAGGCACGAATTCGCCGGGGCTCTCAGGAGGATGCAATCTGAAGAGTATCCTGAAATCATACGGCCTGCATTCGATTCTCCTGTCCCGACAAAGCATAAGAAACCATTCTGAGAACCCTACGAAGATCTCTTCATAGAATGATTTCGCCTCCGACGGCTCTATTGAAATGTGCGCGTTGGTGCAGAACACCTTTATGAGGTTCCAACCTTGCCAATCTCTTATTAATGCGGGGTGATAAGAATACTCAAATCGGACCTCTCCAAACCAGCTAGATAACGGGCTTGAGCGCGATAACGTATCCTCCCACATACCATACTCTTCTTTCGGTATATCTTGCTTGGTGATGAAGTAGAACTTCGCGCCTCGTGCCAGCAATTCTTCCTCTAGCTTTCACATGCCAGGACACTCGTATTCGAGCGTAGATGATCGAGTGCACATAAGCAGATTCTAGTATAGTCGATGCTGACGGGTCAATCAGGTACTAACAAAGTGACGAAAAGTGAGGTAGGATGGTTGTCTAATGCAATTGATTATGGGACCGTTTATTTGTAATTGCGACGAACGGGAGAGACGGAGCAATCTCTGCTGGGTCTAGCACAGATAGGCTGGGTATTCTAGCTCGTGGCCTAATCCCAGGACTCCATGAAAGTGATTATCGGGCCACAGCGGCAGCCGCACAGAACTTCTTAAGTTCCTGCTACTAGGCGGGAGAGAGGCAAAGAGTTTGTGGGGCTTTTTCTAGACGTTATAGCTTGTCGGCTGATTAGCAAGCAAGGGGGGATAGTTTTGAGTCCCTACGAGGAGGTCGTCTGGCTATTAGAGACATAAATCTAACCCGGGAAGCTCAGTCCTCCGTTAACACTAAGAATCTGCCCCGTTATCTGGTCCGAAGCACCGGAGACTAAAAACAAAGCGGCCTCAGCTATATCGTTCGAGGTTGTTGGAAAAGGCTGGCGTTCCAGAGCTTTTTTCCCTATACGCGCTATAGGACTGGATAGCATGGTCTCTAGGTCAGGGGTATCTCTGGTAACTGTGAGACAGATAGTATTGATACGTATCTTCCAGCGGGCAAATTCCCTGGCCAGTACCTTGGTGGCAATTACCAGAGCAGCAGCAGCGCCGCCGGAAAGACATTCACCCGGCGTAGGCCATCTACCTGCATCTGTGGTTATCATGACAATCTTTCCGGACTGTCTTTCCGCCATATGGTCAAGCACTGCCCTGACGCAGTAAAGCCTGCTGAACCACTGGCTCTCGGCGTAGGAGATATATTCCTCTGGCTTGGTCTCTCTAAAGAAATCCAGCCCTGCTGTTTTGATCGGCCTTCCGCCACTGGCTACCAGAATATTGATCTTACCAAGCTTCTGTATAGAATTGTTGACCATTTGAACTACCTGACGGTAGTTGGTCACATCTGCCTGTTCGTAAATAGCTTTGCGCCCTATGTCTTTAATCTGCTCAACTGTTTCCAGTCCGCGTTCTTCATACCTTCCATTTATTATTACGTCAGCTCCATTCTCGGCCAGCTTAATAGCTATAGCTTTGCCGATGCCGTAGCTCGAACCTGCTACCAGCGCTACTTTGCCTGACAGAGTTCCTTGCATGGTCTCCTCCTGATTGAGCATGGCACATGAGTATTTAACACTTTCCCATCTGTATCCTATCCGTTTATAAGCAGGTAGTCAATTAAACCGGGGGTTACCATATCAACTCGTAGTGGACTGCTCTCACTTGGCATTATTTATGCCTATATTGTACTCCTCATATTGTGTTTTCAACCTGCTAATAATCTCCCAGATAAACGACGACAAATACGACAGGTAAGGCTCTCCTTTTAATTAAATCAGACGTTCCTGTAATGAAAGAGGGCCCTGTTAAAGGGAAATACGAAGTAAAGTTACTCCACACAAAGGCCAAGGTGGCTGTTAAGATTATTGACATGCTCGGGGAAGAAGTTCCAGTTGAATTATCATTTGTTTAGTGAGCCACAGAGCAATCTTCCTAAGTGGGATTAGAATAAGCACGTTATGGCGGATTGCGTGATATTCTTTAGGCGCAATAATCACCTGCTTAACAATGCTCGGTAATGTGCAGTCAGGTTTTCAGCTCGCCCCTAACAAACACTCATCTTGCTAGATCGCAACGCGATGAATTTTTCAAGGAAAGTGTTAAAGCCGGTAAAGCTACGCTGCTCAAGGCCCTGAAAGGCAAGATTAGGGTGCGAGCTTGGCAAAATATACTAACCATGTTTCTGCCACAGTGAAGCTGCTGGCATACTGTAGAGAAAGCAATCTTAAATGTAAACCCTTTGAAAATAAACTGACGCCGTTAGGGAACTAGAACTTTTGTAGTTGCACCCTTCCAATTTCTACCACTCTGGGCAAATTCAAATTCCCCATTCCTAATTATCTGCACCACCACATCCACTATACCGGCATCATATTTTGTTCCTCTGCCACTTTTAATCTCTGCCAAAACCTCCTTTTTGGTTCTCGCCGGCCGATAGGGACGGTAGGAACCCATGGCTTCCACCACATCACAGACGGCGAGAATACGGACTTCTAAACTCAGAGCATCACCGCTGATACCGTGCGGATAACCGGAGCCATCTAGCCGTTCATGGTGGTGCAGAGTCATGTCGGCTACCGGCCATGGGAGCGTCGTGTCTTTCAATATGTTGTAACCTTGTTTCGGATGGGAGCAGATGAGCGCCCATTCTTCCTCAGTTAGTTCACCCATCTTGGTAAGAAGACTCGCTGGAATGGAAATCTTGCCAATGTCATGAAGCAGCCCACCGACATAGAGTCCCTGAACCCTATCCCCCTCCAGTCCCATCTTCTCACCCACAAGCTGAGCCAACTCAGCTACTCTTCTCTGGTGACCCGCCGTATAGGGGTCGCGAGATTCAAGTGCTCGAGAAACGGTCTCTGCCAGATTGATAAAAGAGGCCTTGAGTTGGTCCTCCACATTCTTGCGCTCGGTGATGTCCATACACGAAACTAAACCTGCCAGCTTGCCCTCATGCTCAACCCTGGCACCAATTGCTCTCATCCATACTTCTTTACCGTCTCTGGTCACCACCCGGAACTCGTTAGCCTGCCGCAAGTCCTGTTCAAACATATCCTTCATGATAATCCCAAGAACTCTATCCTTATCATCCGTATGAAAGAAGTCAAGTGGATTTATGCCAAGTGCTTCTTCTACAGAACTAAATCCAAACATTTCCGCAGCAGCTTGATTACCCAGCACTATCTTCATGGTTTCAGCATCAACAACAAAGGTGCCGGCGACTGTGCTGTCGAACAAGGCTCGATATTTCCCCTCGCTTTGTCGCAGCGCATCCTCGGTTTGCTTTTGCTCGGTGATGTCAAGTATGCAGTTCAGCGTGGCTGGTCTCCCGTCCCAGGTTATTGCTACCGCGTTGATTTCCACCCATCTGGTATTGCCTTCCTTGCCGATAATTCTGAAAGGATACATGTGTGGAAGCTCTTCACCGCCTAACCTCCTGAAGTGGCGGTCAAGCACCATCTGCCGGTCATCAGGATGGAGCAGGTTGGTAAAAGGCATGTTCATAAGGTCATGTATTGAATAGCCAGTCATCTCGCCAGCCTTTGAGTTGGCAAATTTGAGCATTCCATCTTGAGCCACAACTATTGCCTCATTGGCACTTTCTACCAGCAGGCGGTACCTTTTTTCAGACTCCCTCAGAGCCTCCTCAGCCTGCTTGCGCTCGGTAATGTCTGACATCGCCGTCTGGACGCCGACAATCTGGCCATTTTCCTTATAGAACGATGGCCTTATTTCCCAAACTCGTTTCTTGCCTTCCAGGTCCTTCATCCTAAGCTCTAACGTCTCTACATCAGGCACGGACTCACCGGCTAATATCTGCGTCATCCCTCCCATGGCTATTTCCCAGTCATCGGCTTCAATTACAGAAGCTATGTCAGATATACTGATGTCTTCGATATCCTTGTTAAGTATTTGCCTGTGAAGGTCTTCATAGCGCTTATTCCAATGAACAATCTTAAGATCAGGAAGTCTGTACAAAGCCACGGCCTCGTTTATGCCTTCGTAAAGCCGCACATACCTGCCCTGAGATTCCCGCAACGCCTCCTCTGCCCGCTTTCTCTCCGTGATATCCCTGACAGTCCCCTGAAATCCTACGATCCTATCCCCCTTTTTCACGGCGGCGACATATCCCTCTACTATTCGTCGTTGCCCATCTTTCCTGATAGTCTCATATACAAGATTGCGTATAGGTTCACCTGTACTAAGAAGCTTTCGGTATCGTTCAAGGACAAATTCAGAACTCTCCGGAGCGATGTTTTCTACGGGCTTCATTTCGCTCAATTCTTCCCAGGTATAACCAATCAGTTCTTCAAGTGCCCTGTTGCATGATGTAATATTGCCATCGAGATCCGCAGTAAAAACTGCTTCGATGGAATTCTCAAAAAGCCCCCGATAGCGTTCTTCGCTTTCCTTCAGCGCCTCCTCTGCTTTCTTGCGCTCGGTGATGTCTCGTACACAAGCTAGGTCTGCCAGCCGTCCTTGGTACAGAATCAAACCAGCAGAGAGCTCCACAGATATCACTGCCCCATTCTTATGCACCAGCTGGATCTCGTAAGCAGAGGGAACGTCTTCGCCTGCCAGGCGTCCCCTGTATCGCTCCTTGACCAAACCCCTGTCCCCGGCTACAATCAAACTTTGGAAAGGCTTGCCTAACAATTCATCTTCTCTATACCCTATCAGCTCCGCGAAAGCCTGGTTGGTGAACTTGAAGACATCGTCCTGTAGAATAACGATGCCGTCCATAGCCTGGTTAACCAATGATGAATACTTAGCTTCCGATTCCCTTAGCGCCTGTTCCGTCAGCTTGAGCTCAGTAATATCCTGCACACCAGCAATCGCCCCGACATAATTCCCCTCAGCATCGTTAATCGGTGATGTCGAAAGAATCGTATAGATGGGCGCCCCATCTTTCCTGCGAAACCCAAATTCGTGTTGTTCTTTGATTCCACGCCGACGGCGTTCCAAATTCCGTTTGGCAACCTTAATGTTGCTTTCGTCCATGAACGCAAATAAAGGTTCCCCCATCATCTCATCTAAGGTGTACCCAAGCATCTGCGCCATCGGAGCATTCGCGAAGATGGTATTTGCATCCCTGTCGATAAGCCAGACCCCTTCCTGTAGACTTCCAACCAGGTTGCGGTATTTCTCCTCACTTTCTTTCAGTGCCTCCTCCATCTGCTTGCGCTCGGTGATGTCCTCGTACAATGCCTGGAATCGTGTTTCACCATTCCAGACCACTTGCCTGCGGTATACCACCAAATGTCGAACTCCACCGTCTTTACGCACAATGCTCACTTCATACTGGGATGGGACAGGCTTCCCCAGCCTCCTTCTTTTTACCCTTTCCCGGTGACCAGCATAGCTTTCCGGGGTGTAGCGCTTTTTTGCAGGCGTGGTTTTCAGTTCTTCGATGCTGCTGTAGCCATATATGTCCAGAATAGCCTTATTGGCATACAGAAGCTCTCCCTCTGCAGTAACAATGCGAACTCCAAAAGGGAAATTATCCAAGGAGTTACGGAAGTTTTGCTCTGACTGACGCAGTGCCCCCTCAGCTTGCTTGCGGTCTGTGATATCCTTAATGAAAGCAACAAATCCCTCAGACTTGCCGCACTTATCTTTCAGTACCGCAATGGCTAGTTCAACCTGAATTTCTACCCCGTCCTTGCGTAGAAAACGGTATTCCATTCTACTATTGTGACCGTTCAACAATGTAGCACGCATATCCTCAGCAGCCCTAGCTCGGTCTTTGTCTGAGATAATATCCATTGCGTCCTTACCGATAAGTTCTCCTTTTTGGCTGTATCCAAGTAGTTCGACGCCTGCGCGATTAATATCTACCAGCTTGAGCGCTAGATCGATGACGGCGACCCCATCTGCGATAGATCCAAATAGCATTTGCAGTCCTTTTTGCTGCGCTCCCTCCGCTTCATCAATACGCCGGCGCATTTCTGCCAATTCCTCCGTAAGCTGTGCTCTCGTCTTAACTACCATCTGAACCTCTCGTATTTCACCTTCACTTTAATCACTCCATTAAGAGAGGGGATTGACGTCTTTCCGCCCCATAGTCCTACTCCTGAGGAAGGGAGCTTGGAGGGGTAAACTCCCTTATGCCTTAACCCCGTTTACCTGACCGCTCCACGCACTTCGCTCTTGGATTTGTCCAGGAAATCAAGAATGTCCTCCTGTCTAAACCTCAGGAAACGGCGAGGTCCGATGCCATATGATTTCAGTAAGCCTCCCTTCTCCCACCTCCTGACAGTACTTGAATGGATGTTCAGAATAAAGGCAACTTCCTTCACAGTGAGCATCTTCTGCGGCATTCCTTTTTCTCGACCACCTGTATCCATCATTACCCGCTGGGCACTCCTTCTCTACCGCTGATTATCACTGGTTACTATTAAGGTTACATTGGTTGCTTTCTGAATACAATAGCAATTTAGTCCTGAACTTAGTAGGAATTTGGTCCCAAGTTGAACCTGTTCTGCCTAGGATTGCGGCAGATAGTTAACAATAGGATGTCTTGTATTGCCTCGCCTAATGAAATAAGCCTCGCAATGCTAATGACACAGATGCGCAAGCCTGGGCATTATATCTGTTAGTATTCTAGTAGTGCCAATGTCAACATGTGGAAACAGCAGCTTCGCGCTGCCCTCCAATGCCCAAAATGAGTAAGCTATTGCACGATTTAGCGGCTTGTTTGATTACCGGTCAGTAGCTCCCAAAGGCATATAGCCAACTCCAAGCTCAATAACTATAACTTGAGAAGTGGTACAATGAGACTTGCGACAGGCCAAGGTCACATTAGCTATACGCTATCCAAAGATTTTGAAAGGACGCGAGGTGGACTTGTGGTGAACAACAAAAATATTAAGGTATTTGTCGTGCAGACTCTAGGTTGTGAGTGTCCCAACCAAGTATTCGAATACATCGATTGTCAACACAATGTCATATTGAATAATGGCATTCCTTTGAGTGTCCGAATAAATATTGGGAATCGTCTACTGATATATCTTTTAGAAATAGACGATACAAGTTTCATACGAACCAATTTGTCAGCACTTATTCGTCTTGGGAAGGATGATAGAGATAGTATGGGGTTTAACAGATTCAGACTAGTGATATTTAGTGACAACACAGACAGAATAGAACACGCTGCTCATACGATATTTGAAAGCCTGGTAGATAAGGATGAAAAAGTTCATCTCCACATACTTAGCAAAAGCGAATTCCCCACATTGTAGTTTGGCGTTTCGTATGGAATGAATCCAATATTCTTCTGCAGTGACGTTGCCACAATTGTTAGAATTATTGGATATGTAACAAAAGCCTGCATTGTTCAGTGAAGTGGAACGTACTCGTGGGACTCTCGCTTCGCAGAGTTAGTACATCGTTTTGGCCATAAAAATTTGACAAATGGGTTATGAATGTGGTATAAATAATATTGTCCCGAGTAGCCAAGCTGGGACCTGGCAGAAGAGTTGGGTTTGGTGGAAGCCGAAAGGTGCTGGTGAGAGCCAGTACAAGGTAGGCGAAAAGCCAGGCTAAACGGTAGCTGGGAAGAGAAGTGAGGTTACTCGGGGCATTTGATTTTTTGCCAGCTTAGCATCCCTATCGTCGCATGAAATAGGCAAAAAAGTAGGCTGGATACTTACATTGATACCCAGCCTATTCTACTTAGATTCCTAACCCGAGCTGTTCTGGTGCTCTAGCTTTTGTTTCCACCAGTGATTGTGCTTTCTCAGCTCTGTGCTTTTCTCGCCTGTGTTTAACTCTTTGCTCATATATCCAGTACTTTAAGCCCTGTAGTAGCCCCATCTGATAGTTATTGAGCGAATCAACCTTAATGTCGCCTGGAACTTCAGTATCCTTGCCTCTCGATACCACCTTCCCAGCGACATAAAGATAAATCTGCGTCCAATCGTTATCCATAGGAGCTTCTAGACTGGCCGTATAGAGATAGGCACAAGCCTCGGCATCTGTCCCTGCCATCTCCTCTCCCTTTAGTGCCCCCATATTCGTGACAAGCCTCTCCAGGGTGATGGCCTGTTTTAGCCATTCAGGAAGAGAATCACCCCAGCCCCCGGGAAAGACAATAATGGGGTCTGTTAGAGCACCAACGATGTCGGAGATACCCTTCTCAATTTTAACTTCAGTTGTCAGATTATCACCTCCCTTTTGGGCAATAGTAGTTCTATCAATCAAATGAGGGGTACAGCCCCTCTAGTCGTTAAACCGCTTAATGTGCAGGCTGTCGCAGCCTGGCCGATGGTAGGGGTCAATCGGATACTCTCCAAAGCCGTTCCAGAAGTCCAGCAGCCAGAGGGTGTAGCCGGAGTATTCCTGGCGTCGCAGGGCATAGACACGGTCGGTGAAGATACGCACCGTACATCTCCGAGTGCCCCTTATCACGATGACGCTCGGCACTTCCTTATCGCCAACCATAGGCATCTCTACCGTCATGCGGCCTAGCTTAAGTCCCTCTATCCAGTAATGAGACCCATGTCCGCCATAAGCCCCGACATAGATATCCTTACCTTCCAGTTCAGCAAGGATGTCCATAAACTCTTTCAAGGCTTCGCGTCTCTTTTTGGCCAGGTTAACATGGCGTTGTCGAGTACCTAGCCTGACTGCTGTTTTCGGCTCCGGTTGTGTGACCTCTACCCCAGCTTCTTCAAATATGCTGAGCTGGGTAGACACTTGTTCACCCCCTTTCAAATTTTTGGGCGTAGTTATCCTATGGGACTCGACCTTTTACTCCGCCTTTTTCTGTTTTGCCCACCACTGCTCTAAGCTCAGGATATCGGTGAGGATGTGGACTTCTCCACAATCCACAGTTACGGCGGGAAAGCCACTTTCATGCTCCTTGACTGACACTGGGATGCCTAGCTCGGCAAGCCCATCAATTAGCTTGTAGCTTTCCTCTTTCTCCTGTATTGATGCCGACCGCAAATCCTTACGGCCTGCGCTTCCAGGGGCCATGATTCACCTCCTCTCCGGGCATAGTTGCCCTATAAATTTTGACCTCCCGGGCCAGGCTAAGGCCCTCGACCTCTTCTCAGGCTGTTATCTATCATTTATTCTCGCCAGCTTCCGATTCACATGGTATCCAGCTTCAAGCATTGCGACCTTGTCCATCACTTTGGAATAAGGCTTGTGGCGGTGCCCTCTTATCAGTTCATAGCAATCCCCACATACCCAGATGCCTTCGCCGTAAATGGATACTTTTATCCGAGCTGGGACATTACGGTTACAAAACTCGCATATCATAGTCATCCCCTATCTATTAGATTTTGGACATACGACCCCTATCCCGATTGTCCGAGTCGGGCTAGTTCTTTAATGGCTGCTTACCGAGCACTTCTTCAAGAGCTACGGTCATTACCTCTTCCCAGCACTCTAAGCCAAACTCGTTGCCTTTCTTAACCTGATACATCTGCTCATCGGTCAGGTCATGGACACCGAATTTCTGCCATGCTAATTGCAGGACATCGGCTTTTGTGAGGACAAAGACATATTCCATAATCTCCCCCTTTCGGTGCTAATTTGCCCAGGATAAACAAAAAGGGGGTATTCCGACCCCGCAGGGCAGAAATACCCCTCTACAAAAAAAGCACAAAAAGGCGGCTACCGCCGCCTCTCTGTGCGTGGTTGTGTTGTGTTCAAACGCTCTAGGCTACTGCAACCTTTTCCCTTTTTCGGCTGCGCTTCGGCTTCACTTCGGCTTCCGCTAGCTCGGCTTCAATAGCTTCTAGCTCGGCTTCTGTCGGCTCGGCTGTTGGCTCGGCTGTCGGTTCGGCTTCTGTCGGCTCGGCTGTGGCTTCTCCCTTTGCTTCTCTATCCTCTCGCTGTTGCTCATTAGCACGATTGCTCACAACTGGCATTACTACCACTTGAAAGCCGTCAGCGGTAAACAGGACTGGGGAGTAGGCATTGGTGAGCTTAAAGTCCACCATGCCCCCGCAAGCCTTCAAGACATCGGCAAAGTAATTCCCATTTAGCCTCACAAAGCCTTGTCCTTCGGTTTCGGCTGGTATTACGGCTTCGCCCGTCTCGGCTATATCGGATACTGTCAAGCTACCATCGGCGACTGTGAGGTCAAGTTGGAAGTCCTTATCATTACCCAATGCCTTGATAGAGCTAACCGCCTTCAAAGCTTCCACCGTGTCCAGGTGAGCGATGATATTGCACTCTGTGGGGATAAGCGGTTCATAGTTTGGGAACTGTCCATCGGCACTCCGCCACTTGTAGCGTATTGCCTCGGTATCCATCACTATACTTACTCCATCCAGTGTATCACCACTAGCCTCAAAGCCTAGCCTAACACGCTTCGCCTTGCGCAAGGCACTTGCTATCCCCTTCAAGTCATCCCTGTGGACTAGAGCTTGTCCTTCGCCATCGGTATAGTCCAGAGTAACAATAGCAAGTCTAAAGCCGTCA
>Ga0180437_10007494_pt1 | contig 14150 bp, 9 predicted proteins | sample SS_ome_4_FD_132410 | JGI IMG/M metagenome (GOLD analysis project Ga0180437, IMG submission 132410) | Hypersaline lake sediment archaeal communities from the Salton Sea, California, USA - SS_3_D_1 metaG | ecosystem: Environmental > Aquatic > Non-marine Saline and Alkaline > Hypersaline > Sediment...
ATTCGCTCCTACACATCTACCATCTGCTGTTCGACAAGGTGCTGCGCACCGCCGAGATTGAGCATTTCATCCCTGTCCTGCGCGACCTGAACCAGGCGCTGCTGGCCCGCGCCGATGCAGCGTACCATGCTCTCCAAACCACTGGCTGGGAAGAGGCCGCCCGGCGCACGGTAGCCTTTGTCGGCGTTGCCAGCCGGCTGCTGGACCCCGATGTCCCGGTGCCCGACTACGCGGCGGACCTGGTGGAGGCCGAGGTGGCCCTGGTGGACGACGCTGCCGGCATCATGGAGTCGCCCCTGTTTCCCGGGCTGGAGTACGGGGAGGACTACACCCAGTACATCCCACGGGGTCACTACACGAAGAGCGATGGGCTGAAGGCCTACTTCAAGAGCATGATGTGGTACGGGCGGATGACCTTCCGCCTGACAACCAGTGATCCCCAAGTGGGCCAGGCCGAGACGCGCTCCGCCCTGCTGCTGGTCTACGCCCTGCGCACCGCCGAGGTACATGGTCGGCCCGCCCTGGAAGCGTGGGCTGACCTGTATAGCCCTACCGTGTTCTTTGTCGGTCGCAGCGACGATCTGACGGTGATCCAGTATGGCGAGGTGATGGACGCCATCTACGGCGAGAACGTAACCCTCCCCACCCTGGCCAACGACGCGCTGCTGGACGCGTTCATCGAGGAGGCGAACAAGCTGCCCCCGCCTCGGATCCTGGGCATGGTCATCATGATCGGCGACGACGTCGAAAGCACGACCAAAGGGCTGCGATTCATGGGCCAGCGGTTCGTGCCCGACGCCTACATCTTCCGACAACTGATCTCCCCTAACGTCGCCCCTCCGTACGGGCGCGGTTTGCCCATGGGTCTGGACCTCTTGGCGGCGATGGGTTCCGAGCGCGCCTACCAGATCCTGGACGACATGGGGCAGACCAGCCTTGAGCACTATCCGCAGCAGATGGACAAGGTCCAGGAATGGATCTCTGGCCTCAGCGTCGATGAATGGACCGAGACGCTGAACAACACGTGGCTCTACAGCTTCTATCCGCTGCTGGAGATGCCGGGCGATGGATACCCGGTCTTTATGCAGTCGCAAGCCTGGCTGGACAAGCAACTGAACGCGGTGCTGGGGAGTTGGGCCGAACTGAAGCACGATACGATCCTGTATGCCAAACAGGTGTACGCCGAGTTGGGCGCTGGTCCTCCGCCGCCGCCAGAGCCGATACCGCCCAGGGGGTACGTGGAGCCGGTGCCCGAGTTCTACGCCCGCTTAGCAGCGCTGACGACTATGACCCGAGAGGGATTGGACGGCCGCGGGCTGCTCTCGGATCTGGACGGTCAGAGCCTGCAACGACTGGAGGATCTGGCCCGCTACCTTCAAGCGATAGCCGAGAAAGAGCTGCGCGGCGAACCACTGACAGAGGAGGAGTACCAAGTCATCCGCTTCTACGGCGGCGATTTGGAGAACCTGACCATGGCCGCTGCTGATTCGGACATGGAGGATGTATTAGGGCCCAGGTTTATGGATGAAGAACCGCAGGCAGCGGTCATCGCCGATGTGGCCACCAATCCCGGTACCCAGCTCATACTGGAGGAGGCGGTGGGCCGTATCAACGAGATCCATGTCGTCGTGCCGGTGATCGAGGAGGACGGCACTATCACCCTCCAGGTAGCCAAGGGGGGCGTGTTTGCCTACTACGAGTTCGCCTGGCCGATGAACGACCGCCTGACGGACGAGAGGTGGCGCCAGATGTTGGACGAAGGAACAGCGCCCCCCTTACCCGCGTGGACCAGCAGCTTTGTAACCAGCGAGGGCGAATACAGTGACCTGGGGATGGCGGTCTATCGCTTCCAACAACTGCTCGCCGATGCGCTCTGGACCCTGGAACCTATCTATGGTCAGTCGGTCGCGGACGAGCTACAGGCACGTTTGAACGCCGAGCTCGAGGCCCTGCACGCTGAGAGCCAATACGAGGGGCACTTGCTGGTGAGCGTCCACTTCCGCTCCTTCGACCGGCAGTCGGAGGACCTGGCCGTGGTCACGGTGCGAGAGACGTGGCAGGACGCGTTGTACGAGTACGACGGCAGCTGGCCGGACTATGTGGAGGAACCCACCGCTCAGCGTGGTCCTTACCCCCTGGACGTCACCTACACGTTGGAGCGCATACAGGGACGAGATGGTCCAGTCTGGCAAGTGACCCGGGCTGTATATGCGAACGAGCCGCCCAACTGGCAACCGAGTGGGTAGGAAGTAGGGTGAGAGTATGCGGCGCTCTCTCTTTCTGTTCCTTCTACTCCTTCTCCTCGCGGTCATCGAGGTCGCCAACCCAGCCGTCCAGTCACCCTTGCGTCGCCTGGGCTTTGCCTGTGACGGTCAGGCCTGCTATCCGGTCGAGGTCGAGTCGCCTCAGGCCCTCGGGACAGGGCTGTTCCGGACCGGCGAGATAGATCTGACCGGCGACGGCATCCCGGAGCGAGTGCGGCAGGTGGGAGAACAGGTCGTCATCCACCGGGACAGCATCGAGGTGTGGCGCAGCCCGCCGGAGTGGCAGGTGGTGGACCTGAGCCTGGGTGATCCAAACGATGATGGCCGTGGCGAGCTCCTGTTGGCCTTCTGGAAGCCGGACGCAGCGGGCGTGCCTCGCAGCCATCCCTTCATCATCGGCTATCGGGAGGGATTGGTTCGCACCCTGTGGGGCGGTTCGGCCGTGAGCGATCCGATCCACGAGGTGGAGCTGGGCGACGTGGATGGCGACAATGTGCAGGAGCTAATCGTATTGGAGGAACACGGTGCCGGTTTGGATCGCGCCGTGACCGTCTGGCGCTGGCATGGTTGGGGATTCAGCCTGATGTGGCGCAGTCCCCAGGGACCCTATCGTGACCTGGCGCTGATCTCTGGCGGGACTGCATCCCCCCCGACCATCACCGTCACCGCAGGGCCGTGAGTGCAAGCCGTACTCCCGACGTTGCACCTGTCAATCGTATGCATGTGAACCCCGACATTCAACCTGGGGACCCCTGCCATCGCCGTTATGTGGCCGTTCTCACCGGGTTGCGCAGCACGCCAATGCCCTCCACCTGGACCTCGACCACGTCCTCGGCTGCCAGTGGCCCGATGCCGGCCGGAGTGCCTGTCATGATCACGTCGCCCGGCTCCAGTGTCATGATGGACGCGGTGTAAGAGATTAGCTCCGCTGCGGAAAAGACCATGTTGCTCGTCCGTCCCCGCTGGCGCAGCTCACCGTTCACGCGGCAGACGACCTCAAGGTCGGCCACGTCCGCCGCGCTCACCCCGGTCATGAGCCAGGGTCCCAGCGGACAGAAGGTATCGAACCCCTTGGCGCGCGTCCACTGGTTGTCGCGCTGTTGCAGGTCACGGGCGGTGACATCGTTGCCACAAGTGACGCCCAATACGTAATTCCACGCCTCCTCTGGCGTCACGTTCCGGCAGCGCTGCCCAATGACGACCGCCATCTCCGCCTCGTAGTCGACGCGCTCTGACTGCGGCGGCAGGAGAATAGGTGCACCTGGCCCGATCACGCTGCTGGGCGGCTTGAGGAACAACAGGGGCTCCGGGGGCAGATCCATGCTGCTCTCGTCAGCGTGGGCGGCGTAGTTAAGCCCGACGCAGATGATCTTGGTGGCCATAGCCGGGGCCAGCAACCGAACATCGTCCAACTGCCCGATCTCAGCCCCGCACTCCCAGTCGGCGAAGGGTTCACCGCGCAGCCCGTATACGCGTTCACCCTCGACCATGCCCCATCGCGGGCCGCCGTCTGCATCGAACCGGACGAGACGAACATTCTGCTTACTCATCGTTTCTCTCCCCCTCAAGGCGAACAAGGCCGCTCAACCCGCGCTCCCAACGGAACTGACGGCGATCGCGACAGCCTCGTCAGCGCGGAGAGTGATGCAGTTCACGCCCTGCACGACGCCCTCTTTGGACGGTATTTCGGCAGCGGTGAAGCGGATGATCTTGCTCAGCCTCGAGATGACGCCCCTTCCGGCGGAGGCGGTCCAGCTCAGCCTCCAGGGCCTCGACATAGGCCCGCACAGCGGGGTCGAGCGTATCCAGGTCGGGGCGTTCCAGGTCTTTCATACGTTGGATTGTAGATAAGATCGCCGACTTGTCAAGACAGAGGTGACCATCCCCGTTACGCTGGTCACCCAATCGCCTGGTCGATCGCCTCGCTCACCGCGTCCACATCGGGCGGTAGCTCGAGCGGTGGGTTGGCGTGGCGGGCCACCACGTCCGCCAACGTGCGCTCGTGGTAGCCCACCTTGAATCGGGTGAACTTGAGGCCGTGAGCGGTCGAGATGACCACAACCCGGTCAGAAGAACCGATCTCGCCGCGCGTCACCAGCTTGAAGAGAACCGCCAACGCGACGCCGGTGTGCGGGCAGCAGTACATCCCCGTCCGGTCGGCGCGAGCAGCCGCGTTCGCTAGTTCGTCCTCGCTGGCCTGCTCGACGACGCCGTCAAAGGCCCGCAGCGTCTTGACTGCGCGCTCGTAGCTGACTGGATCTCCGATCTGGATAGCGCTGGCCAGGGTCTTTTGCGCCTTCACCGGCCGGTACTCCTCGAAACCGGTCTGATAGCTCCGATAGAGTGGATTCGCCCGTTCCGCCTGGGCGCAGGCGATGCGGGGCAGCCTGTCGATCAACCCCAGCTCCTTCATCATCAGCAGCCCCTTGCCCAGCGCGCTGACGTTGCCCAGGTTCCCCGCTGGAATGATGATCCAGTCAGGGGGCCCCCAGTCGAACTGCTGGACGATCTCAATCCCCACCGTCTTCTGACCCTCGATGCGCAGCGAGTTCAGCGAGTTGGCGAGATAGATCGTCCGGTCACTCGTCAGATTCTGCACGATCTGCATGCAGCCGTCAAAGTCAGTGTCGAGCGCCAGCACCAGCGCGCCGTTGGCGATAGGTTGCACCAGTTGCGCGGTCGAGACCTTGCCCCGGGGAAGCAGGATGACAGCGGGGATGCCGGCCGCGGCGGCGTAGGCAGCCAGCGCCGCCGACGTGTCGCCCGTGGATGCACACGCCACCGCCCGGATCGGCTTCCCATCAGCCATCATCTGCCGCACCACCGAGACGAGGACCGTCATTCCCAGGTCCTTGAAGGAGCCAGTGTGGCTGTTGCCGCACAGCTTGACCCACAGATCAGGCACACCGATCTCCCGACCCAGACGCTCCGCCCAGAAGCAATTCGTGTGCCCCTCGTACATAGAGACGACGTTCTCATTCTCTATCTGCGGGCATACCCACTCCTTCTTGCCCCATACACCGCTGCCGTAAGGCCACTCGTTCGTCCGCGTCCGTCCATCGAACAATTGCTTCCACTCAGCCCCGCTCCGGTCCTTCAGCGCCTCCAGGTCGTGCGCCACGTCCAGCAGTCCCCCACACTCCTCGCACCGGTAGACGACGTCGTAGATCGAGTAGCGGCGGCCACAGCCACGGATGCACTCGAACCAACTATGATAGCCCATCGCTCAACCTCCCACAAGAATGCCAAGCAGCGGACGGCGGCCAAATGGCCCCGCCTATCGTTTTTCGCCGTTCACGTGGAAAATTACATAGTAGGTCACGCTTGCAGCGTGACGTCCTCTCTACATAGCAGGTCACGCCTGCAGCGTGACGTTCCCTCCCCACCACACAACTCGTCATGCGGCATTTCCTACAGCGTGCGTATCCGTGCGATGGATGGCCTGATAGCCCTGGAGTGCCAGGTCATCCGCAGGGATGGAGGCCTCATCGGGCTTGTCCGAAAGGCCAAAGAGCAGCGCGCCCTGCTCCCGCCAGGCCAACGCCACCTCGCGCACTTCCTGCGTGATGACGATCTCTTCGTCCAGCAGTCTCAGCACCGATGCGCCGTCGTCCAGCCGGCCCAGGCGCTCGATGGTGGACCGGTACTCGTTGTAGCGAAAGGCCTTGAAGGGCGTGGGGTCGCCCTGCGTCACCAACCCATACACGCTGCCGTGGATCTGGCGCAGGTTGGCGGGCAGCTCTGTGGCACGGTCGTCCACCTCGGCCATGAACTGCTCAAAGCTTCCTATACGCCCGGCACGCACCTGGGCGATCAGCGGCTCCAGTGCGTATAGTCCGCCGCCCAGCATCAGGCATATGTAGGCCAGGTAGTCCTGATTATCGGCGGTGAAAGGGTGGAACTCGGGCTGGTTGAGCCGATCGTACGCCCTTCGAAACCCCTGTGGGTCGAAATCATCTCCCAACAGCTCACCGACGGTGCGACCCACCGCCTCGACCCGCGCCCGGTCTATGACGTGATCGTTGCGTCCCCGCGCTCCGAGCGCTGTCTTGTCCAGGTCAACGATCACCGCCGTCCGCTCGTCCACCGGGAATCCCCGCTCAAGACAGAAGCGGTCAAAGTCGAACACCGCCGCCCAGCGGTTAGCCAGATAGAACGCGTTGCCACCCCCTTCTACGACCTCGACGCGCGCAGGCTCGTCCCGCTCGGCCCCGATGAAAGCCAGGCCTGGCCAACCACCCGCCAGGCAGATGTTATTGAACGCGATACCGTCATTCATCCGCGTGTCGCCCACATAGACCAGCCGCTCGATGGTCACACCCGGCGCGTCCAATCCCCTTGCCCGCTGCAACAGCCGGGCCATGACCTGAGCGTACTCCGGCTGGCTCTTGCGGGGAGTGACGCCCTCCGGCAGCCCAACTTCAGATCGCAGTTCCGCCAGCCGTGGCAGCCGTGGGTCCATCGGCATCAGGTTGCGATAGACGACGAAATCGCCCAGGAACTCGTGGACAGATGTACGACCGTGGTTTCTCATTGGACATCACCTCCAACTACACTCACTTTGGGCCCAGGCAACTCAAGTCCTGGCCCGTATGCTCCCTAACCATCGACGATCACCGGAACCTGTGTTAGCTGATCGCAGGCGTACCTGGCCTCCCCTCCCCCCACCCGGTCTACCAGCCGCTGCTCAGGTCCCTCAGTGGGCCGAGGCCACCGGCGTCGAACCAGCTCTCAATCAGGTGAAACGAAATCGCGAGTCCAAACGGAAGCCTGAGCGTTCCATCCTCCAAGCTATCCCGCATCTCCTCCCGCGTGAACCAACGGACGTCTTCCAGCTCATCTTCACCAATTCGAATGGTCTCGCTCGCAGCGCGCGCGATAAACCCCAACATCAGGGAGCTGGGAAACGGCCAGGGCTGCGATGCAAAATAGTGCACCTCCTCAACTTTGACGCCGGTTTCCTCCCACACCTCCCGGAAAACGGCGGCCTCCAGGCTCTCCCCCGGTTCCACGAACCCGGCGATTGTCGAATACCGCCTCGGTGGCCAATCCGGTTTTCGCCCCAGCAGACAGCGGTCTCCCGACGTGACGAGGACAATGATCGCCGGATCCAGGCGCGGAAAGTGCTGCCGCCCACACTCGCCATTGGTACACACGCGCACGTGACCGCCCTCGCTGCTCATCGTCGGACTGCCGCAATATCCGCAGAAACGCTGGCGGTGATCCCAATCGATAATGGCCTTGGCGCAAGCTAGAAGCGCGCTATCCTGCTCCTCGAGCAGGTCGGCCATCCATCTCAAGTCGCGAAACTGGCCCAGCGCGGCAAGAGCAGCGGGCGGCGAATCCTCCTCGGCGGGCACGTCGATGGCGAAATAGGTTCTGCCCTCCCTCACACCTAGCAGAACCATCGACTCTGCCGTAGGGAACAGATCTTGCCTGTCGTGGGGTGAGAGAAAGACCGGCCTTGGGACCTGGCCCGCGGTCACGAGATTCTGTGATCGCCACACCGGAATAAAGCGCGTGTCCTCGTCCTCCAGTCGAGCCGCCAACCACGCCTCATCCCTGCGCTTGTCGGAGACGCGATCCACCCCCCGCGCCGTAAAATAGTTCAACGAAGAGCGCTCATAACCAGCCATGTTCTTACCCACGTTTCTCCATAAACACAAGCGTCGCATCGTCCCCAATATCTACCTGTTCGATGATCATCTATCGACGTACCCCGAGGCAACGAGGAGTTCGGCGTTGAGGATGGAACCACTGGCCGCGCCGCGCAGCGTGTTATGCGACACGCTGACCAACCGGAGATCCAGCAGCGGGCACTCCCGCAGGCGCCCGACCGTGATCGCCATGCCACCTTCGGCATCCCGGTCTCTCCGGGGCTGCGGTCGGTTCGGCTCCGGGCGAACGAGGATAGGATGCTCCGGCGCGCTGGGCAGCGCCCGCACCACGTCGGGGCCGCGAAAGCCCGCCAGCACCGCCACCGCGTCCTCGACCATCGGAGACCGGGCGAAACCGAGCGATAGGCAGACGATGTGCCCGTCCAGGACCGGCACGCGGTTGGCCTGGGCACTGATGACGACGTCGGCCTCCGTGCGCCGACCATCCACCATGCGACCCAGCAACAGCCGCGTCTCCGCCTCGATCTTTTCCTCCTCGCCTGGGATATAGGGGACGATGTTATCCAGGATGTCGAGCGAGGCGACGCCGGGATGGCCTGCCCCGGAGATGGCCTGCATGGAGGTGGCAAAGACCTGCCTCAGGCCAAAGGCTTTGTCCAGCGGCTTTAGCGGCATCACGATCCCGGTGGTGGTACAGTTGGGGCTGGTGACGATGAACCCCTGCCAGCCGCGCTCAGTCCGCTGGCTGGGAATCATCGCGACGTGATCGGCGTTGATCTCTGGGATCAGGAGCGGCACGCCGGGCTCCTGCCGGTATGCCGACGCGTTCGAGCACACCGCGTAGCCCGCCCGCGCGAACGCCGGCTCGATCTCTCGGGCGACGGAGGACGGCAACGCCGAAAAGACGATCTTGGCCGGGAGATCCGGCTCCAACGGATGCACGGCCATCTCCCCGACCCGCGGTGGTGGATCACCGGGGATGACCCAGTTGGCCGCCTGGGCATACGGACGGCAGGCGCTCCGTTCCGACGCCGCCACGGCCACAACCTCGAACCAGGGATGATCGGCCAGGAGCTGAATGAAGCGCTGGCCGACCGCGCCGGTCGCACCAAGTACCGCGACAGGAATCCTATCCGCCATTGAGAATCACCTCCCTGTGAATCGCCTGCACGGCGTCGGCTGCGTCATTGGCCGCGACGACGAGAGAAACGCTGCACTCGGACGACCCCTGGGCGATGGCGATGACGTTGATATTGCCCTGGCCCAGCGCCCCAAAGATCCGGGCAGCGACGCCTGGCGTGCCGCGCATCCCCGCACCCACGGCGGTCACGATCACCACGTCATCCAGCGACCGAATCCGGTCCACGTCTCGCCTGGCCAGTTCCAATGCCATCTCTCCCTCAATGGCCCGGATGACCGGCCTCACCGTCTCCATAGGAATGACAAAACAGATCGACTGCTCCGAGGACGCCTGGGAGATCATCAGCACGCTGGCCCCTTGGCTGGCGACGGCGGCGAAGGTGCGGGCAGCGATGCCCGGCACCCCCATCATGCCCCGCCCCTCGACGGTGACCATGCTCAATCCCTTGATGGTGGTGACAGCCTTGACCGTACCCAGAGCCGTCTCCGGCTCGCGGACGATGCGGGTACCAGGGCACGTGGGATTGAAGGTGTTCTTGACCCACAGCGGAATGCCGCGCTCGATGACGGGCCGGATGGTGCGAGGATGAAGCACCTTGGCCCCAAAGTAGGCCAACTCTCCCACCTCGCTGTAGGAAAGAACCGGGATCACCCGGGCATCGGGCACCATGCGGGGATCGGCCGTCATCACCCCGTCCACGTCGGTCCAGGTCCAGACCTCGTCGGCGTCCAGGCAATCGCCCAGGATGGCAGCGCTATAGTCGCTGCCGCCCCGCCCCAGCGTCGTCGTCACCCCCTCCTCCGTGGCCCCGATGAAACCGGTTACCACAGGAATGGTGCCTGCATCCAACAACGGGACCAATCGCGCGGATACTCGTGCCCGGGTAACCTCAACCAGTGGGACCGCGTTCTGGAAGGTGCCGTCCGTAACCACCAGCTCGGTAGCATCCACCGCCTCGCTGCTGCCCCCCCGCTGGCGGAGCAGGGCGGCCAGGATGCGGGCGTTGATCCGCTCGCCCAGCGAGGTGACGGCATCCATCGCTCGCGGCGTGACCTCGCCCAGGACGCGGATGCTTCGGCAGAACGCCCCAAACTCGTCCAAGTACTCATCCACCGTCGCCAGCAACTGCGCCCGCTCGCCGTCTGAGGGAAAGAGCTCATCCACAGCCCGGTAGTGACGGGCTCGCAGCTCGGTGACGATGGCACGGTGGGTCTCTCCGTCGCCGGCGGCGGCGGTCTGCGCGCCTCGCGTCAGCGCGTCCGTCACGCCGCTCATCGCCGACACGACCACGGTCACCCGATCCCACTGCCGAGCCTGCTCCAACACGATGTCAGCAGCCTGGGCCAGTGCTTCCGCGCTGCCGACCGACGTACCGCCGAATTTCATCGTTAGTGTGGTCATTCTCTCCCCCTCCTACATGCAAAAGCCCCCACGCCCTGGGGCGCGGGGGTCTCCCACGTGGTCCCACCCAAGTTCGACAACGGATTCTGGTGACACATTATCCGCTGACGCGCTTTGTGGCGATAACGGGCCATCACGGGGTCCCATACTCTCGCGGCCGCCGCTCAAAAGGGATTCTCAAATCCCCAGGCCTGAACCTGGCGATCCAGGCCGAGCAGAATCAGGTATTCCGATTTGAGGGACCCACTCCCGGGGGGTTTTCCCACCCATCGAGTCGAGGAGGCTTTCAGCCGGTGACCCCCTCTCTCTGCGACCTTCACCAGGTGGTACTCGTCCCGGTCAACGTTTTCCACTTTCGGTCAGTTGTTGGGCGGCATTATACCATCGCCAGCGGGATTAGGCAAACACAAGGCGCCAGCATCTGCTTTATCTATTGCGCCAGTTACAAGCCAAGCTGTGCACTCAGCCACGCCACACGGTCGTCGCAGCAGAAAGTACCAAACTTGATTTGCCGCCCACTTTGTGGTAGGATGAGCATACGATGAGCGAGGGCTTCGAGGAAGTCGAACACACCGCCGACATCGCTATCCGCGTCTGGGGGCGTGACCTGGCCGAATTATTCGCCAACGCGGCCTACGGCATGGCCCATCAGTTGGGGGACCCGGACGCCGCGAAGCCTAGTGTAGAGGAACTGGTCGAGCTGGAGGCCTACGACAAAGAGACGCTGCTGGTCTCCTGGCTAGGGGAGCTGCTATACCTGGGTGAGCGAGAGGGGTGTATCTTCACCGACTTTGACGTTCTGGAGCTCACCCCCACCCGGCTGCGCGCGGTCGCTCGAGGGGGACCGGTGCAGCGGCATGGACAGCACATCAAGGCGGTCACGTTCAGCGACCTGGAAATCCTGCGCACCGGCGATGGCTACGAGACGACGATTGTGTTCGACGTGTGAACGTGTTGAGTGATGCGTAAGACGTGAGAGTGTGTTGAGGGAGGTGGAAGATGGCGAAGCGGGGACAAAGACAGCGACAGAAACAGGGCCATCAGCGGAGGCAAGAACAAGGTCAGCAGACAGCACAGAAGAAAGACTTCCAGCGCGTGGACAAGTACACCTGGGAGCTGCCCAAGGACTTTCGGGATGACATGCGCGTTCCGGCACGGCTGTTTGGCGACGCCGAGCTGTTCGATGCGGCTTTCCGCGACCGTACGGTACAGCAACTGACCAATACCGCGACCCTGCCGGGAATCCTCAAGTACGCCATGGCGATGCCGGATTTTCACCAGGGCTACGGCTTTCCCATCGGCGGCGTGGCCGCCATCCGACGGGACACCGGCGTGATCTCCCCTGGCGGTGTTGGTTACGACATCAACTGCCTCGCCGGGGAGAGCCGCGTCCTGCACGAGCACGGCTACACCATCCCCATCGCGCAACTGGAGGATGGATGGGAGCAGGCCCAACTGCGCTGTCAGGACTTGGGAGCAGAGCGAGAAGCCAGCACGCCGGTCGTGCGCTATTTTCGGCAAAAGCCCCACGCGCCGGTCTACCGGCTGGTGACAGAGACCGGCGACGAGGTCATCGCCACGGCCGACCATCCGTTTTGGACGATAGACGGCATGCGACCACTGGGCGAATTATGGCCCGGCGAACTGGTAGCGCTCTACCCGTTTGAAGGCGTCGAGTTCCAGGATCCGGGAGATAGAGTAATCGTCAGTGAGGCCGACGTAGATCAACTCCTTCGGAGCATAGACAAGGGCAAGAGGGGCAACGCAGTATCTCAGATCAAGGCCCATCTCTGTCGCCGCAACCTTCTCCCACTGCGGCTAAGCTCCCCCGCGATGCCCTACCTACTCAAATTGATGGGATACGTCCTGGGCGACGGCACCATCTACTTCACTGGGGGGACAGGAAAAGGCGTTACCTGGTTCCATGGCGAGCGTGCGGACTTGGAGACGATTCGCCAGGACGTTGAGGCGTTGGGCTTTACCCCTTCGCGAATATACTCACGTCATCGAGAACACCAGCTGACTACGACCTACGACACGTATGAATTCGAGCAAGAGGAGACCAGCTTCAAGGTCGTCGGCAGTGCGTTCGCGGTGCTGCTGGCCGTGCTAGGGGTGCCAATAGGGGCCAAAGCATCTCAGGACTTTGGAGTTCCATCTTGGCTCTTCGAGGCACCGCATTGGCAACAGCGACTGTTCCTGGCAGCCTTGTTCGGAGCCGAGCTCTCAGCCCCGGTCACGTTCGAGACTCACGGCACCAATTTCTACACGCCGGTGCTCTCAATGAACAAGCGGGAAGGGTTTGTCGAGAGCGGATGCGTCTTTCTGGCCGGCATTGGCCAGCTTCTGGCAGGATTTGGCGTGGAAGTAAAGACCATCAGCCAACGGATGGAACAGACAAACCAGGATGAAAGCCAATCGGTACGACTCCGACTGGTGCTATCGTCCAGACCTGAGAGCCTCATTGGCCTGTGGGGTCGGGTTGGATTTGAGTACAATCGAAAACGACGTTGCCTGGGCCTGACCGCAGTACAGTATCTCAAGGAAAAGCAACACGTCGTCGCTGAGCGCCAGGCGGCTGCTGAAAAGGCACAGGTTCTGCAGACCGCTGGTGTATCTCCAACGCAGATTTGCGCCGACCTGACAGCGGAACACGTCAACCAGCGATTCCTGGAACGTTCACTCTACCAAGGGCGAAAGACGTCTCCTCGCGTGGGTGCGAACTTCCCTACCTTTGATGCCTATCGCGCAAAAGCCACTGCTGGTCTGGGAGAGAGCAGCATGGTCTGGGCCTGCATCGCCCATATCGAGCGACTGGATGATTTCGACGCCGACGTCTACGATTTCACCGTGGCTCATTCGGATCACAACTTTGTCGCCAACGGCTTTGTCGTCTCCAACTGCGGCGTCCGCCTCCTGGGTACCCACCTGGAACAAGGGGAGGTCGCGCCATATCTTCAGGATCTCACGGCAACCCTCTACCAGACTTGTCCGAGCGGCGTGGGCGGAAAGGGACGTGTGCGCGTCTCCGAGCGGGAGCTGGACGACCTGGTAACCGACGGCGCTAGATGGGCGCTGAAGCGAGGGCTCGCGTGCCAAGAGGACGTGAGCCATACAGAAGAACAGGGCTGCCTGAGTGGGGCTGACCCGAGCAAAGTGAGCGCCCGCGCCAAAGAGCGAGGCCGCCCGCAGGTCGGGTCTCTGGGCGCGGGAAACCACTTCCTGGAGATAGACGTCATACAAGAGATCTTCGATCCGGAGGTGGCGGACGCCTTCGGCCTTTGGGAGGGCCAGACCGTGGTGCAGATTCACTGCGGTTCGCGGGGCTTTGGCCACCAGGTCTGTGACGACTATGTGAAAAGCCTACAGTCGGCGGTGCACAAGTACAACCTGCAACTGCCGGACCGGGAACTGGTCTGCGCGCCGATCGACTCCCCGGAGGGCCGCGCCTATTACGGTGCGATGGCCTGCGCCGTCAACTACGCCTTCGTCAACCGGCAGGTGCTGGCCATGGGCGTGCGTGAGGCATTTGAGCAGGTGCTCGCCGGCAAGGTGAAGGATTTCGATCTCTTCCAGGTCTATGACGTGGCCCACAACATCGCCAAGTTCGAACGACACGTGGTCGCCGGTACCGAGAAGATGCTCTGTGTCCACAGGAAGGGTGCGACGCGGGCGTTCCCTCCGGGGCATGCGGACCTGGGGCCCTCGTACCGCGACCTGGGCCAG
>Ga0180437_10007496_pt1 | contig 14148 bp, 14 predicted proteins | sample SS_ome_4_FD_132410 | JGI IMG/M metagenome (GOLD analysis project Ga0180437, IMG submission 132410) | Hypersaline lake sediment archaeal communities from the Salton Sea, California, USA - SS_3_D_1 metaG | ecosystem: Environmental > Aquatic > Non-marine Saline and Alkaline > Hypersaline >...
ATTCTGCGCAGGGTTTGGAGCAGCTTGTGGCAACGGCGCAAACCGCTGATCAGCTTGGTGGGCAATTTCTCATACAGGAACAATCTCCGGCTGAACCTTAAGGCATATGCAGACTTCAAGTCGTATGTGAAAGCTGGGGTTTGATCTAATAGATGTCCCAGGGAGGTTCTTTTACCTTGCCTGAAGGGATGTCAGTATCATATTAATGGTTGGGAGTAAAGAGTGGCAACATTGCCCCTTGTATTCAAAAAATAGAAGTGCTCAAGAACGCAGGTGACCAATTGGATGCTCTGGAACTGGCAGAAAAAGCAAAGAAGCAAAACATCATCGATATGGCTGTTGGGTTTACTGCCACGATGCCATTGTTTCAAGAACGTTCAGCCGATCTCATCAAAGAGAAACTGGCAGATTTATTTGAAGGTCTTGACCGGGTCAGCTCAGATCAAGACTTCAGTAATATGCATAGCGCCTTCTGCCAATGGTTTGTTAAAACTATCAGGTTGGCGAAGACCGAGGAATCTTCATCATATGGTCATGCTACAAAGGTTCTCGATCTTGCTCTCAAGGTCTACGTTTACTACTGCAAGATGCCAAGTGCAGTAAAGGCGGCGTCCCTGATGCCAAGATTAAATGGGGCCATTGACACGCCAATCCTTCGCCATCTGTTTAAGAAACTGGAGGATATTTACAGGAAGTCCTACCCCCCGCGTTATTTATGGACGATTAAGATGATAGACAAGGAAGACTATGATTTGTTGCAGAAAGTCATTCGTCAGGATATCAGGGACTCCTTTGACGATAATATATTGCCTGTTCAATATGACGACATTATGGGGCGACGCCTGGATCGGTAAAGCAATCGTCCGAGAGAGTGTAGACGCCGATCACATGTTTTGATAGGAAATCATCACAAACTTCCTTACGAGAAGATTGCCGCCATGTCCTTCAAAGAGAACCTAAAAGCCAAAATCAATCTCGATAGACTTCTGCAAAAACTCGTTTCGACAATTAGAGAGCCTCCCGGAAAGTGGTGGTTGGACAAGGTCCTAACCCAGGAACTTCTCGATATGACCGATTTTAAGTACAAGAAGTTCAGGGATCTCCATCTCTACACACGCCCTCTGGAGGGCGAGATCATGGAGGTGCTGGTATTCGACAACGAATTGCCCATCTACCACACTACGGTGGCTGACGTTGCCCTTCGCAAAAGCCCGCGCTGGCAGGAAATGTTCAGCATTGGAAATATCAAGAAAATTATGAATCATCATGATGTGCTTGTGAGTAAAGGGAAGGAGTCACTTAAGAGAATACACGCAAATGCGCTGGCGCTCCTGGATCTCACTTATACCAGGGATGATCTGACGCTGCTGCTGGAGGATGCGCGCCAGGGTCTGGATCAGAAATCCATTGCACAGATACAGGAATCTTTCGATCTCTTTTTTGAACTGCTGGATTTCCAGCCCGTGTCTCTTGGGGTGCTGGAGCAGAATTTACAGATCTTTGCCGGACCAAAACTTAACGGCGGCGCCGTTCCTGCCTTTGAGCATCTCATCCTCTTCGACGAAGAAACCCTGTCTTTAGGCCTGAAGAAAGGAGCCTTTTCACCGCAGAGCGATTTACACCTCGCGTGGGTGATAAAATATGCCCGGAGTGAGGAACCAGCCGATCTCAAGGGCATAGATGTTTTCAAATTCTTGGTTGAACTGGCGCTGGACAAAGCGCAATCTCAAGGAGGGCGAAATCGAGGAACAAATGATAAACGGCTAACGACCTGAAAGGCCAAGACTCAATGGCAAAGAGCTTTCAACTTAAGTTCTGCAATTTCTTGAAAGTCTATAATTTCAGGTACTGTTTGGAGGGAGTACAGCATGTTTTACATTCTGGCACTGATTTTAATTGTTTTCTTTTTGGCTACGGCCATCAGGATTCTAAGAGAGTATGAGCGGGGCGTGATCTTTAGATTGGGTCGCGTGATCAAAACCAAGGGGCCAGGTTTTATCATTCTTATACCGATCATTGATAAGATGGTCAAGGTGAGCCTTCGTCTGGTGACCATGGATGTCCCACCACAGGATGTCATTACACGAGATAATGTCTCTGTAAAGGTGAATGCCGTCATATATTTCCGGGTCATGGATTCCAACAAAGCCGTCATCGAGGTGGAGAACTATCTTTTCGCCACCTCACAGCTAGCTCAGACGACCCTGAGAAGTGTATGCGGTCAGGTGGAACTGGATGAAATCTTGACAGAAAGAGAAAAGATAAACACCCGATTGCAAAGCATTCTGGACCGAGCTACTGATCCGTGGGGGATAAAGGTGACAACCGTCGAGGTGAAACACATTGATCTCCCTCAAGAGATGCAGCGGGCCATGGCCAAACAGGCCGAGGCGGAAAGGGAGAGGCGAGCAAAGGTTATCAACGCAGAAGGAGAGTATCAGGCTGCCACTCGACTTTCAGAAGCGGCAAACATTATACACAAGTACCCGGAAGCCTTGCACTTGAGATATCTCCAGACATTGAGGGAGATATCATCTGAGAATAATTCAGTTACCCTTTTTCCCATACCGATAGACCTCTTTAAGGCCTTCTTAAAAAAGGAATAGAGTATATGGACTTTTTACGTCAGAAGCCTTCTCATCACTCCGGCAATGGGAATCTCTCCTGTCCTCAAGAGGAAATGGCCATGGTTGCTCAGCAACGCCCACCCGTAAAAGGGGGTAGAATACTCCAGCAGGAGTCCCCCGAGACGACCGAGAAAGTCCTCCCGATCTTTATTGTCCCTGAAGATCACCCTCCTTTCCTTGAAAACTCGGTTCCGTTTTCAGTCGTGCAAAACCAGGCATGCTATCCCCCGAAACCTACCCTCCCTTTCTAGCCCTGTCATAGACCCTGCCTCCGGCCCCGAGCTTCTCGACCGCGATAAGTTCGGCAGTTCAGCTTTCAGGAAATTCAGCTTCTTTTGCAACCTGGATCGCCTTGCTGGCTTTTCCCTGCTTTGCTTAACTTCCGCCGAATAACCAGTAAAGATTCAAGAACAACTTCAAAGGTCCCCCGCGTGGGTATGCTCCATGGAGTGATCTCCGGGAGAGAGGTTACAAAAATGCAAGAATGAAAGAAACGCTCTTTAAGGTCTCTGCCGAAACCAAAATACCTAAGGATGCCGCGCTATTCATGTCAAAAACCTTCAATTCCTACCAACGTCCCCAACTTTTCGACGTTTGGTATTATGATGAACGAGAAACTTGGACACCGATAACTCAATGCGTTTGGATTTGGGACTAAAATTTAATTCCCCCTTCTTTCTTTTTTTCTTGCTTCTCGCCCCGCCTTTTCCAGCTCCCCTATTCTCTTTTCTTCCCTTTCAGCTTCTCTTCTCTCTTCTCCTCTCTCTTCTTTCCTTTCCTCTGCTTCCAGCTCTTCTCTTTTGTCTTGTTTCTTAGCTTCCCTTTTCTCTTTTCTTCCCATCTTTCTTCTTTCACTTTTTCTTGCTTCTCGCCCCGCCTTTTCCAGATCCTCTGTTCTCTTTTCTTCCCTTTCAGCTTTTCTTCTCTCTTCTCTTCTCTCTTCTCTTCTCTCGTTTTCTCCCAGTTCCACCAATTTCTCATTGTAGTACTTGGAAGCTACGTTTATTATGTCTTCGGCTCTTTCGCTCATAAATTTCTGATTTTCAATTCTTCTCCCAAGGTAAGCAACCCGGTCGGTGAGTCCTTCCTTCTCTACCTGTTCTTTTTCTTGCTCCGTTGCGTGTATGGTCTTCGACGCGAGGTTTTGGATAACTTTGATGTATCTTTCCCTTTCCCCCGGGTTTTGACCGGCCTCGAAAATGGCCTTATCCACTGCCGGTCTGAAGTTCCCGCTTTTTTCCGCCTCCTGGGTGAGGGTATCGAGATCCTCTTTGGATAGGGCCGTTAACGGATTTATATACATATAATAACTGAGAAAATCATATAGTTTTGCATCATCTCCGCACAACTCCTTCAACAAATTTTCCCCTTTCTCCTCTTTCTCCTCTTTCTTTTTCCACATAATTCAGTCTCCCTCCTTTGTTGTTCTTACCTGCCTAATCATATTCCGGATTATGCGGCAAATACACCCAATAGTTAGTTCGGCATGCCCGTTTGCCAGTTTTTAATCGACTTTCCGCTGTTCAAGGTAGAAATTTGTTTTGGGAAAAGCCAAAAGACCATCAGACCCCTCCAAAACCAGCTTGAATCCCTCTTTACCATGCATTTTGACAGTACCTCTCCTGCCAGATCCTTGCAAGCCATTTCTCAGTGCATGCCTCCTCAGTGCTTCCAGCCAAGCACAGCCCGGAATGGTGAGCCAATGGAAAAGCGTTCGCCACATGAACACACCAACGCCTTGCGTGGTATGGTTTTTATTATATATGCCATCAAGCGGGTTAGATAGAACTCCTCAGCTTTACAATACTTGCATAATACCAAAATAGCAGGAATTTACAGTATTCTTTTGCAATAGAAAAGAAATCAGGGCTGACCAAAACGAACAGCTACTTGCCATATGGCTCACTTCCAAGGGCCCTCTTTTTATTATGACTAGCATCAGTATACTCAAAAATCGCTCAATTCAACTTTCCCCAAATAAACCTAAACCTCAGCCTCAGGGTTCATGTCCGGTCAGACAGAAAGGTATGCATGAGAATTGAAAGCTCGGATCTCGTTTTTCACTAATAAGATCATCGTCACTTTATTTACTTAGCCGCGTCCGATTCTACATTCGTATGTCAAAGTTAACCTTTCTTAGATCTGGCAACAGATCGCGCCATCCTGTCTAATTTAAAGATCGTACTGAATTCCATGTTCTTACTTATCCACAACTTCTTACTTATGACCGAATCTGTAATAGCTCCCCTGTAACTTAAACCGTCCAGCAACGTTCTAGGGTCCTCACTAACGATAACAAAATCCGGGGAAGCGACCTCTACTTCTTCAACCCCAATATTTCCATCATCAATGAGAATGCTAAACTGTCCGCCTTTTGTCTTTACCAGAATGTGACGCTTCCAGCCGGCAATGTCCTTTCGTGCTCTCTCGTTGCGGTTCATTTCTTCTATAACCGATTTCATTTCGTGCAGGGCCTCTCTGTATAAAACCCTGTCTTTATCTGTGGTATCCGGCAATACGGGCTCAACGGGTGACTCCCAGTCGATCTCCGATTCCTGAAGTCCTTTCTTTTCTATCTGTTCCTGCGCAAGTTCACTGGTGGGAACACAAAAGACATCTGTCACTGCGCCAACGCGATCATCTTTGAACACAAGCTTAACCTCTGTTCCTCTACGAATGATCCCGGGTACAAGGATGCCTGTCGTGGTATATAGTAAAACGCTCATGGCGGTATCCGCCCCTCCGAATATGACACGCCCCCGACCATAGGGAGCCATGTGCTGGAAAAGAGATGTGGCAAAATAAGTGATTGGCGGGGTGCTGTTCATAACGCCCACTTGTTCAATCTCAATGAGTTCTGTTGGGGCAAAGTTACAGTCGGGGCAGTGGGTCAGAAAAGGAGGAACTCTGACAATACCACACTGAGAACATCTGCATCCAAGAAGTATTTTTTCATCTCTGAGTGCAAGAAAGAAAGGGGAAAATTCTCCTCGGGTTCTTCGATAAAAGGTATACATAGCATCATTAGTGATCAAATAGTCCTTACCATCTATTTTTTCGGAATATGATTCTATCTGGGGTATGTAATCTGAAGGGATAACTCTGGTCTCTTTCTGAGGCATGGGGTCTTTCCTCCTTTTCCTATTCATGCTCAAGAATCATACAGGCCGTAAATTGGGCGATTGTACTTCCTGTGCCGTGAACAAGGGCTGTTTTGAGCTTTCTCTCAATCAGTTCATTCCGTGCTGACCACGCGGACATGATGTTGCTCGCTCCAACGGCATGACCGCAATAGATCAAGCCGCCACAGGGATTGACGATGTATTTTCCGCCAGGAGTCATCAGGTTCTCTTCTATCAATGAATCAGCGCTTCCGAGGGGCACCAGTCCGAACTCAGCCATTGAGATTTCCAGTTGATGAACGAAGGCATCGTGCAATTCCACGATTTGGATTGCGCCTGTGGGATTCTTGATGCCGGCCATTTCATACGCGCGGCGGGAGGCAAAATAGTCAGACATGATACGGGACATGTTTTTCTGGTTTTTACCCGCAAAGGAGTGCTCGTTGGCTTCCCCCACACCGGTTATCCAGACCACCGGTTTTCCGCTGTTTTTGGCCATTGCCCTGGCGGTTTCCTCCTCAGCCAGGATGAGGGCGGAAGCCCCTTCTGTATAGACGCATATCTCAAGTTCTTTAAAAGGATAAACGACAAGCCTCGAGTTCATGACCTCTTCGGGCGTCACTTGGTCATGCTGTCTCTGGGCATAGGAATTAGTTTTGACCTGTTGACTCAAAAGGGCTGAGATTTGTGCCGTGATTTCAGGCTTTAGGTCATCTGGGTATTCATCCATATAAGCCAGGACAACCTCGGCGTAGCTGTCCGAAGCAGACCACCCGATCGGTTGCTCAAAAAAACTGTCTCCTGACCAACCGATAGATTTAATCACTTCGGGTGTAGCAGACATAGACAAAAAGTCGAAGCAGTCTGTGGCCTTTTCCACTCCCAAAACCAGGGCGGTTTTGAACCGGCCGGCGGCTATGTAGGCATGGGCAGCGGACATCGTGTAGGCACCGGTGGCACCTCCGGTGGTAATTCGTATGCCGAACTTGTTTTGCATGCCGCAGAGCCCGTGTATGGCATGTTCGGGAATGGCTGTTCGTTCAAAGATATCATTATAGATTCCGTAAAAAGCGGCATCAATGTCCCCGATGTCTACCTCAGCATCTTTCACCGCTTCCCGAGTGGCCATCTGGGCCAGTTCATAATAGGTTTTTTCGATCCATCTTCCCTTAAAGGGCGTGACACCCGCTCCCACAATACCGACACGTTTTGACATGAATCATCCCTCCTATAAGGAAATCACTGCTTTTTCAGTCTCACCTTAGCCCCGCCTTGTGAAAAGCCTCAATCAGTCTTTCAATAATGGCTATTTCTTCGGAGGGTGTTATACCCCTCAACATCTCAAAAGAGAAGTGGGGGCTCACCCTAAGAATCTCTTTGAACTCTTGCCGAGCGTCCTCCATGCAGCCCATTTCAGCATACAAAGGGGCCAAGGCCATATGACAGCCCAGAAATTCAGGGTTCCGATAGTCGCCCGTTCATCCTCTACCATGTCTCGCTCCAGAAGGTTAGGGTGATACTGTCGGATGGTTCCGATACAGGGCCGCGCAAAATTCGAAGTAAGAATAGCTCTTTCTGGCGGGGATGTCGACATATTGTATGTGTTCAAAATCAGATGGGATTGAAGGTTGTCTCAGGAATCGTTTGGAATTTGCTACTCCATGTTGAAACCATACCGTGAACTTTAGAGCCGCGATGTGGCCAAAGCTTATGATCGTGGAATTCCAGGTACTGCTAAAGCTTTTGTTGTGGGAAACAAAAAATGTGTCTGCGGAATCTGAAGATTGTAAATTCGGAACTTGAAGCCCCGAATCTTTTCCCCTATGATAGATTGAAATCAAATCTTCACCAAATGTCATTCCCTTAAAAAGAGGAACAAATGGACAAGGATTTTGACTCAGGAATAGATGAGTTGAGAAAAGACGTGGCTGAGGATCTGCGAGGCAACCAAAGAAACAGGAGTGTCAAACACCCAGGGCCTACGCTTGGTCTTCGGCCTGAACGAGGGTCTTTGCTTCTCGCTGTTATAGGTATCCTCGCCGTCATTCTTGCTATCGTTTTGTTTCTTGGGAGGGGCAACAGGATCCCGGAAGAGGATCTCCGGGCTATGGCCGCCAAGATCAGCGATTTGGAAAAGAAACTGGCCAAGGTCGAAGCGGTTGAGGAAAAAATGGCTGCTCTCGAAACTCGGGTGAGGAACTTGCAGCGCTCTGTTGCAAAGGGATCTGGACCCGTTGCCTCGAGGAGACAAGAAGCACGCTATCATAGGGTGCGCCAAGGGGAGACGCTATCTGGAATCGCCAAGAAGTATGGCATCACCGTTCAAGACCTATGCCGTCTCAACAAGATAACCCCGAAAAGCATCATTCGTCCCGGCCAGGAACTTCTTGTAAGCTCGGGCGGGTAGCGTGATCCAAGTTGGCAGCGAAGCGATGCATACCACAGCCGGTTGCATAGAGATAATATCTCATCGCTGGCGGCGGGGCGATGCTAATTACTGGATAACACAGCCTGCCATATCCCTCTTTCAATCCAGCATTAAGCATCCATGATCAAGTATCTGTTCATATCCCCGCATAAGAAATAGGCAAAGGGTGTAACATGACCAATCCCCGTCATTATTTGTATTTGATGTTTGTCTACCTCGCCGTAGTCGCCGTTGTCTGTGCTCTCCTGTATGCGCCCCTGAAGGCCGCTTTCATGGCCAATTGGGGTTTCAACCTTCTCATTCTCGGGGTGCTCGGCGTGGGAATCGCAATCAATGTGCATCAGGTTTTGAGATTGGAGCCGGAGATCAATTGGATGAAGATTTTTCGTACCGGTGACGTGGGCGTTTCAGTCGCTGAAGAAAGCCCACAACTGCTCAAACCCCTCACGAAACATCTCTCGGGCATTCACAGAGATCGATTCAGACTGTCGGCCCTCTCATTGCAAACCGTCCTTGAGGGAATCCGGGGGCGTTTGGAGGAATCCCGCGAAGTGTCTCGTTACATGATCGGGTTGCTGATCTTTCTTGGTCTTCTGGGTACTTTCTGGGGCCTTCTCGGCACCATCACGGATGTGGTCAAGGTGATCGGAAGCCTGGAAGTGGGAACCAGCGACTTCAGCTTGTTGTTCAAGGCTCTAAAAAGAGGCCTCCAGGAACCGTTGAGCGGGATGGGGACCGCCTTCAGTTCTTCGCTGTTTGGTCTCGGAGGCTCGCTGGTCCTGGGTTTCTTGGATATCCAGGCCGGGCATGCCCAGAATCGCTTTTTCAATGAAATGGAAGAGTGGTTGTGGGGGGTGACCCGATTGATCGATAAGACGGAAAAAACAGCGGTCGGCCCAAGAACCGGAGTCACGGAAACGGCGCCCATCGAAGACCAACTCGAAACCCTCATCCGTGTCATGAGGGAGCACAGCGGTGCGATTGGCCGCCTGATCCAAAACCAGGAAGGCAAGACCCAGGAAAGGTCAAGTAGTTCGTGGGATAAACGGGAAGATAAATAGAACAGACCATGATTTCTGCTGCAAAACGACGTGCAATACGGTCGATAAGTGTATGGCCGGGATATGTGGACGCTCTCGCCGCACTTCTCATGGTCGTCATTTTTGTTCTTCTGATCTTTGCGATTGCCCATTTCTTGCTCAGCGAAATCCTTTCCGGTCAGGAGAGTGAACTCGCTTCCCTCCACCAACGGGTGAACGAACTTGTCAGACTGCTGGGTTTGGAAGAACAGAGAGGTGAAGCACTGAGGACCGAGGTGGAAGAGCTTTCAGGAATGATCAGCAATCTCAGCGGAGAAAAGGAGGCGCTCCGTTCTCAGGTTGCCGAACTCTCCCAACAGTCTTTGGTGGATCGTTCTGAACTGAAAAGGCAGCTCTTGCTCATTGCCAGCCTGCAGGAAGACATCGACGCGCTCCAACGCCTTCGTCGTGAACTGGAACAGCGGGTGGGTGACCTGGCTGCAACATTGAGGATCAAAGACACAGAAGCCGGCGTGATGCGGGACCGATCCAAAGCACTTGAGGCTCAACTCCTGGATGAGAAAGAACGCACATATCTTGCACAAAAGGACATAGAGCAAAGGGATATTCGTATTCAGGCTTTGTCCGCCCTTGTGGGCGAGCGAGAAAGGGCGTTGCAACAAGAACGTCAGCTTTCAGCGGACGCCAGGGCCGAGGTGGCCTTGCTGAATCAGCAAATCACGAATCTAAGGCGGCAGCTTGAAGAAATCAGCCGCGCTCTTGACGTGGCCGAAGAGGAAAAAACAGCTCAGGCAGCCGAGATCAAAGAACTGGGGAAACGATTGAATATCGTACTGGCGCGGCGTGTCAACCAGTTGGAGCGATACCGGTCCGAGTTCTTCGGCCGCCTGAGAGAGATTCTGGCAGACAACCCTTACGTACGCATCGAAGGGGACCGCTTCGTGCTCCAGGCGGAGTTGCTCTTTGATTCCGGATCCGCAAAGCTTGGCGATGAAGGCAGACGTCACCTCACGCAACTGGCAGCTTTTCTGCGACAACTTTCAGGAGAAATCCCGCAAGATATTGACTGGATCCTGAGGATAGACGGCCATACAGACCGCGTGCCCATTCATAACGAGCAATTTCCGTCGAACTGGGAGCTCTCAACCGCGAGGGCCCTGTCGGTGGTCCAGTTTCTGGCCGATCAGGGCATTTCCGAAAATCGAATGGCAGCAGCCGGTTTCAGTCAATTCCATCCCATTGATTTGGCTGACACGGCCGATGCCTACCGCAAGAACCGCCGCATTGAGATCAAACTCACCTCCCGTTAACCCATCCAGACTTTGTGGATCTTCCGGTAAATGAGCACGCATCGCTTAAGGGGCTTCGCATGAATGACTGTGCTAAGAGGGCCATAAACGCTATCCGAAAACCTCGTGTTTCGGACAAAATTACTATTTGCAAAGCCCTTCGCGCTCAAAAAGCCCGTCAACCCCGCCCCGCATGGAGTGCAGGATAAACTCCAGCGGGAGTCCAGAAAAGCCCCAAAACACCGGATTCCGGAGCATCAAAATAGGGTCTTTTCTCCACAAGAATAGGGACTTCACCCTATTGCCCCTCTTTTTGGCAAACTCTATCCTATTGCTCGTGTTGGTATGTAGGCTGACAAGCCGGTCATGCCCTCTTTCGCCGGGTTTGAGGCGAGAAAGCGGTCTAAGGAAAACCGCAGTTCTTCTTCCGCCTTAGAGAGTGTGTCGTAATCACGTTCAAACGTCATTCCGGACGAGCCTCCCAGATGTTTACCCGCCTCTGAAGGGCGGACAAGCCCGAGGTTGAGGAATGGCCGCACATTCTCTATAAGCAGGTGATCATCCGCTGGTCCTTGTTGAAAACTTTGATGGAAAAGAAGTTATGGAAAGCCAAGTCCAACTAAAGCGGCTCACTGAAGATACCCTTTCTGCATCGCTTTCCGGAAGTTGGAAGCTTGGGGATGATCTGCCAACCGCGGAAGATTTTGAGAGGCAGGTGGATGCCGAACCAGGTGTTCGACGGATCTCTTTTGATACGACCGAACTGACCATTTGGGACAGCACTCTTCTCATCTTCCTGATGGCAATCTATAAGTTCTGCACGGGTAAGGGAATCCAACTTGAAGCGGGTGGACTGCCCGAAGGGGCGAGGCGCCTGCTACAGCTCGCCACGGCCGTACCGGAAAGAGCAGGGGCGCGCAAGGAGTTCAAGAGGGAGCCCTTCTTTGCCATGGTGGGTGGAAGTGCGACCAGCTTTTACCGTTCTCTCGTTGAAATGCTCGACTTCCTCGGCCAAAGTACCATCGCTCTCCTGCGATTCCTGACAGGGAAAGCCAGTTTCCGCCGCTCCGACCTGTCCTTGCTCCTTCAGGAGTCTGGTGCTCAAGCCCTGCCCATTGTCTCCCTTATCAGTCTCCTGGTCGGTTTGATACTGGGTTTCGTAGGCGCTATCCAGCTCAGATTGTTCGGCGCCGAGATCTTCGTGGCAGACATTGTGGCCATTGCCATGGTTCGCGTTATGGGCGCGATTATGACGGGGATTATCATGGCAGGCCGAACCGGAGCCGCTTTCGCCGCTCAGATAGGCACCATGCAGGTGAACGAGGAAATCGATGCCATGAAGACCTTGGGCGTCTCGCCCGTGGAGTTTCTGGTACTGCCGAGGATGGTTGCCCTGATTGTGATGATGCCTCTGCTCTGTGTTTATGCAGATCTCATGGGTATCCTGGGAGGTGTCATTGTCGGTGTGGGCATGCTTGGTTTGAACCCTATTGAGTATTTGAACAGGACACAAGAAGCCCTCACCCTGACGACGTTTGGGATCGGTCTGTTCCACAGTGCCGTTTTCGGCGTGCTTGTGGCCATGGCAGGCTGCCTCCGCGGAATGCAGTGCGGCAGGAGCGCCTCTGATGTGGGTTATGCGGCGACCTCTGCCGTGGTGACGAGCATTATCTCCATTATCGTGGCCACCGCGATCATCACCTTCATGTGCGAGGTTCTTGGAATCTGATGACGCCAGTCCCTGAAATCATTGTGAAGGATCTGGATATGGGTTACGGCGACTTTGTGCTCATGCGAGACCTCAACTTTACGGTTCATCGGGGCGACATTTTCATCGTCATGGGCGGGAGCGGCTGCGGCAAGAGCACCCTGCTCAAGATCCTCGTGGGTCTCAAGGAACCTTCCCGGGGACAGGTCCTTTACGGCGATGTGAGTTTTTGGGAGATTGATCCTGCAGACAGGGAAAAAATGATGAGACGCTTCGGCATCCTTTATCAGAGCGGTGCCCTGTGGAGTTCCATGACGCTGGCAGAGAACGTCGCCCTACCTCTGGAGCAGTACACAAACCTTGAGCCCAAACAGATTCGAGAGATCGTTTCTTTAAAACTCTCTTTGGTGGGGCTGGCTGGTTTTGAGGACTTTTTTCCTTCGGAAATCAGCGGCGGGATGCGAAAAAGGGCAGGCCTGGCCCGAGCCATGGCTCTGGATCCAGATATCCTCTTCTTTGACGAGCCGTCCGCAGGACTGGATCCTGTGAGCGCCAAGATGCTGGATGACCTGATCCTGGAGCTTCGGGAAAGCCTTGGGTCAACGGTCGTTGTGGTGACCCATGAACTGGCGAGCATTTTTGCTATTGCAACCAACTCGGTCTATCTGGATGTGGACAGCAGAACCATGACCGCCTTGGGGGATCCAAAGACGCTTCGTGATGAGTCCCCCAACCCCAATGTTCACAAATTCCTGACCAGGGGAGAAGAAGGATGAGGACACGTGGAGCATTGGAGTAATGGAGCAGTGGAGTAGTGGAGTGACGGAATACTGGAAGAATGGAATATTGGCGCAATCATGCATTGTGGCTGGAAGCGGACATCGTCCGTTATTTCATCGGTCCGGCGCTCCGCTCCCTGCTTTAGGGGAAATGATAGGGGTCTATTTGGGAGAGGCCTATGAGTAAGAAAGCAAATAAGACAATCATCGGCGTTTTTGTTGTGGGAGCAATCGTCTTGATCGCTGCGGCGATCCTGATCCTCGGATCGGGCAAATTTTTTCAGGACAGAGAAACCTTTGTGATGGTCTTTGAGGGGTCGGTAAAAGGGCTAAGTGTCGGGGCTCCCGTGACATTTCGCGGAGTCAAGATTGGATCGGTGAGCGATATTGCCATGCTCTTCGATGCCAACGACATGACTTTTCTTATTGCCGTGTACGTGCAGCTCGGAGAGGGGAAAACCAGGCCCATGGGAGAGGATGTCGCGTTATTAGAGAGAAGCAGAAAGAGGGCCGATTCCGCAATCATAAGGATATTGATCGACAAAGGCATGAAAGCCCAGCTGCAAACGCAGAGCTACTTGACAGGCCAGCTCGAGGTCGCCCTGGATTTCTATCCGGACAAGCCTGTCAAGCTTACCAGCGTCGATCCAGAGTACCTCGAAATCCCCACTATACCGATGCCTTTGCAGGAGATCGGAAAGAAACTCCAGGATTTGCCCATTGATGAGCTTGCCGAGAGACTCCTTTCTTCCCTTGAAGGAATTGACAATCTGGTCAACTCCCCTGAGCTGAGGGAAAGCATAAGCCATCTGAACCAAGCCCTGGATGATATGCAGAAGCTTGTGCGAAATGTGGACAGCCGCATCCAACCCCTTGCGTCCAGCGTACAGGGGACTGTCAATGATTTTGGCACGCTTGCGCGAAACGCGAACAGCAAGATCGAGCCTCTGGCCTCCAGCGCGGATGAAGCCATAAAAGCCATTACGGCTGCTGCCAAGCAGGCCGACAAGACCCTCGTCGAGGTCAGGGGACTTGTAGGTGAGGACTCCCCGGCGACGTCAGAACTGACCAGAACCCTCAAGGAGTTGTCGGCGGCAGCGCGTTCCATCCGCGTCTGGGCAGAGTACCTTGAAAGACACCCCGAAGCCTTGATAC
>Ga0180437_10007497_pt1 | contig 14147 bp, 11 predicted proteins | sample SS_ome_4_FD_132410 | JGI IMG/M metagenome (GOLD analysis project Ga0180437, IMG submission 132410) | Hypersaline lake sediment archaeal communities from the Salton Sea, California, USA - SS_3_D_1 metaG | ecosystem: Environmental > Aquatic > Non-marine Saline and Alkaline > Hypersaline >...
CACTGATCTACGGGAGCTTGGGAGATGCCGTGGTATCGGTTTCCTCCGGTCGGGTGATCTGGGCCGGTCCGTATAGGGGGTTCAGCCGGGTAATACTCATAGAAGGCAAAAACGGCTATACTTACGTGTACGCGGGAAACGAGGAAACCCTGGTCACTGTGGGGGATACGGTTGTACCAGGAGCCGAAATCGGACGATTGGGAAAAAACGTCCACCAGGGTGTCCCTCAATTGTACTTTCTCGTGTATCGGAATGGCAAACCCGTAGACCCCTCGCTGGCTCCGCGAAGTTGAAAGCGTGGAGGATGGGCACATTCTCAAAGGTGAAAAGGGAAAGAATCCCGGCAGGGAGGAACCTTTCCCGGTAAAAGAGTCCACCACAGAGCTGGATCCCCTGGCTCTGTATCTCAAACAGATCTCCCGTTATACCCTTTTATCGGCAGAGCAAGAACAGGCCATCGGACGGGAGATCGAGAGGTGCAGAATGTCCCTCCAGCGGCTGCACAAAAGACACGGGAAGGGTATTATTCGCGAAAAAATATACCGGGGAAAGCGTCAAAAACTCGAAAGCCGCCTGGTGGGCGCCAAGTACAGGATGATCAACGGCAATGTCCGCCTGGTGGTTGCCATTGCCAAGAAATTTCAGTACCGGGGTCTTTCTCTGCTCGACCTGATCGATGAAGGGAATATCGGATTGATAGAAGCCGTCGAGCGATTCGACTACAAGAGGGGGTGCCGCTTTACCACCTACGGTACCTGGTGGATCAAGCAGGCGATTATCAAAGCCTTGGCGGATAAAGGGCGGATGATCCGCATTCCGATACACATGCTCAATACGATTAAAAAATGTTATATGGTTGCCAAGCACCTTACCCAAGAGCTAGGTCGAAATCCTTCCGCGGAGGAATTGGCCCGCTACATGCATACGGACGTGAAGAAGATCATCCTGGTTCATAAGCTCAGCCAGGAGACCGCCTCTCTGGACCTGCCGGTGGACGCAGACCAGAGTACCAAGCTCGTCGACCTGATCGGGGATCGGCAATACGACGAGCCCTTCGAAACCGTCTTCCACCTGACTCTTCAAGATACACTCCAACGAGTTCTGCACAAGCTTAGTGCCAGAGAAATGCGGATCATAAAACTGCGTTTCGGCCTGGACTGTGACGGCCCCCACTCCTTGGAAGAGACGGGTAAGCTGCTGGGAATCACGCGGGAGCGGGTTCGGCAGATCCAGGAGAAGGCTATTATGAAACTCAAAGATTCCCGGCAGATCCTGGAGCTGTGGGATAACTGGTAGTTGTTGATGACCCTCGTCTTTCAAGCACCCCGGGGATTGACGGGCCGGGTCGTCCCGCCGGCGGACAAATCGATTACCCACCGGGCGCTCATCTTTTCCGGATTGGCCGAGGGTTCGAGCCGGGTACACAATCCGCTGGACACGGGAGATTGCATTTCCACCCGCAGGTGCCTCGAGGCCCTGGGCGTGGCCATCACGGAGACCCGGGGGAGCGGGGGCGAAACGATCCTCGAGATCGAGGGCAGGGGCTTGCGGGGCTTTCAAGAGCCCGAGAATGTACTGGAGGCGGGGAACTCCGGGACCACGGCCAGACTGCTGGCGGGGCTGCTGGCAGGGCAGAAGGTGTTGACGGTCCTCAACGGAGACAGCTCTCTGCGATCCCGGCCGATGCTGCGAGTGGTCGGGCCGCTGCGCAGGATGGGTGCCGAAATTCAAGGCAGAAACCAGGGCCGGAATTTGCCGCTGGTCTTTGCCCCCGCCCCCGGCGAACTGCTGCCGATCGACCACCAGCTGGAGGTATCCAGCGCTCAGGTGAAAAGCGCATTGATGATCGCGGCTCTGCGGGCCCGGGGGAAGGTGCGGCTCGGAGGGGCCATCGATTCGCGGGATCACACCGAAAGGCTGTTCGACTACCTCGGGCTGCCTCTGCACCGGGAAGGTTCATGGCTGACGGTTGAGCCGGTGGAGGCGGTGCCTGCCTTCGAGTTGACGGTACCGGGGGACATCTCCTCGGCGGCCTTTTTCATCACCGGAGCGCTGGTCTGCGGTAAGGAGTTGCTGGTCGAGAATTGCGGCTTGAATCCCAGCCGGCTCGGATTTCTCGAAGCGCTGAAGCGCATGGGGGCGCGGATAGAGGTGGACGAACAGAATCTAAGCGGGGGAGAACCGCTGGGCAGCATCCGCGTGCTGCCAGGGCCGCTGCACGGTGCGGAGGTCGGGCCCGAGTCGATCCCCTCCTGCATCGACGAAGTACCCCTGCTCGCCGTGCTGGGCGCGTTCGCCCGGGGAATCACCCGCATCCGGGGAGCGGGGGAACTGCGTCACAAGGAGAGCGATCGCCTGGCAGCCGTGGCCCGACTCTTTTCCTCCCTTGGCGGGAGGATCGAGCTCAGCGAGGATGGTTTTGCCGTGGAAGGCCCCCAGAGCCTGAAAAGCGCTGAGATCGATCCGAAGGGCGATCACCGCATAGCCATGGCCGCGGCATGCTTGAGCCCGGGCATTCGGGATGGAGTAACGGTTCACGGCTTCGAGGCGGCCGAAGTATCCTATCCTGACTTTGTGGGTATGTTTCGGGCGCTGGGGGGCGTGGTGGCGTGAATAACCCCTTGAGCTTCCGATTCGGGGATTATACCTCGAACGTCCATTTTACCTCCTCGATCGAACCGTCCCGCTTTTCGGCGGACTCCGGGGTGGTTCTGGTGTTCGACAGAAACACGGCCAGGATACCGGCCTTTGCCGGTGCCGCGGCGGTTGGCGGGGCGTCTTCCGATGACGGTACTCCGTCAGCTGCCCGAAGACCCTCGGTAGCAGGTACGCCTGCTGAGGAAGGACCGTCAACCGCACGGCTCGTCCTTGCACCGGGGGAGGGGAGCAAAAGCTGGTCGGGAGCAAGGCGTATCCTGGGCAGGGCTCTGGACGCCGGTCTCGGTCGGGACGGTTTGATCGTCGGGATCGGCGGAGGCATGATCTGCGATTTGGCCGCCTTCGGAGCCTCCCTGTATATGCGGGGATGCCGTTTGTTTCTTGTTCCGACAAGCCTGCTGGCCATGGTCGATGCCGCCATCGGGGGGAAGACCGCCATCAATTACGGCGGCTACAAGAATATGGCAGGTACGTTCTATCCGGCAGAACGGATTTGCATCGCCGTGTCGGTGCTGAAGTCCCTCCCGGAGCGGGAGTTCCGCTCCGGCATGGGAGAGGTGATCAAGACCGCCCTGCTAGGGGACACGGCTTTGCTCGATATGCTTTCGAGTCGAAAAGAGCGGATTTTGGAGAGGGATCCCGGCCTGATGGAGGAGACGGTTCGGCGCTGCATCCTCGTGAAGGCCCGAATCGTGGAGGAGGATCTCAGGGAGACGGGTAGACGGGCATTCCTGAATCTGGGGCATACCTTCGCCCATGCCGTGGAAGCGGTATCCGGATACAAGCTCTGGAGCCACGGAGAGGCCGTGGCCTGGGGACTGGTCCAGGCAGCCGCACTGTCCGAACGCCTCGGTTTGGCCGATTCCGGCTACACCAAGGCTGTTGGGGATCTGGTTCGGATGTACGGTTTCGACCTGCGGATCCGGCTGACTCCGGAATCAATCGTAGAGGCGATGCGGAGCGATAAGAAAAAGAGGCAGGGAAAACTTCGGCTTGTGCTTCAGCGGGGAATCGGCGATACTGTCGTGAGGGAGGTTGACCCCCGTCTTGTAGCCGAAACGCTGCAGCGTCCTTCGAGGAACTTCTCATGAAGATTACCAAGAATATCTACCAGAAATATGTGAAGACCTTTGAACCCGGGGAAGTTTTGTTCAAAGAGGGTGAGCAGGGAGACGTGATGTTTATCATCATCCAGGGGGAAGTAGAGATCCGCAAGCGCACCTCCGCGAAGACCGCCAGGACCCTGATCACCTTTCACGAAGGAGATATCTTCGGCGAGATGGCGTTGATCGAGAAAAAGCCCCGTTCGGCCACGGCAATAGCCGTGACTCCCTGTCGTACCCTGGTTATGAACGAAGCCCTTTTGGACAATATGATCGAGAACAATCCGGATTTCGCCAGGAAGATGATCCGCATCCTCTCCGAGCGGATCCGAAAAGCCAATCTCATAATTCAGAATATCGTCAGCACCAATCGGAAGAACCAGATCTTCAACGGGCTCAAAACCTTTGCCCAGGAGAAGGGAATTTCCACGTTCAAAGGCCACCGCGTCAGCCTGAGCGAGTTCAACGACTGGGCCAGCAACCGCCTGGGCATCGGCGAAAAGGAGCTCAAACAAACGATCGCGGATCTGCTGAAGCGAAAGATCGTGTCACCTTCAGCCGTCGGCCAGGAAGAAATCATAGTCAATCTGAACCGTCAGCTGTACTAAGAGCCTGCCGCGGCGCTACAGCGCCTCGAACTCCTGTGCAAGTTCCCTGTACACCTTATTGATCTTAGCGCTGCTGCTCCCCTTCTGTTCATCTGCCAGAGTTTCAAGGCTGTACAGACTCTCGTTCAGAGCGGTGAGGAAGTTGCGGGTGCCCCGAAACCAGTAGTTGCCCTGGCCGTCGGTGTGGAGGGCCAGGAATCCGAGCTGTTTCTTCTTTTTCGTCAATCCGCAGACTTTGAGCAGATTGGGCAGTGAGTCCTCGAGGGCTTGAAAATCCTCCGGGAGCGTAAAGGTACCCTCCGGGATATCCCGCATGATCTCCGCCGGCTGTACGCGGGGGATCAGCTTGAGTATGGTGGACAGCTTCATGCCGCTGCAGAGCTCATGTTCGCCGACGAGGAGTTTGCCCCGCAGCTTGTGGTAGTGGGGAAGCAGCTCCGCGGTCCCGGCCGCGACAACCTGCCGGATCTTCTCCCAAGGCAGGATCACTGTTTTTTTCTTGCCCTTTTCGACCCGAACCTCGAACAGCTCCCGGCCGATTTTCACATGGTTGGTGAAATCCCGCTTCCGCCGCTGTCCCTCCTTCCCCCCTCTTTCACCGCCGCCGTGGGGGATGAGCTGCCCGGCGAGCTCGGGGGATATTCGCTCGAGCCAGGCCCGCCGCAGCGGGGACACCGAGTGGGCCCAGGTGCGGGAGGTGCGCACGATTTCCCCGGCCACTATGTAGGTGGGATTCTCCCTAAACATGCCGGATCCCGGATGGATCTGGATGCGGCCGGCTGTCGCCGTTTTGTAAACGCCCCTGCCGGAGCGCACGCAGACGAACTGTATCAATCCCCGGGCTATGCAGCACAGGTAGTCGGCGATCTCTCCACCCGAACCTGTCGGGATTCCCAGCTCCGAGGTGATCTCCTCCAGCTGCAGTTTGATGTTGACGATCTCGTTCATGGTCCGCAGATCCAGGTAGAAACGCCGGCAGAAATCCTCGGGATCTCTGCTTTTGCGAAAAGCCCGGAACAGTTTCAAATAGGAGATAAAATCCCCCATGGGATCGCGAAAGCTATGATGAGCCTTTCTGGCTTCCAGCTCTTCGCCGGGGGGCAGGAAGAAGGGATTCCGGGTGGACAGGAAGGATACACCGATCAGCACCTCCTCCAGCACGTTCGGGTAGCCGTTGATGGCCTCCACGATGGCCCGGGCCAGCCGCGGCAGGATGGGGAATGCCAGCATGCGCTGTCCGACAGCGGTTACCTCCCTGTGCTCATTCAAAGCGTCGAGGAGATTCAGCGTTTCGATGGCACTCAAGATTCCGTCCCGGCCGGGGGTGGAAATGAAATCGAATTCCTCGAAGTTTCTGATGCCCAGCTCGGCCATGCGCAGGACCACCTCGGAAAGATCGGTGCGCAGGATCTCCTCCGTGGTGTACAGGGGGCGAAGATCGTAGTCCTTTCGCGAGTACAGGCGATAGCAGGTACCCGGCCGGGTTCTGCCGGCTCTCCCCTTGCGCTGGTTGGCCGAGGCCTTGGAGATCGGTATCTCGATCAGGGAGGAGGTGAAATTTCGCTGGTTGTAGTAGTTGATCTTGGCCAGCCCGCTGTCGATCACGCTCGTAACCCCGTCGATGGTAACGCTGGTCTCGGCGATGTTCGTGGCCACGATGACCTTTCGCTTGCCGGGGTACTCGTCGAACACCCGTTCCTGCTCTTCTGAGGACAACCGGGCATACAGCGGCAGGACCTCCAGGGACTTTCGGATAGGCAGACTCTCGATCTGGGCGATGCAGTTCTTTATGGCCCCCTCGCCGGGCAGGAAGATCAGTATGTCTCCTTCAGCGGGGCCGGAAGAGCCGATGGTCAGGACGATTCGGGCGATCTTTTCGAGCAGCGCCTCCGGTCCGCTTCCCGGCTTCGGCGGATCGTAGTGCATCTCGACAGGATACATCGGGGTTTCTATGTTCACGATCGGGCAGGCGTCGAAGTATTCGCTGAAGGTTTCTGCGTTGATCGTGGCGGAGGAGATCACGATCTTGAACTCCGGGCGTTCTTCAAGGATCCGTTTCAGCAGCCCGAGGATGAAATCGATATTCAGGCTCCGTTCGTGCGCCTCGTCCACCATGATCAGGCTGTACCGGGACAGGAGCCGATCAGCCTTGATCTCCTGGAGCAGAATGCCGTCGGTCATGATCTTGATGAGCGTTCGCGGATCGGTGCGGTCCTCGAAGCGCATCTTGAAACCGATGATTTCGGGAATCCTCGTTCCCTGCTGACGGGCGATGAACTCGGCAACGGATACGGCGGCTATACGCCGCGGCTGGGTGACCCCGATAACCCCTTTCCGAGCGAATCCCGCCTCCAGGAGGATTTGGGGAATCTGCGTCGTCTTGCCGCTTCCCGTCGGGCTTTCCACGACGATCACCTGGCTGCGGCTCATGGCATCGAGGATGCGGGTTTTCTGCTGATATACGGGAAGCTGTAGAGGGTCCACGCTATAGACCCGCTCTATCGATTCGGGTGCAGAAGTTCAGCGATTCGCTCCAGTAGTTTTTCGAAGCTCAACTCGTCGTAGTTGTGGCGGCGTCCCAGGTCTCTTAGATTGTACAAGTCCTTTTCCATTTCGTTCCGGCCGTAGAAAATAGCCAGCGGGATGCCCCTTTTTTCGGCGTACTTCAGCTGTACGGCGACTTTTTTCGCCGTAGGGTAGATCTCCGCGGACACACCCGCTCCCCTAAGGGATTTGCTGAGCCTGTGATACGCCCCCAGCAGGGGCTCATCGAGAAGCAGAATCAAGACCTCCGGCGCGGTTTTCTGCGAGCCCGCCACGCCCAGGTCTTCAAGGGCGGACAGCAGGCGGTCCAGTCCGATGGATGCCCCTACACCGGGAAGTTTCTCTTTGGTGTACAAAGAGGCCAGGTCGTTGTAGCGGCCTCCCGAACAGACGGATCCTATATCCGGGGCCTTATCGAGAAAGGTTTCGAATACCACACCGGTGTAGTAGTCCAATCCGCGGGTGATCGAAGGATCCAGGAGGAGGCGCTGCTCCAGTCCGCACTCTTCGACGCACCTGCAAAGTTCCCGCAGCCGGGAAATCGCCGCACTGTCCCCGGCGAGCACCGAGGACAGCTTGTCCAAAGTTTCCCGGTTCGAATCCTCGGCGGTGATAAACGCGAGTATCTCCCGGGCATGCTGCTGTCCCGAGAGTTCGGCAAGCTGTGCGGTCACCTCCGCAGCCCCGATTTTCTTCAGCTTGTCGATGATGCGGAGAACCGGTAGGTACTCTCCTGCCAAGCCCATGCTGCGAAGCAGCTCATTGAACAGATGCCGGTGCGAAAAATAAACGTGGAAGGCCTCGATCCCGAGCGCCTCCATGCACTCGGCCATCACCGTCATGATCTCGAAATCCGCCGAGGCCGAGTCCACGGCAACGATGTCGAAATCGATCTGGATAAACTCCCGGTAGCGGCCCCGCTGGGTGTTCTCTCCCCTCCAGACCTTGGCCATATGGTAGCGTTTGAAGGGAAGGGGAAGCTCGTGATAGTGAGCTGCCATGAAGCGCGCGAAGGGCACGGTGAGATCAAAACGGAGTGCCACATCGCGCTTCCCGTGATCGAGAAAGCGGTAGACCTGCTTGTCCGTCTCCCCTCCGCCCTTGCCCAGCAGGATCTCCGCGTATTCCATGGCCGGTGTATCGATCGGCACGAAGCCGAAGGAGTGGAATATTCGGGTGAGCTTCTCCTGGATCTCGAGCTTCCGCAACTCCGTTTCGGGAAGAGAGTCCCTGAATCCGCGTAGATTTCTAGGTTCTATGATCTGCGCCATGGTTTCCAGTTCAAAGAGTATCCCGATCGGCTCGGGGTCTGTCAAGGCGGGGCCGTCCGCTGTAGCCCGCCCGCCCGCGGGAGGCGCCCGTCGCACCGGCAAAGGCCGTCGCACCGGCAAAGGCGCACCCGGGCGGCAATGGCGCCTTGATACGGAACCGAACGATCATTACAATAGGGGTACTTCAAATCTTGGAACTGGACGATCGCAACTTGCTCATACGCTACGGCACCGATGCTGAAGGAAAACCAGTCAAAAAGGCGGATATATACACCGCGGAAGATCATCGCATTGATCCCGGCTTGATCGATGCGGATGCCCAGCGGATAATCCGAAGGCTGCGGCGTGCGGGATTCAAGGCTTATATCGTGGGCGGGGCCGTGCGGGATCTGCTGACCGGGCAGAAACCCAAGGATTTCGACATAGCCACCGACGCCTTCCCCCGCAGGATCCGGAAAATTTTCCCCGACTCCAGAATCATCGGCCGTCGATTCCGGCTGGTCCACATCTACTCCCAGACGGGGAGGGGAAGGGGAAAGGGGAAGATTTTCGAAGTGAGCACCTTCCGCTCCGCTCAGGCTTCAGAGAAATCCAGAGGCAGCGCGATTTACGGCTCTGTCGAGGAAGATGTGTGGCGCAGGGATTTCACGGTGAATGCCCTGTACTACTGTCCATACCGGCGGATCATCATCGACTTCGTCGGCGGCTACAAGGACATCCAGGAAGGAAAGATCTGTCCCCTCGTGCCTGCCGACACCTCCTTCTGCGAGGACCCGGTACGGATGATTAGGGGAATCAAGTACGCCGAGATGACCGGTTTTCCCCTGACCGCCGCCGTAACAGCCTCGATCAAACGGCATCGCCACAAACTCGCCGCCTGCTCCACCGCTCGCCTCACAGAAGAGTTCTACAAGATCCTGGCCAGCGGCTATGCCGCCGGCATATTCTTGCGCATCTACCGGCTCAGGATGCTGGAGGTTTTTTTCCCGGCCCTGCACGAAGCCTGGCGGTCTCTAAACCGAAAGCAGCTGCTGGAGAATCTGCGCTCCAATCTGGATGTTCTGGATCAGCGCGCGAAGAAAGACACCTTGAGCAGGGGGTCGATGCTGGGGTACGTGATGCGCAGTTTCAATAAGCGCTGGAACCCCGCTGCGGAACCGGAATGCGTGGTGGAGTGGATCCAGGAGACCTGTAAACCCCTGCTGCCATCTCGAAAAGAGAGTCAGAGAGCGGCGACTTTGCTCCTGCGCTGGATCACTGCATGACCTCTATGCGCTGCAACAGGGCATCGCATTTTTCCGTGTAGGATTCGGCGTCCAGCTCTTTGGCTTTCAGCAGATAATCTCTGGCCTGACCGTAGCGCTGATCGGCAAAGGCGTTCACCCCCAGCGCGTAGTTGATCAAGGCCGCATCGATTCCCATCTCCCCCGCCCTTCCGTAGAATGTTCGGGCAAGCTCGAAATCCTTCTCCTGATAGGCGATCAGCCCAAGGTAGTAGTGGGGAATATAGTTGTCGCTGCGAAGCTTCAGAGCTTGTTCGAAGCTCGACCGGGCTGATGACAGGTCATCGGCCCCGTACTGATCAACCCCCAATCGAATCAAATCGTTGAAGGTCATCAGCGAAGAAATGTAGGACTCGAAGGATTTCTGCAGTTCCATCAAATCAACCCAGCGAAAGGCTTTTTCCAGCACCCTCCGGGAGTTCGCCTCAAGGGTAACAGTGCTGTCCATGGCTGTCAGGGACTCCCACAGGATTCTGTTGTGGACCCGCTCAGGACTCTGGAGCAGAAAGTGGACCAGTCCCCAGGCGCTGGGGTAGAAAATCTCGATCCTCGTCTGAGCCTGTTCTTTGTTGACAAGCAGGAGATCCCTAAGGGTCAGCTCCCCCGTGATTTCATCGTTTGACAGCAATTTTTTGAGCGAATCCAGCCAGGAATAATTGGCCTTCCAGCTGAAACTCTCCGTCATCGGATCGTACTGGGAGTACTCCAGGTAGGTGGCCATTCCCTCCTCGATCCATAGGGGAGCCGCAGGTACAAATGCGGAGAGAAACTGTATGAATCCGTAGTGAAGAAGGGATGGGTTGAAATCCTTTTCCTCTCTTTGGAAACCGACAAGTTCGCTGCGGTTTGGATCGCTGTACGATATGTACACGAAATCCGAACGGGTTTCGGAAATCAGCCGGTTCAGATAGCTGTCGTAGTCATTCTTGTCACTGAATATGCGTACCCGCAATTGAGACTCGAGGTCGTCGAGATCGAAGTGCAGATACTCGTTGTACAAAGAGAGTGCCGCTTCGAGTTTACGGGCGATCTCCATGGCCGCCGTGACGCTCGAATCCGACAGGACCCGATAGTGCTTGCTCGACCAGCTGTCCAGCGGCTGCTTCTGGCCTATCAACTGAGCCGCGTTCAGAAGCAGCATTAGTCCGATCAAGCCGGCGAAAAGGCGCGATATTTTCATAGCGTTCCCACGTCACCGTGATTTTAAGACCTCAAGTGAGGGTATGTCAAATCATTATTTCCGCTGTTTCTTGCGGCGAGTGCTCCGTCTGCGGGGGCCTCTCTCCAGCAGCAGAGCGATGGGCCGCAGCGACGGTACGTCCTCCAGAACGATCTTGAGGGAGGTCGTCAGGGGGATGGCCAACAGCACGCCGGGGACTCCCCAGAACCATCCCCAAAAGAACAGAGCAAAGAACACGACGGGAATCGTAATTTTCAATCCGGATCCGACCAGATTGGGCTCCAGAATCTGGGCTACCAAATTCTGCAGGATCACCAGGACCAACAGAATCCACAGGGCTTTGCCTATGGAGGCAAACTGCACCAGGGCGATCAACACCGGAAGGATAACGGCGACCAGGGATCCAAGGTAGGGGATGAAGTTGAGAACGAAAGTGAGAAAACCGAGGACAATGGCGAACTCCACTTGGAAAAGAGACAGGGCGACTCCGCTGGCTGTCCCGATGATCATGCTTACGAAACTCTTGATTCCCACGTACTTGCGCAGGTCCTTGTCGATGTGCAGGAGCACCATGACCAGCCTCTTGGCTTCCTTGTGCGGAAAGCTGCGGAGCAGCTTCCGAGTGAGGGTGTACTTGCTGGCCAGAATCAGCAGGGAGAAGAGGAAGACCAGGAGGAAATCCGCCACCAGGTTGGCGATGGAGCTGACGGTGGAGAACACCAGCGAGCCGATTTGTATTTTTTTCAACTCATCGAGAACCCGCAGCTCGAAGAAATCGCCGGTGAGAACCTGAAAGCGCTCCACCACATCGGTGAGCATATTTACGAAGGCCACCTGATAGCGTGGTATCTGTCTGGCGAAGTCCAGTGTGTTGTTGTAGAGGAAGTAGCTGAACACGGATGAGGCACCCAGGAACAAGATCCCGGAGATGACTACGGCCAGGACAACCGGCACCCGCAGGCGGCGGAGAAGAGCAACCAATGGATCCATGAAGTAGGCCAGGAAGGCGGCAATCAGCACCGGAATGAAAACCGACCGCGCCAAGCGGAGGATTACCCCGGCGATTAGGATGGTGATGAGAGTGAGAAGGATGTTACTGGTTACGCGCCGGTCTGGTCCCTTTGGATACTCTGCCAATCGTTACGTTTACCTCTTTAAGTATGAGTCCCGTAAAACTCTCAATGTTTTTCGCTATGTATTCCTGCAGCTCGTACATGGGCGCCGCAGCCTGGGCTCGGAAGGGAACGCTCAGCACAACCTCCAGGCCGTATTCCATGCGCTCCCGGTCGACGACCACCTTTTCCACGGTCATCGAGCTGTCAAACTCCTGTACGCAATGGATCACCATCTGGGTCAACGCCGCCTCCGAGATGCTGACACTGCCCCGGCTGGTGTACTCCGGCCGCACCACTGTTTTTTCGATGATATTTCCCGATTTCAGCGGCTGAAAGCGGCGTTTGAAGAAAATTTTCATGGAATCGAGAAAGATATGCGGGTAGTTGCGCTTGACCTCCAGAGCCGGTACGGGAATGATGTGCTTTCCTTCGGAGTTGCGGGACCGGATCGCCGTGGTTATTTCCTCCCGGGAGGCGACATCCTCGATCCTCAGTATCTTCGTAGGATGGGGCAGGTGCAGCCGCTTTCCGATTTTTCTGACCATCTTCTCGGATGTGCCGATGAGGAGGATCCGTTTGAAATTCTGTTTGCTGAGGATCTGGCGTACGCTGTCGGCATGTTTGTCGTCGGCAAACAAGGCGGTACCGATGGCTGCAAGGATGCCTTTCTCCTTCTTTGCCGACCGCCCGGCCAGAATCTTCTGATCCCGGATCAGCAGCCCATCATCGACAATGATGTCAATCCCGTACTTTTCCGCGACCAATTTAGCCCGGAAGCTTTTGCCGGTTCCGCTCCCGCCGACCAGGGCGAATACCCGCACTCCCCGCAGGGCGAAAACCAGATGGTAGTAGATATTCCTAAAGACAGACATTGTCTAAAGCTTGTTTCCAATCGTGAGTGTACCTGCGATCCAATCGCGATGTCAATTGAGCACAGGATGTCGGCCAGGATGTCAGCGGCTGTTCATCGGTGAAGCAGGATCTCCAGGACCTGGTCCGGAGCTCCGGCCTTCCTGAGTTTTTCGATCAGATTGGGCTGACGAAAAACGAGGGCCAGCTCGGCGATGATCTTGAGATGGAGAAGCACCTGATTCGCACAGATCAGGCAGAACAGATGGGTCGATTGACCGTCCAGGGAGTTGAAATCCACTCCCCCCCGGGATACACCGACTACGATCCGCGGTTCCCGGACGGGGCATTCCTCCGGCTTTCTTGCGTGGGGAACGGCAATGCCTGGGAAAATGGCAGTGGAAACCATTTCCTCCCGCTCCAAGAGCTTGTCCACGAAAAACTTCGAATCGGCCAACAGGCTCTGCCGGACCAGCAAGTCGGTCAGCAGCTCCAGAACCCGTTTTACCCCGACATCCTCTATGTCCAGGCGAACCAGTTCCGGGCGAAGCAGAGCCGAAAGGGGGACGGGGAGTTTCTCCGATTCGATCAGGTTCTCCAGTTCCCGATCCGGAAGGGCTTTCATCTTGGTGATCAGCCAGTCGTCAACGACCGAGCGCATGAATCGCCACTGACTGGCGACTTTGGTTGCAGGAATATCTCCCCGCTGAGCCATCCGCAGTAAGGATCGCTTGGCAACCTTGAGATAATCCGCCATTTCAGCCAGTGTCATTATCTTCTTGTCATCGTACATAATAGACCCAGAATACACCCGTTCTCTTTTTTTCGTCTATCTTGACAAACTCGGGGTAGGGGGAGAAAACTACTGCATCGGGCCACACTGCTTATGTTTCTTTCTCGTCGGCGGATCTTACTACTTGTCTGCACCTCCCTCAGCGCCGCACTGATCGCCCTGGCGGTTTCCGTCCTGGTGATCGCGCCGGAACGGATCGACAGGAGGAGGTGGAAGAGGTACTACACCCTGCATGTCGAGAACAATGAAATCGCGGAACAGCTGATTCTTCAGATCGCCGAGAGTCGCCGCTTCCAGGAAGTCGTTTCCAGATTTACCGCTGAGATCAGCTTCAACACCTTTGCCGGCTTTGTCTCTGTCCCGGTTCACCGGCTTTCCGATCGGCTCGATCCGCTCGATCCGCGTTTTGATCCGTACATGCAGCGGGTTGGAAAGCTCTTTTCGGTATCAAGCGGGAAGAGCTGGGAGGTAGCGTACCTGCGCAGCGACAGAAACGTCCTCTCCACGTACCTGTATCTGCGGCGGGTTTTCCGAGAGCTAGATCTGCAGTGGAGGTTGATCGAGTTCGATCCTCTCCGTGCTGTCGCAAAGATTTTCCTGTTCATCCTGTATCTGTCCGTCTGTATCCGCTTGAGTTCCAGTAGCTCGATTCGAATGGCTGTCCTGCTGGCTGCTCTGCCGTGGCCGCTTCTGATTGCGATTTCAAATTTCTCGGTGCTGCTCGCTTTTTTTCTCGTGATGCC
>Ga0180437_10007498_pt1 | contig 14143 bp, 11 predicted proteins | sample SS_ome_4_FD_132410 | JGI IMG/M metagenome (GOLD analysis project Ga0180437, IMG submission 132410) | Hypersaline lake sediment archaeal communities from the Salton Sea, California, USA - SS_3_D_1 metaG | ecosystem: Environmental > Aquatic > Non-marine Saline and Alkaline > Hypersaline >...
CCCCACCCTCATGCTGCCGGAAAGGGGCCTGGGACGGCCTCAATCCCTACCTCGCGCACCCCACATAACCCGCGGATGCCCATCAGGTGGGCAAACTCTGCTCTCTATTCGATTGGAAAAGTGCGGAAAATAGGCTTAGGCCCATTTTGCCGATATCCTTGCCTACACTAAAACCTGGGAAGTCTTTTTCCACGATAAATCCGGTAACACCCATAAAGCCCTTGCGTTTATCGACAGTGGCAAATACTATGAATACGTCAGCCACAGGTGCATTGGTCGAAAATGTTTTGGTGCCATTGAGCACATAATAGTCGCCCTCCTGCTTTGCCGTAGTACTGAGGCTAAACGCATCGGAACCCGAGTCCGGTTCTGTCATTCCATGAGCTCCGATCCACTCACCACTACAGAGCTTGGGCAAATATCTATCTTTTTGTGCATCGGATCCGAACCTCAGAATCGGCATTTGCACAGTCCACATCTGACCGTTGATTGCGAAAATCAAGCCGCTATCTTTGCATCCATATCCCAACGCTTCCATGAGTAGCATCGTGCTCAAGATATCTGCGTCGCCCCCGCCATACTTTCGCGGAAACGCGGAACCCTGTATGCCAAACTCGGCACACTTTTTCCAAAGTTCCCGAGAAAAAACACTATCTCTATCCCTCCTAATCATCTCGCCGCTGAGTGCCTTCTGAGCAAAGCGGACAGCACTTTTCTTAATCGCTAGCTGTTCTTCAGTAAATTCAAGATCCACGACACAGCCCCCTTACTGATGAGTGCATGGCCTTGGGTCGTCAATGAGATCTACTTACTCCGCATTTTCTGTTCGACAAACTTGGCCAGACTATTAGGACTTTGAAAGTTCTCAGGGACGACTTCCTCATCAATGACCTCTATGCCGAATGCCTTCTCCAGAGAAACTATCAATCTAACGACCCCGAGAGAATCGATAATTCTCTGCGCGAGGAGATCTTCATCGGGGTCCAGAGATTCCCTACCAAGATCTACAGCAATTTCAGTAAGCAGAATCTTCTCAACATCTTTCAAGATCCTCATCGAAATACCCTCGCACTTCTCAATGTAGTTGGGTAGATGTAGACGACTAGCAACGGCTATAGCAGACTAGAATCGCCCCTGCCCTCTGTGGTCTTGACTGTGTTTCACCTCCGCGGACCACGTGAGCCACGTTCTCAGTTCACTACTGAGTCTTGGCATCAGCTCAGCCTCTCTACCAATATATACGCCTCTTTCCTGAGTGCTCTTGTTTACAAAAGCGCCAGCACCGACCACGCACTCTCTGGCAATCGTGATACCGTTATTGATGGTGGAGTTCGCTCCCAGAAAGCAATATGGCTCCACGGTGACGCAACCTAATACAACCGTGTGGGCGGCCAGGAAGCAATGATCTCCAATGCTTACATCGTGCCCAATCGTGCAACCGCTCCCGATGACGACATCGTTCCCGATCTTGACGAATGGATGAATGACAGTGCACTCGCCAATGAAACAGCTCTCGCCAACTTTGACTTCGTCCCAATGAATGGCTCTTGAACTAATGTAGCTGACCAACTCGTAGCCCTTGCGCTTGCAATCCTCGTAGACTTCCGCTCTGGTCCTGTTGACCCTCTCGAATCCTATCGCGATGAATATGGCGAATCGTTCCGGGGGATAGATCTTTTCAATTCGTTCAAATGGAACCACATCCAGCCCTAGCAGCTTCCCAGTGTCAATGTATTTCTCGTGCGCCGCAAACGCGACGACTTCATAGGGACTGTCCTTGGTCAGGCAAACAACAGCACAGCGCCCCTGACCGCCCGCGCCAAAGATCACCACCTGCTTTAATGGAACCTCACTTCTTTTCATTGCTGACCCCTTTTTCGACATACCTGACGACCCCGGTCGGCACACCGACAGCTACCACGCGATGTCATCGAGAACGACTGTCCCGGCTCTGACGACACTCCATGAGACTATCCGGCAGTGCAACAAACCCGCAGCCCCATTGCCGGCCAGGGCCCCCTCACCGATCTGCACTTGCCGTCATTTCAGGCCTGCGCATTTAACCGAGTGTTGTCGTTCATGCCCCCCATCATGTTTAGCGGCGCCCATGAATTCGTACCCGGTAGCATATCCTTCCCGGGTGATGCCCTCCCGAATGATGATCTTTCGCCCAGTCAGGGCGATGATCTTGAGGTCCAGCCACAGTGATTGGTGATCCACGTACCACACATCCAGGTCAAACTTTCGCTCCCAGGTCAGCGCGTTGCGGCCATTGACTTGCGCCCAACCAGTGATGCCAGGCTTGACCCTGTGGCGGCGCATCTGCTCTGGCGAATAACGACCCAGGTATCGCATCAGTAGCGGCCGGGGACCGACCAGGCTCATCTCCCCCTTGAGCACGTTGAACAGCTCCGGCAGTTCGTCCAGGCTGGTACTGCGCAGAAACTGGCCGAACGGGGTCAGCCGGTCTTTATCGTGCAAGAGATTACCTTGAGCATCACGAGCGTTGGTCATAGTGCGGAACTTGAGGATTGTGAAAGGCTGGCCAAGCAGGCCCGGACGTTGTTGGCGGAAGAGAATCGGGGCACCCAGATTGAGGCGCACCAGGAGGGCCACCAGCCCCAGGGCCGGAGAGAGCAAGATCAGCACTGGGATAGTCAGGGTCAAGTCGAGCAGGCGTTTGCCAAACGTGCGGTACATTATCCTTCTCCTCAAGTCAATCAACCGCTTGATCCTATGATTCTTCCTACTGCGGCCACACTTTTCTGGGAGGTTGAAGACATCTCGACACTACCTGATACCGGCTCGGGAATCGGCAGCCCCTTTTCGCGCAATAACCGCACGTACTCCTGGTGCATTTCTTGGCACAGCGTCTCCGGGTCAAAGTCGCGTAGAACGGGGTCACGCCCAGCACAGCCGTGACGGCGGCGTAGGTCAGGGTCGTTGAGATACGTTCGAACCGCTCCCGCCAGCGCTTCAGCGTCGCGTGGTGGCACGAGCGTCCCAGTCACACCATCCTGCACCGCTTCCACCACACCAGAGATACGTGTTGCCACGACCGGCAACTCCATTGCAGCAGCTTCAACGGCTACTAGACAGAATCCCTCTCGGTAGGTTGGAAAAGCGAACACATCTGTCACGGCATAGATTGGCACCGGGTTGTCGACATATCCAGCCAGGTGGATGCGGGAATCCGTGCGCAGGACGTGCTCGACATCTGGCGGGACCGGATCATATGGTTCAAAGGAGCCAGCCACGAGCAAGTGGAGCGTGGGGAACTCCTCGCGCAGGATCTGCCAAGCGCTTGTCAACTCTACCAGGCCTTTATCGCGGACGATTCTGCCGACAAAGCTCATCACCAGTGCACTGTCCGGGATACCGTAGTTGGCACGCGTCTCCCGGCGGGTATCTGCTTCAATGGAGGCCGGGTTGAACCTTCCACGCGCATCCACACCGTTGGGAAAGCCAGAGATTCCGATCTTGGCCGCTGGGCAGAGACCTTCCTCCACTGCCAGTTCGCGGTTGCGCTCACTCAAACAGAGCACCTGGTGGGCAAGCAGACAGGCAACCTTCTTGCTCCATCGGAGCAGGACGCATTTCAAGCCCGTGGCAGTTACAGAGGGGAAGCCATATATATGATAAATGCGCAGGGGCACACCTGCCAGCCAGGCACCGATCATGCCCAATAACCCACCTTTGGGAGTGCAGCCATGCACAATCTCAGGCCGTATCTGGCGCAGGCACCGCCAGATACGAAAGATTGCCCCAAGATCACGTAAGGGGGTTATGCAGCGCAGCATCTCGACTTTGTGAATGGGCACTCCATAGCGCTCACCATAGGTGCGCAAGTATTCTCCTGGCGAAGACAGCGCGTGGACATCAAAGCCCTTGGCCTTTATATAAGGGGTTAGCCAGGTACTGAAGTGCAGCGACTCAGGTACGGTTGTGATTTGAACAAGCTTGATCAGCCTCGGCTCTTGATCCATTCTTCAGTTCTTCCTCGCACATATTGATAGAAGGTGATTCGCCGTTCACGGAGAACCTCGTCGCTGTGCTCTTTGGCTTTTTCTAGATTACGTGCCGACATACGCGCCATGCGTTCCGGGTTGCTCACAACCTCACGGATTTTGCGAGCCAGAGCCGCCACATCACCCGGAGGCACTAAATCTTCAGGTGGCAGCAGTTCAGGAATGCCCCCTGCCGTGGAGCCAATGCACGGCAACGCCCGCGCCATGGCCTCGATCATCGCCCGGGGCAGACCTTCTTGACGGGATGCCAGCACGAAAAGATCGGCCTGATCTAGCTGAGCGCGCACAGCTTCGCCGGCAGGCAATAGACCCCGGAAACAGACCCGATCTCCCAAGCCTCTCTCCGCCACTCGCGCCTCCAGTTCTGACCGATGTTTGCCGTCGCCAACCAGGACCAACTGGAGGTCCAATCCCTCCCGCACGCAGACAGCCACCGCGTCAATCAGCACGTCGGGAGCCTTGTAGAGTTGGGCTAGCGTGCCCACGATGATCAGGGTAAACGTGCGTGCCCCCTGATGGGGCGGGCAGGGAACAGTCACAAAGGCCGCATCAGGTAACTGAACGCTTGAATAGTGTGCCGCGAAAGCGCCTGGCCTTGCGGGATACCGGCGCTGCAGGGCGTGTTCCGTGACGTAAGCGGCCGCGCAGGCACCAGCACATTGACGCTGCAGTTGGCGGGCAAACAACCAGCGAAAGAATGGGCGCAGGGGGTGCCTCATAGCACCGGGGGCGAAGGTATCATAGGGATCGCCCACGACTTCCACACCGTATGGATGACCAGTCCGGCGCACCTGGGATTCGACGCAGGCAGCAATCTGTGAACCAACACGTAGGATCACAGCGTCGCTTGCACCAACGGCATTTCTAGCGGCACGCTGGACCCGCTGCACCTGCCGGAGGTACTGCCACGGGCCGAGGTAGTGTGGCACGGCTGCAAATGAAACCCCGTCCCCATCGGCGCGTTGCCAGTCAGATGGGACCGAGGAGACTTTGCGTACCCGCGCCACCACGCGTGTGTGATCGAAAACGGTCAGGTAACGCCTCCAGAAGGAATGTGCATACCCCGTCTGAGTCCACACAACGCCATTAGGCATGCGGTCAAAGCGACATTCAGTCGTGACGACAAGGTTCATAGGTTGAACACCGTATGTCTGTGTTCCTAACGACTTGCTTTGTCGAAGACAGGGTCAGAACCACAAATGGCACAGCACCATTCTTGATCAAGAAAAACAGGATGTTATCAGAGTCGCCGACCAGTATCACAAAACAGAGGTTGGCCAGGAATGGTATCAGCATAAGCCGGCTGTCCGTAGGCTCTAGCGTCATGATGAGACGCCTTATGCCCCTAACCACAAACCCGAATACCAGAAACGCAAAGGGGACAGCGACAGGCCCAAAATTGAGCATGGTTTCACCCGTCAGGCCATAAACTCTTGAAGACTCCCATACCCCAGGCGTGTAAGGTCCCCGCCTATATGTCGCCTCGGTGCCATCCCGTCCATACTCTACCTCGGTGCCTTCCTTGACCTTGGTGGAGGGCCGGTCAGGCCAGATCGCCCGTGGTATGAGAAGAGCCAAAGCACCAAAATAAGTTCTCCCCCAGGCATATTCATAATCGCTTTCAGGCCTCGAAAGCCGATAGAGCAGAAAAGCCTGCACGTCGCTTCGCCCCAGATCGGCCAGGAGGGCACCCTCGAGACCTCGACCCGTACGCTCCTCCAACTCAACCCGGGCTTTGGCACCCTCGAAAGCCTTTAGAGCGTCAAGGCCGCCTTCCTTAAAAAACCCGTAGAAATACATGAACAACACTAGGAAGATACAACCAACAAGGATGAACCTCTTGGGAATCGGCCGAAGCCAGAAATGAACAATTCCCACCGCCCCAAACAAGCCCCAGATCGTGTTACTGCGACTGCCACGCAACCCGCCAAAGAGCATCTTTAGGACAAAGTACGCCAGGAGCAGGGGCACAACAACAGACCAAGATTTCCAAGACTCTTTTCTACCTGCGTAAACGACAAAGGCCATCAGCGCTAGAGTCGGGAAGCTTTCAGCGATCATGAAAATCCAGCCCATCCCTCGCATAGCATCTGGGTTTTCCAGGTCCATGGCAGCCTGGATGTACCCCAGAACTCCACCGAATCTGGCGTAAATCCAGATCTGCAAAAGGCCCGTGATCAACAGGACGCCGCTCATAATGATAGAAAACCTTCGCCTATCGAGGCACCACACCGTCTTTCTTGGTTGTTCTAGTGCATTCCCTATGCTTCCACCTCGGAAGGTGCGATATACCAGCAAGCCTAGAAGGTTCAGGAAGGCCATGCCACCTAGCCAGTCTCGCCAGTCTGGTGGCGGTATGATATAGGGCATCCATTCGTTCCAGTGCACATGCAACAGAGGGGCCAGGAAGAAAAAATGGAACCCAAATAAACCCAGAATACCTATGGGATCAAAGACATCTAGCCGACTACGGAGCCAATCAACGGCATCCACAGCAATCAGGATACCACAGCATAGCACCGGGACAATGAACCAATACAGGAATTGGCCCGACGCGGCTATGAATCCAGTCAGTACGAGGATGCAAGCGTAACAAGATATGAGGATGCTAGCTACACTCGTACGCGCGCGATGAAGGCATTGCTGGTTCGATGGCAACTTTAGCGCTGCAGGCAAAATAAACCTCCGCTAATGACTTGACACTGGCTTGAACATTCAACGGACTCTTCTCCACAACAGCCAGAGCGTCTGGTTGGGTGATGGCCGGCGCAGCGTCTCGCACTGCCAAGATCACCTCAGCCCAGACAGAGGCTGGTTGCGACAGAGATAATCGCTGCACTAAAGGTGTGACTCTATCAACCTCCTCCGTAATAGCATCCGACAAGATCACAGGCAGGCCGGCGGCTTGCGCTTCTATGCCAACGAGCGGTAACCCCTCATAAGACGAGGGTAGCACAAACACATCCATCGCGCCCCGCATCAACCGAGGGGCGTCGGCCCGCAGACCGGCAAAAATAACCCGGTCGGTCAGGTCCGCCTGGGCAACTTTTTGCTCAATGGCCGGACGTAACGAACCGTCGCCGACCAGTAACAGGCACGTTTGCGGTTCACGCTTGGCAACCTCGACGACGATGTCTACAAGAAAGCCATGGTTCTTTTGTTCGGCAAATCTGCCGACGTGACCCATCACAAAGACCCCCGGAGGAATGTTCAACTCAGCCCGAACAGCGACCGAATCGATATGACCTTGGAACGAAGTCAGGTCAATACCATAATAAAGGATTTGCCAACGTGGGTCGGCCTCCCAGGCCAGACCGAACAGGTCTGCTGCTGCCAGGCGGCTTGCCGCCAGTCCAACCGTCGCATACTGCGCGATCCAGCGTTTCATCAAGGTTAGATATCCCCGTCGCATAGGCCCAGCCTTAGCCTCAGCTGGTGAGGTGTCGTTATGGCTGTGAGCCATCCGGACGGGCACGCCGGTCTGCTGCGCCAGGCGGAGGACATAGCCACTATAGTGGTGGACGTGGCTATGGACAATGTCGTACGGGCCATGCTCGCGCAGGATGCGCTTAAAGTTGTGTGCATACAACCACGGCCGCGGTGGATCAAGGCACGGGATGATCTGGCTACCGAGGGCGCGGATTTCGTCGTCGTAAGCGCAGGGATGGGTTGTGTGAACCAAAAAGTCCATGCAGAAGTGTTCGCGGTCAATGTGGCGCAGGATATGCATGAGCCAGGTTTCGACGCCGCCCCGGACCATCCCGCCGAGGACGTGGAGAATTCGGATAGGGCGTTCACTTCTGGACATGGGACTCGCCCTCTTTCCGTTTTCCGATCACACGCAGGGCATGCACAATGACGGCCAGGCTGCCGCCCGCCTGAACAACTGCTGTGATCATGAGAGCTATAGCTGCCCCCCGCAGTCCATCAGCCGGGATCAGCCAGAGGCCAACCAGGATGGTGGTCGCCGTAACGATCGCAAACAAAGGCATCTGGACTCGAAAGTACCTGGCCGCTGTCATGCCGTAGCCGAGAAACGAAGCAACGTAGCTGATCCCTGTCGCCACCATCAACCACACCAACAGTTCATGTTCGGCATACTCAGGCCGGTAGAGCAGGATCAGGAGCTCCCGCCCAGCCACGAGGGCTACCAGTACACCCACCCCGCCCAACAGCACCCCGATGCCGGCCAGCTTGAGGAGCAGCGTGCAGAACGCCGGACCGTCCCCCACCGCATAGTACTTGGCCAATCGCGGACTGGCCGACTGCCCCAGCGCGCCTACAACGGTATTCCCTGCCATTTGGAGGTAGGCCAGGGCAGCAAAGATTCCCAGTTCATGCTCTCCCAGATACCGTTCGATAAAGTAACGAGGAATATTGGCATTGAGCGAAATCAGCATCATCACGAGGCCAAGGGGCAGCGCCAGCCACGCCAGCCTGGCCAGCGTGCTCAGTTCCCAACGTGGACACAACACCGCCTCTTGATCACCCTCGCTGAGGAGTGTGCCATCCTGCTGCAGCCCACGTTTCAGCATCAACGCGCCACTGTGGACATCATAGCCAACCAAGATCAAGGCCCAGGCCACAATCAAACCCACCACTCCCCAAAATACGCTGCCTGTTATGTAGACTCCAACGCTCAGGGCCACCAGCGACAGAGGGCCCTTGATCATCATAGACTTGGCGATGCGGTCCATCCGTTCGTGCTGCTGCAGCAGCCCATAGAATGCATCACTGACGGACTCGATAGCCTTGGCCAGCCCTACGGTCAGGATGACCAATACCGCCTCCAGTCGGTGCCCCGATACAGATACAATCCCGGCGATGGTCAGCAGCGCGAGCATCGTGGTGATCAACCGCAGGCCGAGGTAGTCCCCAAACAAGTACTCCTGCCTGGCGTCGGTCGCCTGGATGCCCCGCAGTTGCAGGTTGGTGAACATGATGACCGGCGCCGTGATCGCCAAACCAAGCGCAAATTGCCCCACCATCTCCGGCGAACCGAGTTTGGCCAGCACGACCAACATGCCCCACTGGCAACCGGCGTAAACCACATTGCCGGCAAATGTCCAAGAAAAATTGGCTCGCAGAGATAGTCTGGAACGGACACTGTAGGCAGATGTACTCAAAGCTCTATCCTCAATAGGCGGCAAAAAGCCAGCGTGGGAATGAGCAGCGCACCGGCCATTCGGGTTGACACACTTGCCCAATCGCCAGCTAGGACCAAATGTACCACACTCCGCTACCTCTCGCGCAGCACCAGTGGGAGATAGACAGTTAACGGTTGAACCTCCAAAATCTGAACTGTATGCCTTTCCAGGCTGAGCCCGAAAACAGTCAGCGCATCACCGGAAACAGTGAACGGCAGAACTTGACCTGTTTCCCAATCCCTGACGCTGACTGGGAGTAATCCTATGTTTTGCCAGTCCATTCTGACGCTGAAACTCACCGTCTGATCTCCTCCGTTGTAGAGCGTGAAAAACCCTTTTCCAAACCGCTCAATAAGAATATCTGGAATGACGCTGCCACCCTGGTCAAATGGTTCGGCAAAAGGCACCGGCTCCCACCCGGCGACAGTTAAGGCATGAACCGCATCCGAATGCTTCTTATACTCCTGGATAACGGATTGATTATGCGGCTTTTCATACCAAAAGAATTTCTCTCCCTGGTAGCCGTAGCGATACAAATCGATGTATAGTCCCTTGGCAGTATAAAGTGGAAGATATTGCCTCATCTGCTCAAGCAATTCCGGCTCAGTGCCAGCCCTGTCGAAGATCGCCCAGAAGGTGATGGGTCTCTGATAGGCGGACATCCTCATTCTGTTAATGCGCCTCAATCTAGTCTGCAGATCCTCGTCATAGAGTTCATCTATCCAATTGCCATCGATTTCCCTCCCAAGCATTTCATCCATAAGAAAATCAGTCTCTTGGCCGAGAATACCCGAAATAGGCTTCCCATTCATGGATAGGGCTGCATCTGCGGGCAGAGAGGCCCGCAAGGCTTTCAGGAAAGAAAAAAGGGCCAGGTGCTCTAACGTCACCACCCTGCCTGAAGCACTGTCGTAACCCAGCGGCAACACAGCAACCCGCAGCATATCGGGATTAAAGTCTTGGCGGAGGTAAGCGCCGACCGTATCCACGGCTGCGCCATTATGCAGATTCAGCCCCTCGACAGGATCCGTGTAAAGATAAGCATCTCCATACAAACCATTGGCCCGCTTGGCAATTTCCAGGTTTAGATGCCCAAAGTTGTTGGTTTGCGTGGGGGCAGGACCTGGGCTGGATTCGTTAGAAGGAGAAATCTCCAGGCCTGGATCCGGGTTAAGCCCACCCAAGAAGCATCTCGAGTAAGGTGGGTCCCAGCCAAGTTCGGCCATCGCTGAAGCAAAGCTCATAGCACCTACGTGCCCGCCACTTTCGTTTTGCAGCAAGGAATTTAATAACGGCTCGTGAATACTAAATTGACCGAAAAGATAGTTGGGAAAATTGGTCACCGTAACTTGAAGCGCTCGAACATTCTCATAATCCATAGACTCCGGCTCGTACACTGGACCATAGACACGACCGTGAGGATTCACATAGGTGCATTGCTCGAACGGGATCGGACCAGTACAGGTTTGCTGGAATGGATTCTGGCCTTGGTCATAATCCTGATAAAGACTCAAGCAGGCCGCTATGTCAGCTTCCCATGATGGGTCAGGGCCAGTGGGGACACTGGAAGCAGTGAGTCTCATACCGCGATCAATAAATCCTGTGGGCCACAAGTATACTAAACTGTGGACTCCATAGTCTGTGTTTTTGGCTTTAAAGCCGTTCCATATAGCCCCAATATGGAAGTCTTTTGGATCCGGGTACTCGTTGTAGTTATACTCTGATCCAACCACCATGCCCGACTGAGGCCCTAAACTGCCCACAAAAGATTCTGGATAAATAGAAACGTATTTTTGCAGCGCAGATCTCAAGCCCCATTCAGGATCATCGGGGGAAAAAAAAGCTAAATTGAAGGAAACACTATTTGTATTTTCCAGATGGTCCTTGTATATGCCCAGATGAAAGCAGGCGTCATAAGACCTTCGGATCGCATCATACCTCACGTAATATGCAGCAGGCTTTTCGGGGTGAATGGCCATCGCCAGTCCAAAGCTATCATCGCCAATCAGGTTAAGACCGTGCAAGTTGAAATCCAAATCGCTCTTCATATGGTGGCTGCCATCTCCAGAAGACCCTATGTCAACGAGCCTGGTCAGCAGGGTCTGGTAGGGTTCTGACCGGATTCGAATTGTCTCTGATTGATGCAGATGATGGTGCCATCGCTCCCCAACGAGGTCCAAGGGCAACTGGAGACAGGCTTCAATTGCCCTTGACATAGGCGTGCTTCCAATATGGGTCATCTTGGCCCCTAGTTCGATATGCTTCTCATAAACGGTCCATCTTTCTTCAGTTTTGATTTCCTGAGCGAGGTTTTCTCTGAGCAGATAAAGGCTGTTACCAGTCCATTGATAGCTCTCTACCGGGGCGACGCTGGCATCCAACAGAACTGTGCCCGCCGGGTCATAAAGATAAACCCCGAGATCAGGCTTTGCTGAAAGGTCAGCCGCGTAGCCTGGTACTTGGAGATAAGAGAACTTTCCGGTCTCTACGCTGAAAACAAGTTTGAATCCATCCTGAGTGATTAGGGTGATCGTATCGCCACTGGCTGGCATCAAGTCACTGATCATTGCCGACAGCAACATCGACAGCAGCATCCACAACAACAATCCCAAGAATCCAACCGGACAAGCTAGACTAGGCCGATTGCCCACACAATTCATCTTCTCTGACTCCATCAGGCTAAGCGGAATTGATGGGCACCAAACGTCCTGTACCCAGATATTCCCCCAAATCTCTCGGCGCAATACTTCCCCGGTCGGACCGGGCGGTATCGGAGGGTATCCCTCTTCAGCGCGAGCTGTTCCTCCGTCCGGGAAGAGTCCATGTGATAACCCAATTCCTTCCATGGCTCGCCTATCTCTGCCCCGGATGCACAACAGGATAATGGGAGGAGGCCTGAGATATGCTCTCCGGGTTGCTGAAATCGGAGTAGCAGTAGTATGCGGACGGTCTAGCGCGCACTCTGTTTAGGACAACCCCCAGGACTTGCACTCCCGCGTTGCGCAACATCTCCAGAGCTCGCCTCGCTGCCTCCCGCCGCGTGGACCGGCTCTCGATCACCAGTATGGTTCCATCCACCCGCAAAGCCAGTACCAGGGCATCAGCGGCCGTCAGAATCGGCGGTGTGTTGAACATAACAATATCAGCATGTTTCTTGAGTTCCTCCATTAGCCCTGCTACTTGCGGCGAACTCAAAAACCCTAGTGGATCAGGCGGCGGTGATCCGCTAGGGAGCAGGCGGAGATTGGGAATGCCTGTCTCAGCAATACACTCTTGCCAGTTACCAGTATTTGCTGCTAACAGCGTGCTCAGGCCAGGCTCCTGAGCCAACCCAAAAGCCCGATGTAGCTGGGGCTGTCGCAGATCGGCGTCTACCAGGAGCACTTTGAGGCCAGCCTGCGCCATGACCACACCCAGGTTGGTCACGACATCAGCTTGTTCCGCCCGAGATAAAGGACTGCTGATCAGCAGGGTGAGGAGTGTGTGATTCATGCGAGAGAACTGAATCCTGGCGCGCAGGGTACGATAGGCCTCGTTCAGGGGAGAGGCAGGGTCAGCGACTACAATCGGCGTCTCGCTTCGCTTTCGACGACCGTTGGGGCAGGGGACAACAGTTAACGTAGGGAGCGACAGGTCTTGATGAACATCCTCCACGGTCTCTACCGTGTCATCAAGATACTCAACGACGAGAGCAACGCCTGTAACCAAGAGGAAACCCAACATAGCGGCCACCAGGCTGATGCGCATTCTTTGAGGTGAGACCGGTTTCATGGGCCGCGTTGCTGGCTCCACCACGACAAGGTCTCTGACTCGCACACTGCCTGACTCTCGCGAAATCTGCATAAAGGCCGCCACTATTCCATTGGCAATCTCCATAGCCAGGCGAGGGTCACTGTCTTCGACCGTCAATTCGATTATCAAAGTCTGGGGGACCAATCGAACCTGGACCCTTTTCTCAGTCTTGCGTGGGTCCAGGCCAAGAGTATGGGCCGCCGCCTCGATGACCGGGCGCTTGGTTAACAGTTCTGTATAGGTTGCGGCCAGTCGCTCACTTGCTAGGATAATGGCATAATCGTCTGTGGAACCCCCGACCCTGACTAGCAGACTGGTCGATGCCCGATAAACGGGGGGCAGCATCGAACTGATTCCAAAGCCGACACCGGCCGCCACCAACGTGCTCGCGACAACTAACCAGCACCATTTCCGAGCAATGTGAAGATAATGCCTGATTTCATTCATTGCCTGGCTACCTTAACTTTGCCGCTGGATCCCGATGTAATTGCGGATCTCTAGATAACGGGGCTTTTGGGGATTGTCAGGGCAATCCCTATATGGTACAATATAGACGCACAGGGTGTGCGAGCGCCCAGTGCCGAAGCCCCGTGGGTTTCCAGCCGTGCGGGGCTTCGATATTCTCATTCACTTGAAAGCAAGGCGGGCCTTGAACTGAACCGCCGTCCGTCCCAGAGTAAGCGTCGCTGAAACAAAAAAAGGCTCACGGAGGGTAAAGACCCCCGTGAGCCCTGCAATACACGGCGCAAGGTCAGCTATGGCATTGCGATATGGAACCTCTGATAAGGAAACTGCTGCGTACAACCATGCCGCAGGGTAGCACAGGTGCTCCCCCAACCAGCATCACGAATCCAACAATACGCCCCAGAAAACTCCACTGGTTACGATAAGACTGTAACCTCCGACCTTACCTCCCCCTGGCGAGAAAGAGACCATCATCCCTACTCGCTAGAACAGCAGTGATCCCTTCCCTACCCGACCCGGCTTCGCAGCAATGTATCACTGTAGAAGCATGATCAATTATACAAAAGTTCTATCCATCTGTCAAGCACTCGTATTCCCTCGTGTAAAATGTCACCGAAGGCAGCTGGTTCCCTCAAATGATAATGTCACCGATGTGGTATAGTTCCCTCAAGAGATAATATCACTGGAGGGAACAATGTCCGACACAGAAAA
>Ga0180437_10007499_pt1 | contig 14143 bp, 13 predicted proteins | sample SS_ome_4_FD_132410 | JGI IMG/M metagenome (GOLD analysis project Ga0180437, IMG submission 132410) | Hypersaline lake sediment archaeal communities from the Salton Sea, California, USA - SS_3_D_1 metaG | ecosystem: Environmental > Aquatic > Non-marine Saline and Alkaline > Hypersaline >...
CTTCAAGTGGGCCAATATCTCCTTTTTTGCCACAACAATAGCCTTTGCCAAAAAGGCAGCCTCACACAAGCTAACCATGCACACGGCAAGAAAGAGATTTCAAGGAAGAGAGGTATGGAAAAACGAATATTTTATCTTTGACCATCTCCCCTTCGCCGAAAACCCTGCCATCGTTCAGATAGACAGGGCGTCGTTCTTTGCCCCCATTAAGAACAAAACAGGTCCCGATTCGATCGAAACGGCGCAAAAGGCAATGATCGAAAAAGATCGTCAACGACTGCGGGAGATCTCGGGAACTCTCAAAGAAGGCATTGTAGAGCTTCCTCAACAGGCATACTATCCAGTAGCACACAGCTCTTGAATCCGCGGAATGACCTCTGGAAACAGCTTTTGTTCCTCTTCAAGAGAGATCTTTCTTTCGAAATCGATGTTATATCCATATATTTTTTCATTGCAGATATACTGGCCGATACCCTCTTGACGAGCAATTCTCGAAAAGATAATAAACTCATAGTCATCTGTATCATCGGTATAGCTTAACAGATCAAGATACTCTTTCCTGATCAAATAGGTGCAGTGCACAAGAGGGACCTTGAATGTACCCACCTTTTTTCTAAGTAAGATCTCGTAATATTCCGGTACATCTTCATAAAAGCCAGTGTCTGTAACCGCTGCAAAATAATTGCTCGAAAAGTTCTCTTGGTCAGGAATAGAGCGCAACATTGGGGCGACAATAGGCAGATTCTTCGCAACAAGATCTGAGAGCGTCGAAGGAATGGGAAAGTTATCGCAGTCAACGATAAAATAAAAATCGGCCCCAGACTCTTTGGCTATTTGTAAACTTTTATTTCTGATACAAGCTAACGTTTGAAGTCGATCCTCTGTCCACTCATGAGGGGTTCCATACGAAAGGTTTGCAACCTCATGGCTTTCAAAAATAATCTTTTTATACAGTCCTTCATGTTCTTTTGCCCAATTTGACAAAAGCCGTTCAGTATTGTCATCATTATTATTTGTATTGATGTAGACGGTAATAAGCTTCTTATCGTAGTCAAGTCCCTCTATCGATGAGAGATAGGTGGGAAGAATATGTTCCTTGTTTCGGGCAAGAATAGTAAGAAAAACCTCTTTTCCGGTCGTATTTGCAAACAAAGAAACACAATAGATCACACAAACAGCAACAACGGTCACAAAATATTTCATTTCTTTTTCTCCTTTTCCTTGTCTGGAAACAACTTTTTCACTTCTTCTGAATCAAGCATTTTCCACTTACCAGATGGGAGATTCCCAAGAGAAAGTCCCCCAATTCGAACTCGTTTCAGCTCAAGCGTTGTCAACCCAACAGAGGCCAATAACTCCCTGACCTCATGATAGCGGCCCTCCTGAACGACGATCCGAATGGTTGCCCGACGCACCTTCTTCACACTAACAGGACGAACCAACACGTTTTCCACATAACACCCTTGAGATAGGGATGTGAGATGTTCGTGTGAGATCTCTCTATCTACTTTAGCGATATACTCTTTTTTAACGCCACCTGAAGGATGCATAACGCGGTGGGCAAAGTGACCATCATTTGTCAAAAGAATAAGACCGGAGGTCTCTTTATCCAGCCGACCAATAGTAAACAGCCTGCAATCTGTCTCTATAAGATCTACAGCCCTTTTTTTCACCTGAGAAGAATTCGTACACACATACCCGACAGGCTTATGGAGGGCATAATAAACCCTTTTTGGGGCCTTTTTAATGAGTTTCCCTTTAACCTTTATAGTATCTTCTTCCGGATCGACCATCGTTTGAGGAAGATCTGCTTTTTTCCCATTGACCTGCACATATCCTGCAAAGATAAGCTCTTCACACGTCCTTCTTGAGGCTATCCCTGCAGCGGCCATTACCTTACTTAATCGTTGTTTCATCTTACTTTTTTGTATTTTCCATTACTGTATTCATATACTATTGGAATCCCTGTCGGTATCTCACAGCGAAGAATCTCCTCTTCATCGAGCTTGTCTAAATGCTTTACAATAGAGCGCAAGGAGTTGCCATGGGCCGATACCAAGGCCGTCTTGCCACCTTGGAGAGCGGGCTCAATAGTTTTTTCAAAATACGGCAGTGTTCTCTGTAGGGTCAGCTCCAAACTCTCACCTTCTGGAGGTTGGTCTCGATATCCCCGTCGCCATTTGTGAACAACATCTGCACCATATGTATCTGCAGTCTCCTTTTTGTTGAGCCCTTGCAGAGCTCCATACATCCTCTCGTTGAGAGCGTCTGCCTTAAAGACCGGAATAATCTCCTCAAGAGTGTGCGCAGAGTAGATTTTCCCCCACTTTTGAAGCGTTCCCTCTTCATGCTGAACAATAGGAGTTTTTTTGCTTGTGCTTAAGGCTAGCATCGTTGTCATCGTGGCCCGAACAAGCGTTGAATTAAAGACCACATCGATATCGTACTTTGCAAGCTCTTCTCCGGCTCTCAATGCCTCCTCAATGCCTTGTGGAGAAAGCGGAACATCGACCCATCCTGTAAAAAGATTGGCCCTGTTCCACATCGACTCTCCATGACGGAGCAAAATAAGATATGTCTTTTTCACGTTTTTCAACACCTAATTTCTTGTTCATACACAATCTAAACTGTGCCAAAATTCTCTCTAAATGTCAGCTACTCTTGACTCTTTTTGCCAAATCCCTCCGCTTAATCTGCTTTTATCGCGATTAATCGAAATAATCAAAAAAGAGCTTATTGTACAATTGGTTTATTTCCTACATAATTAAATTAGCCGGAGGAATATATGGCGGGCTCTATAGAAAATCTTGATAATCCAATCCGCGTCCAAAATTACTTCACACAGTTTGAAGAAGTGGCAACAGCACTAGAAAACAAGCAAGAGGTAAAAATTACTCTCATTCGTCCAAGCATCTTTCGTGAAGTGTGTAATCGCCTCCGATATATGGTCAACGTACAAGAGCTTGTAAACGTAACCATTGCTGGGAAAGAGCACTCACTATATCTGCCTCAAGGAGACCGGTCGAGAGATCTTTGGGAAAAGGTACAATCTCTCAACAGATCCCCTCTGCCCTATACGTATCTTTCTCGGGTTACTAATTGTTTGCGCCGTATATTCGGACAACAAGAACAAATCGACATAACCATCACTAATCAGCCCGCTCCACATGTGGAAGAGACAAAAGAGATTGCAACAGTGTTTACAGATACCAAACAATACTACGAAGCTCTTCAAGAAAGCGGCTTTTTTAGAGTCGAAAAAGATGTTCAACAATCCTATGATTACCTTCAAAATTTTTCAATTTTTGATCGACTAACACCAACAGAAGGAAGTTCTGAAGAAGATAAGCAAAAAATTAGATCTACAGCCTATCGAGACAGGGTTAATAGAGAAATTCGTTGTTCAGATGAGAGATTCTCGAACATCTGCGTGCCCCTTTCACGAGCCCTTGCATATATGGCTCTCTTTTACCAAGAAAAATATGGTATAACAATATTTCTTTCCGATCCTCAAGATATTATGCAACTGCTTAACCGGGCAGCACAAAACGCATTAGCATCTTTTGGAGCGATCATATATTGGAATTCAACAGAAGGTCATGTAAGCACTCTTATCTTTAAAAAAACAACTACAGGGAGATGGGAGGCACTATTACTAGATAGCCTTGGGGGCAATTTTGAACCTAAATTTGGATCTGAAAGCATCCCTCCTTCCTTTATTTATTTGAAAGAAAAACTAAGCGCAAACAATGTGCCTCTTGTTATTAACAACTGTATTCGACAGGCAGATATGGATTCTTGTCATACAGAAGCCTTAATTATGTTACGAAATGTGCTGTTAGATATCAAAAACCGAGAAAAAGAGGTCGATTTCGCCGCTCTAGAAAATGAGATACCTGCTCAATGGGACTATATTAGTCAAAGACAGGACGATATTGATCAACCAGAGACATCTATCATACGAGATCTTCATTCAAAGCAACCCAGGAAGAGGAATGCTCCAAAAACAAAGGAACAGTTTGATCGAACCTATAAACGAAAGGTTACAGTCACAGAACGCATTAGTCGATCGACAACACATTTTACCGGGACAAGGGAATCAGAAAGAAACCTGTATTTACTCTACAAGGGAGCCCAAATCGTATCTACAATAGGTAAAGATACCACTAGATACACAGAAGACGAATTAAACAGTCGGTGTATTGGCTTTCAATTATCTGCAAGGGAAGCACAAAATCCCTATCTGTCCCAGTAAAACCCTTAGATTACAATCTTTCGGTTGTGGAGAAAGAAAAGTCCCCTCCCAAAGATACCTCAACGTAAAACTCATCATATGAAAAGACCAGAGGTATACTGTTACCGTTGCCTAGAAGGCCTTAAGAAACTGCCATTTTGCTTGCGGCTCTCTCTTGGCGGCATGTGTTTCCCCTAGACACAGCGACGGCTACTCGTTTAGAATCTATACACCCCAAGCAGTCCATAACTTCTGGATAGCCAAAGAAATCGACGCCACGCTCAATCATCTCAAGAATTAGCTCTGCACCGTACAAGGAGGCGTCCTTCACGAGCAAAGATATAACATATTTGTTTTTCAATAAAGGTGACTCAACCTCCGTAAGCGCCAAAAAGGTCTCTCTAATATCGAGTTCTATCAAGAGTGTTACAAGATCTATATCCTCTAAGAGATGGGGACTGTGCTTAATAAGTATGTCAAGAAGCACTTTTGAATCGTACCTGTAGGTTACCTGCGAGATTATTGCCTTCACGAACAATAACATAAATGCTCTGTCTTGAAGCAAGGGTGAGTTAACCTTATCAAGCGCTTGAAGGATTGCTGGGAAATCTGCAGCCACCAAGGACTCTACGATCTCTTGATCACCGAAGAGATCTTCGCGGTCAGCAGCTTTGGCAACAAGCTCGAATATATCCCTGTCTTGAAGCAGCGGTGATTTGATTGCTCTAAGCTGCTGAACGACGTTTGTGAGAGGCTCATGGTTTAAAGCGGCAAAGATGACGTGTTTATCTTTTTTGAATACACCGCCTACATCAAATAAAAAGCTTAGTCCTGCGTCTTTCCAAGAACTGCGTAAACAAGAAAGTTGCTCATCAGATATATTTTGCAAACCACATAAAAACGAACGAGCGCCGATAGATTGCAGGTTTTCTTCTGTTTCAGGGCGTATTTGTCCAAATACAAGCTCTGCTGTAGCAGCAACCCTAGCTACTTGTTGGTCTTCCAACATCTCCTTAGGTATATAAATCGGCCCGTATTGTTGAAGGGCATTGCATAAAAAACTCGGTGTTAACGACTCCTCATTCCGCCCGTTCGCTATTCCTAAGATATCGGGATGTTGAGGATGTGCCGCTTTGAGTATGTCCATTTCTCCACCTTCCATGTGTTGTTGTATAAACCTAACAGTTGCCCCCATATCCTTGACAACCTGAACATAATATATTAACACAACATGGGATTAATCAAATCACTTTTTTCTTACGTTATTTTCTAACCGTACCGATATTAACCGAAAACATTAGAAAGCCTTGCATTATAATACATATTTTTATAGTATTTTGCACAATATAAGAGGACAGTTATATGTCAAACCATATAAGGAAACCTATATGATGCAACAGAGTGTCGAGATTCCTTTAAAAGTCTGCGCTGTACCCTGTTTTTCTCAGGAGATAGGCCAGGGAGGCCAGATGCGCGAATGTTGCGACTTTAGGCGCAGCCTGGGCTTAAGGAAGGCCGCAGAGTGACGTGTAAGGATATTGCAGGGGTAATTACAGATGCGGCATATCAATATGAACCTCTCCATAACTTGGGCTTTTTTGATCGCGAAGAAAATGTTCAGAAATCCACTTGTGATCTTTCACCGCTTCTTAGGCAAGAAGTATCAACAACCGAAAATAGCACAATACCACTCGAACGATTGAGGGGAGTGAGATCATCTCGTTTTGCAGACAAGCGTTTCTCAAAGATCTACATACCCCTTGCAAGGGCTCTTGCATATATGACTCTCTTTTATAAGGAAAAATACAACATAGACATCTTCCTCTCTACACCAGAGAGTATCCATCAATTGGTTAAGCACGCTACAGAAAATCGTCTCCCCGCCTTTGGAACAATTATATTTTGGGATCAAGAAAAGGAGCATACAAGCCCCCTTCTCTTTAAAAAACGGGCTAATTCTATCTCTTGGGAGGCCGTGTTAATGGATAGTGTAGGAAATCAGTTTCCATGTAGCAATGGTTGCCTTCGATTGTTACACAATAATTTATTGGCAAACGGCGTAATTTTATTCATTAATCGAAAATTGCGACAAGCAGACGACCTCTCTTGTCACACGGATTCTCTTATCATATTGCGCAACGCCTTACTGGACATCGGGCGACGAAAGAAAATGTTTGATTTCGACCACGCGATACAGGGTCGGTTGCCTCACCAATGGAACTACACGAGCCAAATACGCGATATAGATGAACCAAATATGACTATTGTAAGGGACACATATTCAACCAAGAAAAGAGATTGTCCAAAGAAGAAAAGAGAATTTGACAGCATCTATAAACAGAAAACGACAATCGAAGAAACATTTTCGGCACATGCGCCTCAACACCTCCTTTCTTTTACCAGCACTAGAGAGACCGAAAGAAACCTCTATTTATTATATAAGGGAGCACACATGCTCTCCAAGATAGGGGAAAATCCTACTAGATATAGCTACGATGCATTAAACGGGCGTTGTATCGGTTTTGAACTAGCGGGAGAACCGTTTTCTTTCTTCACAAAAAGGTTTCCATTTTGAGCCGAAATATTTCTGGAAATAGTTCTACTTTTTAAAACCATTGACTTTATCAGAAGACGGGAAGTATACACTTTTAACAAGCCCCTAGTCATTAACAGACTGTTGAGGGGATAATCTATAAAGGAGTTTTGTTATGAAAAAACTGTTATGCCTTTTTCTTTTAGCAACCACCTGTTCCCTGCAAGCAAAGACGCCCGGCAATAAGCTTGGTGTTCGTAACCGTGTCCATCACCTGTTTCCCCGCCCCGCTGGTGCTCCTCAAATAGACCGTCGTGCAGGTTTTTTCGAGGTAACACTCCAAGATCTTCAGATTACAGACTCCGGTATTATCGCAACAATTGAAGGGAAAGAAGTTCCCGTTCGGCTTATCCGTGTTGCAAAAGAAGGCAAAATATTTGTCAAACCACGAAAAGAAAAAACCGTTACCTGTCAACAGTGCAACCATGAGTATTCTGCGTTCTACCGAGTATCGACCTGTCCACAATGCAACACCGAAAATCAACGCCCCAACAACAAAAAGCAATAACACAAAAAGGCCACCTGAATATCAGGTGGCCTTCTTTTTCTATCTCTTGAAATACTTTTTATGCCGCACGGATTTTGATATCGACACCGGCTGGCAATCTCAGCGCTTTGAGAGCATCAATGGTCTTCGATGTTGGGCTCAAGATATCGACAAGACGCTTATGAGTTCGCATTTCGAACTGTTCTCTCGACTTTCTGTCTACGTGAGGAGATCGCAAGACAGTAAATATCTCCCTTCGTGTAGGAAGGGGAATGGGCCCTACAACGGTGGCACCACTTCTTTTTGCAGTCTCAACAATATCCAATGTTGAGCAATCAAGTACTCTCTTGTCGTATCCTTTTAGACAGATACGAATCTTTTGACGGGTAGCCTTTGGCTGCTTTTTTTCTTGTTTTTCTGTCTTAACCATCTTCTTTACTTTCTCACTATCGATTCTTGAATTTTTACGGGCACCTTTTCAAAGTGGCTTGGCTCCATGGTGTGGGTCGCACGACCCGAGGAGAGAGAGCGAAGCCGCGTTGAGTAACCAAACATCTCACTTAAAGGCACAAAGGCATGGATGACTTTCGCCCCGCCTTTTGCATCCTCTTGGCCGCGAATCTGACCTCGTCGACTGCTTATGTCTCCAAACACATCGCCAAGCGCCGCTTCTGGAGTTGTCACATCGACCTTCATGATCGGCTCTAAAAGAGCCGGGCTCGCCTTCTTAGCCGCATCTTTAACGGCCATAGCACCACAAATCTTAAAGGCAAGTTCGCTCGAATCCACCTCGTGGTAGGAACCAAAAACGATCTCAACCTTGACATCGACAAGGGGGTAGCCTGCGAGAATCCCGTTGTTAAGTCCTTCCTCGATCCCCTTGATGGTGGCAGGGATATACTCTTTGGGAATAACCCCTCCGACAATCTTACTGACAACCTCGTTGCCCTTACCACGCTCGTTAGGAGAGATCTCGATCTCAACGTGAGCATACTGACCTCGACCACCACTTTGTTTGACAAACTTTGTCTTAGCACTACCGGGGGCGTAAATGGTCTCTTTGTAGGCAACTTGAGGCGCGCCAACTTCAGCATCAACACCAAACTCTCGCTTCATCCTGTCATAAAGAATTTCAAGGTGAAGCTCTCCCATCCCTGAGATAATTGTCTGCCCTGTCTCTTCGTTTGAACTCACCCGGAATGTAGGGTCTTCATCAGAAAGCGCCGAAAGAGCAAGTGAAAGCTTTTCACGCTCAGCTTTTGATTTTGGCTCAATGGCCATCGAAATAACAGGCTCTGGAAACTCCATCTTCTCAAGAATTATTGGGTGGTCCACAGAACAGATGGTATCGCCTGTTGCAAAGTTTTTAGGTCCAACAATGGCGGCAATGTAACCTGCACTTACCTGATCCCATTCCTTTCTCTGATTCGCATGCATCTCGAGAACACGGGAGACCCTTTCCTTAACTCCCTTTGTACTGTTGAGAATCGCTGTACCCTTTTTAAGGACTCCACTGTACACACGAACAAAGGTCAGTCGACCAACATACGGGTCTGACATAATTTTGAACGCCAATGCCCCAAGCGGAGCATCTTCACACGGCTCAAGAATTTCCTCTTCATGAGTTGTCGGCTCAAATGCTCGAACAGCCCCTCTGTCTAAAGGAGAGGGCATCCATTCAATAACAGCATCGAGAAGCTGCTGCACACCCTTGTTTTTAAATGCAGAACCACAAAGAACAGGCGTAATTTTATTATTACAAACAGCTTTACGCATGGCATCATGAATATCTGCTAGTGCAATGCTGTCTGGATCTTCAATAACTTTTTCAAGAAACGCTTCATCATAGGTTGCCAAATCTTCGAGAAGATCGTTTCTCATTTTTTTACATTCTTCGAGAAGCTCTTCGGGAATCTCTTTTTCTTCCCAATCGGCACCTAACGTCTCATCATGAAAATAGTATGCTTTCATGGTGAGAATATCGATCATGCCCTTAAATTCGGCCTCTGCCCCTAGGGGATAGTGGACCGGCCAGGCGTTGGCACCGAGTTTATCTTTAATACTTTCGACAGCTTCAAAGAAATCGGCCCCCATCCTGTCCATCTTATTGACAAAAGCAATACGAGGAACAGCATACTTGTCTGCTTGTCTCCACACAGTTTCTGACTGAGGCTCAACGCCTCCTACCGCACAAAAGACAGCTACAGAACCGTCAAGCACACGAAGAGATCGCTCAACTTCTACGGTAAAATCAACGTGACCAGGAGTGTCGATAATATTAATTTGGTTATCTTTCCAAAAGACCGTTGTCGCAGCTGAGGTGATCGTAATTCCACGCTCTTGCTCTTGTTCCATCCAGTCCATTGTAGCGGCCCCTTCATGAACCTCACCAAGCTTGTGAGTTCGGCCACAGTAATACAGAATCCTCTCAGTAACCGTCGTTTTACCAGCATCAATGTGAGCCATGATGCCGATATTTCTAAGATCCCGTAATGTCCTTTCCTTCTGATCTGTCATAAATACTTTTTATCCTACCACTTGTAATGTGCAAAGGCTTTGTTTGCTTCAGCCATTCTATGTGTGTCTTCTTTCTTTTTAATTGTCGTTCCTTGGTTGTTGTAGCAATCAGCAAGCTCAAGGGCGAGCGCCTCTTCCATCGATTTTCCCGGACGCTTACGGGAAAAACCTATAATCCATCGCATAGCCAAAGAGGTTCTTCTCGTTGGAGCTATCTCGATTGGGACCTGATAGGTGGCCCCACCAATTCGGCGAGATTTTACCTCTATAGAAGGCTTAGCATTCTCAAGAGCTTCTTCAAATGCCTCTAAAGGATTGTCAAGTTTGATCCGAGAAGAGAATCTCTCAAGAGCTCCATAGACAGTTCGTCGTGCGGAATTTTTCTTCCCATTCAACATAATCTTATTGATAAACTTCGCCAGCACTTGACTCCTATACTTTGGATCTGGAGCTATCTCTCTGGCTTTTGCCCTTCGTCTTCTAGACATACATCTCTCAACTTTCCTTAAAACGTTTCATATATACAATATAAGGACTACTTAGGTCGTTTCGCCCCATACTTCGATCGACCCTGTTTTCGATCTTTCACAGGAGCCGTGTCATGCACACCTCGAACAATGTGATATCGAACACCGGGCAAGTCGCGAACTCGGCCACCACGGACAAGCACAATGCTGTGCTCTTGCAAATTGTGTCCCTCTCCACCGATGTAGGCAATCACCTCTTGACCTGTAGATAGACGGACCCAGGCCACTTTTCGAAGAGCAGAGTTCGGCTTTTTAGGAGTTTTGGTTTTAACCTGTACGCACACACCACGCTTTTGAGGACAGGCTTTTAATGCAGGAGCTCGCCCTTTCCATTTTTTTGGTTTTCGCGGTGAACGGACCAACTGGTTAATTGTTGGCATAAATCTTTTCCCTTAATAGTTGTTTTCAGTTTCAATTCCCCACCAACTTTTCCTGGAGAATTATCTCGTAAAAGAGTACGTGTGGTAGATAGTACCATGATCGCCTACTTCCGCTCAAAGAGTTTTATTCTTTCTGCTGTGGGCTAAAATTATTTCTTTATATTAATAAAGGGCCCCCAAACGTGCGCTTTCTTTTTATCCTTCTTCTTCTCATCCAACCGCCCTGTTTAGGCACAGAAGAGCTCATCCCGACAAAAGAGTTCTCTCTTCACGATCTTCCTACCATTCTCGATGCCCTGTTTGAGCGTCACAACGGCAAAGGGCGTATCGATGAGAAACGCGCCATCGAATCAAACGCTCATTTTTTTGAGCTCTTTGATCCACATAAAGTCTACTTACTCCAAAGAGAAGTCTCTCCCTTTCTTCAAGAAAGCGACGGTAAACGCTTTGCCCAAAGAATTAAAAATCATTCTTTTTCCACCTATTTCGAAATGCTCGAGATCTGCCAAAAAGCAATTAGGCGATCACAGAACATACAAAGGGAGGGCAAAGAACCTCCCCACTTCGAAAACTATGCGACCGATGACAAAGAGTTGCACGACAGGATCTCCCTTCTTTCTAAAGACGCAGCTTCTCATGAAGATCTATGGCTCTCTCTTTCTCCAACCGGGGAAACGGCACCGAAACTTGCCCGCTTTATCCTCAAATCCATTGTTGCCACGTTCGATGCTCACTCAAAAGTTATGGACAAGGCCCAGGCTCGCGCCCTCCGAGAGCGTCTTACAAAAGAGGGCGTTGGCACAGGAATTACAGCCAAAAAAACCAACGGATCGTGGCAGATCGAGCGAATCACCAAGGGATCTCCTGCCGAAAAGATGGGTATTGTGCAGGTAAACGACACGCTTCTTTCCATCAACCACATCGACTGCTCGTCTATGTCTCAAGAAGGGATAGACAGCTTTCTTCATAGTGATGAAGAAAAGAGCGTGCATATTACAATAGAGAGAAACAACACGTCACTTTCAACCTCCGTTCCAAGCAAACCGTATACTATTTCAGAAGGAAGGGTCTCCGTACAACACCGCTCTACACCTCAAGGATCAATAGCCCTCATCACCATCCCTTCCCTATACCGGGGATCCAATGTCTCTACAGAAAAGGACATAGAGGAAGGCCTTATCAAAGCAAAAAGGCCCCTATCGGGAATGCTTATCGATCTTCGCGACAATAAGGGCGGCTACATCTCTGAAGCGGCCAGAGTGGTGGGTCTTTTCGTCTCCACAGGAGTTGTCGCCTCTGCCGTTTATAAAAACAAAACCCAACACATTTTTCGAGACCAGGATCCAAAACGTATCTATACAGGCCCCATTATCGTTCTCATCTCTCACACAACAGCCTCATCTGCAGAAATCGTAGCCCAGGCTCTTGCCGATTATGGAAAAGCTATTATTGTCGGAGATCCGAGAAGCTATGGAAAGGGAAGTGTCCAAATGCAGACGGTAACGAGAAGCTCAAGTGAAGCTCTCCCCATGAAGATGACTGTGGGAAGAATTCATACTGTCTCGGGGTACTGCTTTCAAGGCAAAGGAGTGTTATCAGATATCGCTATCTCCGACCATGCACCTCCTCCCAGAGACAAGCCCGTCCAAGAGTACGATGATATCGAACCCCGGTTCAACGATCTTTTAGAAGACATCTCAAAAGAGGATCTTTCCTGGTACAAAAGACAATACCTTCCCTACCTACAAGCTCCCACAGAACAATATCGCTCTCTTCTCCCCCAACTTCAAAGAGAGCGCACCAGACGGTCCAAACGGCCCTCTTCCCTCTATTTCCAAACAGAAGATGAAGACCATCTTCTCGAAGAGGCTGTGCTCATCCTGCAAGATCTCATTCGACTGTCAAAATAATAGCCCTGGGCAAGAAAAAAGACGTGAAAGATGGCCTAAATCTGTGGCGCTAAAGGGAAAAATTGGTGGCAACCCGGGGTAATAAATCTAGAAAAACAAACTGACACAGAATTATTAAAAATGGTATTATATACATTCTGTTTATATACGGGGAACGCATGTCTCATACTATAGATCGACGCCTACACAATCGGGCAACTTTGGGCATCTTTCTTATGATTATCGGCCTTGCGCTCTACGCCTTTTCCGATGCCTTTCTCAAACACCTGATGGGCACCTACTCCGTCAATCAGACAACGTTTCTGCGAGCTGTTACGCGCATCGCGCCCCTTTTCATCGCCGTTTTCTTCCAAGGAGGTGTTCGTCATACTCTTGGAACAACCCACGCAAAACGGCACCTCTTCCGACTTATTATCAATCTCGGATCGACCTATGCGTTTATGTGTGCTTTCAAATTTAGCTCGCTTACAGCCATCTATACTCTTGGCTACACCTCTCCTTTTTTCATGATCATTCTAAGCGCGCTGCTGCTTCGAGAAACGGTCTCTTGGGATCGCTGGCTAGCAGTTGTCGTTGGAATGCTCGGCATTATCATTGCCGTACAACCCGGCTCTAATGTCTTTGAATGGGCCTCGATCATCGTCTTGAGCGGTGCATTTTTGGCAGCGCTCAACAAAATTTTGATGCGAAACCTCGCACAAACCGAGCACGCTCTTGCCATATCCATCTATCCTAATATCGCCATGATCTTCATAACGCTTCCCCTTATTTGTGGCTCATGGATCTCCATGCCGTGGTCGCACTGGGCTCTCTTTGCATTTGTCGGAACTCTTACCGCTGCCGCCCAATACTCTATCGCTCAAGCTGTTCGATATACAAAAGCGTCAACGCTTGCCCCCATCGACTATTCGACCTACTTTTGGGTCGTCTCTCTCGACTTCCTCTGGTGGAACCAAACCCCAGAGATGCGCATGGTCATAGGCGCTGCCACTATTGTCTGTAGTAATCTCTATATTTTGTATACAACTCGCCGTGAAGAAACACTCAAAACGGCACCAAATAATTAAGGAAATAGTTATGAAATGGACCGCCTGGGCACTCTCTGCCTTCTTATGTCTCTCCCTCTACTCTACTGAATTTACCGTCTGTTCATACAACTGTGGCGGATTACCTGACCACTATGATTACATCCGAGCCGCCTGTATGGGAACGATTATGCATGAGCGCTATAGACAAGAAGCCCCCCTCATGAATCAATTTGAAGAGGCACAGCGCACGGCCTTAGCAATTCTTTTTGCCAGCTCCCCGAAAGAGAGAAGAGCTGCGAAGAAAAAATGGGAAGAGCAGAAATGCTCTCAATTCCTCAAAGAATTGGTCTCTGACGGCACAACTAGAAGATGGCAAGAGATGAGCAGCCAAATGGTGACACCATACGATGTTCGCCCCATCGTTATCCATGATGAAAATGTCCAAAAACAGCTTCTCGACAATTCCA
>Ga0180437_10007502_pt1 | contig 14142 bp, 9 predicted proteins | sample SS_ome_4_FD_132410 | JGI IMG/M metagenome (GOLD analysis project Ga0180437, IMG submission 132410) | Hypersaline lake sediment archaeal communities from the Salton Sea, California, USA - SS_3_D_1 metaG | ecosystem: Environmental > Aquatic > Non-marine Saline and Alkaline > Hypersaline > Sediment...
CGCATCGTCCGCGACGTAACCCGCTATGTCCGACGACCAGCCGATAACCGGTCTCTGGTACGGATGTGCGAGAAACGCCGCCGCAAGAAACGACTCGTACAGTGCGCCGAAAGGGTTAGTCTCGACCCGGAGACGCCTTTCCTCCATTACGACGTCCCGCTCGGAGTAAAACTCGCGCAGCACCGGGTTCGCCATCCTGTCAGACTCTACCATGGCCCACAGTTCGAGTCTGTTCGACGGCAGACTGACGTAATATCTCGTGACGTCGTTCCCGGTTGAGGCGTTCAACTGAGCTGCGCCGTGTTTGGAGTATAGCGCACCGAGTTCGTCCTTGACCTGGTACTGAGCGGCTTCCGCCTGAAGCTTCTTGATCTCCTCGCGGAGCGCTTTCACGCGCTGTTCATCGGCGCGTTCAGCCTTAATCAGCTCGGCGGACAACTCGGTACCGACGCGGTCTATCCGTTCGAGAATGGGTTGCTCCGCCGCAAAGTCGCGCGTCCCTATCGTTTTCGTGCCCTTGAACAACATGTGCTCCAGCATGTGGGCGAGGCCTGTCTTGCCGATAGACTCGTCAATGGATCCGACTTTTACAACTATCATGCCGGTGAAAACGGGAGCCTGATGCCGTTCCAAAAGCAGGAACGTCATACCGTTCTCAAGCGTATGCTCGACAACGCGGTCTTCGAGGTTCTGCGCACCGACGATCGCCGTCAGAATGCAGAAGAGAATGAGCAAAATCGTGAATTTCGAAAGATTCGAACGCAACTTCATGCTGTCCCCTACCCTTGTTGGCCGAACGGCGGTATCTTAGCAGCGCGGACGGCGGATAGTCAAACTGTATGGATACGCTTGATGGGTAACCAGTTTACCTTACTGCTGCGGCTTGTCGATATTGATCTGGTCCAGAATCCCGAAGATCTCTGGTATCATGCTGACGGTCTGGGCGCCGGTTTCGACGAGTTTATTGAAAAGGGCCGTCGCCTTGCCTGAAGTGAAATCCTGATCCTCAAAAGAGCTAGGGACAACAGTCCGCACGCCGCTGGATGACGCTAGGAGCGCTGCTTCGATATTCCTGAGGTTGCCTTGTCCCACAGGTACGGCGCTTACGACCACGACGTCGGCAGCCCGCGCAAGCTCCAGATTCCGCGCGTGCGCCTCGTCGCCGACCGGCGAGAAAGGCGCAGCGGTGACGACCTCGTCCGCCAGCGACATGGCGACTCGGTGGTCGGAATCGCCCTCGTTAAGAACGCCGGCGGTGACCGTGTATCCCTCTATGACAAGACGGCGAATAAGGTCCGAAGCCGTCCCACCGCCGCATATTACGTGGACTTTCACACCTTTTCGCTGAGCGGTTGCCGGCGCCACCCTGGGCACAAGCGCTAGATGAGGTGCACCCGTTCTCGGATTCTTGCTGACCACGGCGTCCGCGCCGTAAACCTGTTTGATGACTTCGTCCCTGACGACCTGCGACGGTGCACCTTCCATCACAAGTGAGCCCTCCCTCAGCAGCAGGAGCGTGTGGAAATATTCCGCGGCAAGGTTAAGGTCGTGCGTGACGGAGAGCACGGTCAGATTCTGCTCTTTGTGAAGCTTTCTGATGAGATCCATGATCTCTATTTGATGATTTATGTCGAGATGTGTAGTGGGTTCGTCGAGAAGCAAGAGTTCCGGTTCCTGTGCCAACGCGCGAGCGAGAAACACCCGCTGTTTCTCGCCGCCGCTCATCTCTTCAATGCGGCGGTCACTCAGATGTATCGTGTCAGTGAACGCCATTGCGCGGTGAGCTATCTCGAAATCCCGCTGCGTCTCGAACCCGAACCTGCCTATGTGAGGGTACCTGCCCGCCATGACCGTTTCCAGCCCGCTGAACGAGAAAGCGACCGTCGGCTCTTGCGAGACCACTGCCACATGACGTGCAAGCTCGGCCGAGGTTGTATCCGCGATGTCCCTTCTCCTAAACCGGATTTTACCTCTTGTCGGTCTGAGCACTTTGCTGAGAAGCTTTATTAGGGTGCTCTTGCCGGATCCGTTGGGGCCGATGAGGCCGACCATTGCCCCTGCTTCGAGATCGAACGAGACGGCACGCAGCACAGGACGCGAATCGTACGAGAAATCGACATCTTTCACGTTCAACAACACTGTTATGCGTCCTCACACATTCATAACCCGTTTTCGGGTACGCAGCAGATAGGCGAAAAATGGACACCCTATCAGAGCGGTTACTGCTCCCACCGGTACCGACGCAACACGGGCCACGGTGTCGGCAACTATGAGAAACGAAGCGCCGGCAATCGCCGCGGTCGGTATCAGCGACCGGTGGTCCGCGCCGACGATCATCCTGACGGAGTGAGGAACCACGAGTCCGACGAACCCGATCATGCCGCTCATAGCGACGACAACCCCGGTGATTAGTGACGCCGAGACGAAAAGAACGCGCTTAACGGCTCCCGCGTTCATACCGAGTTGTACCGCCGACTCCTCACCGAAAGCCAGCACGTTCAGGTCGCGGCAATACAGCGCGATCAGAATGAATCCTACTACTACCAGGGGCACAACAAACCTTGCCAGCATCGCTGTTCCCGCGACCGGTTCGAGGTTGCCCATAAGCCAGAACATTATACCGTGCAACTGCGGTCCAGCTCTCGATACTATGAACATCACGACCGCGGAGAAAAACGCGTTCACAACCACGCCCGCCAAAATCAGCGTGTGAACCGGGACGGTCCGGCCGATCTTGGCTAACTGGTACGCGGCGACCATGGCGACCAGTGCTCCAAGGAACGCCAGTGCCGGCACGAACACGAAACCGAAACCGCCTGCCACTGTCGCGAGTCCCACAACCATAGCGACCGTAGCGCCGACCGCTGCACCGGACGACACGCCCAAAATGTACGGTTCAGCCAGTGGGTTGCGCAATAATCCTTGGAACACAGCGCCGGCCACGGCAAGACTCGCGCCAACGAGCGACGCCATGAGGATGCGCGGCAGTCGAACTCTGAAGATGATCGTCTCGTGGACCTCGGGCACGTTCTCGGCGGATACCCACGGCATACGCGAGCAAAGGACCGAAATGCACTGACCAAACGAAATGTCCGCTGGCCCTATCGTCGAGCTGAGTACCACGACAAGCGCCCAGAGTAGCAATAAGACCAGCAACGATAAGGCGGTCTTCTTTGCGCGTTTGCTTGATGGATTCTTCATTTCGACTGTTCGCCGAACCGTTCCGGATAGAACCTTTCGGCCAACTCCTTCACCGTATGCACCGCACGGACGCTCGGTCGCAGCAGCAGGTCCGGGTCGATATCGTCGTATACCCGGCCTGAAGCTACCGCAGAAACGGTACGCCACGTTTCCCGGTTCAATATCATTTCTCGTGCGGACACATCCTTCTCCATGTAAGCCGCCAGTATAATGTCAGGGTTGGCATCCAACACATGCTCCTGGCTGATCTCGAAATAGTGGTTCCTTATAGAAGCCGCTATGTTGTCCCCACCGGCGGTCTCCACCAGATCGTTCACAAACGAACCGGCACCCGCTGTCATGAGCGGGTCGTGCCAGATTTCGACGAACACTTTGACGCGGTCTCCTGTCGGAAGATCCGAACGGACCGACTCGATCTCCGTTGTGAGCGACGTCGTGAGTTCCCGGGCCGGTGCTTCGCATTCCATGACAACGCCCATCTTCTCGATCATCACGAGCAGCTCATCGATCGTGGTGGGATTGAAAGACAGCACCGAAACGCCAAGATCGCGCAGACGACCGAGCACGGGATGAAATGTGCCGGAACCGATGACGAGATCGGGTTCGCGCGCGACTATCTTCTCGAGATCCGGGTTGACGAAGTTGCCGATCTTCGGTTTCTGAGTCGCTTCCGGCGGGAAATCGCAGATGTCTGTCACTCCGACAAGTTTCTTGTCCGCTCCAATCGCGAACATGATTTCAGTGACGTTCGGAGCGATCGAAACGACGCGTGCCGGAGCCTCTCGGAGCTCGATCCGGTACCCCGTATCGTCCGTCACCACAATACGTGGTGCTTCGACACTGGTCCGGTCGTCGCCCGACCGATCGCACCCAAAACACGCGGCCAGGACGAGAAATGCGGTCAGGCAGCGTGCAGTTCCTGGCGCGAATCTGGTTGGTGAACGCACAAAAAAATCCCCAAGGATTCCAACGACCTTGAGGATTGCATCTGTCATCTTCACCCTCTTTCCCTCGAAGATACCGGTGAAGCCACCACGATGCCGGCAGGTTTTCTGGCTCCCGGGTCGTCCTACTCTCTGCGCCTTCCCACCTCACCTTCGGCAGTGGCCTGATGCAGATTTCGTGACCGGTTACAGCGGCGGGACCGCGATGGTCTTACACCATCTTCCCTATTATGTCCGTTCGCGGACCACCAGCATCTATGCACACGTCACCTGGTTACCACTAACGTAACCTGACTCTCTCAGATTCTGCACCTTTCCTTTCGTCTTGTCAAGATGAATCGGACCGCTGGCCAGCAGCACAGCAGAACATGAAGTCTCAGAAATACAAAAGGAATCTAAGCGTTGATGATAGGCGTTCGTGCGCCGGTAGGCGGGCTTTCGCCGCTCTTGAGCAGTCTTTCGGCTTCCTCTCTCGCGAGTTCGAGCAGTCTCATGTCGCGAACGAGGTCGGCGATTCTCAGGTCCGACATACCGCTCTGCCGGATCCCTTGAATCTCGCCCGGTCCGCGTATCTTCATATCCTCCTCCGCGATGACGAACCCGTCGCAGGTTCTCTGCATGACCTCGATCCGTTTCTTCGCGTCTGCCGTACGAGGTTTGCCGGTGAGAAAACAGTAGGCGTTGTCCGGCCCCCTCCCTACCCTGCCGCGCAGCTGGTGTAACTGTGCCAGCCCGAACCTGTGAGCGTCGTTGATCACCATGACGGTGGCGTTCGGCACGTCTATACCCACCTCGACGACCGTCGTCGAAAAGAGGACATCTATCTCGCCTGCGTTGAATTTTCGCATTATGTCTTCTTTATCTTCGGTCTTCATCCGCCCGTGGATGAAGTCGGTTCGAAGATCCTTGAATGTCGTCTCGGCATGTTGCTCGTGCGCTGAGAGAAGCGCTTCAACGTCGAGTTTCTTCGACTCCTCGATCAGGGGGTAAATGAGGAAGACCTGCCTGCCTTTTTCCACCTCTTTGCGGAGAAAATCGTGCATCTGCTGCTCTTTACCGCGGGTCACGTGATTCGTCTTCACCGGTTTACGACCGGGCGGCATCTCGTCTATCACGCTGATGTCCATCGCACCGTACAGCGTCAGCGCCAACGTTCTCGGTATAGGTGTAGCGGTCATCAGGAGTAAGTGGGGGTTGAGACCTTTTTCCTTGAGCGTCGCACGCTGCAGCACGCCGAACCGATGCTGCTCGTCCACGATCACAAGACCCAGGTTGGCGAACGAAACCGACTCCTGTATGAGCGCGTGGGTGCCGACGACTATCTGCAAATCACCGGATTTCAGTTTGCGTCTGACCGCGTTTGCATCTCGCGACTTCATGCCTCCGATGAGCAGTGCCGGCTCAACGCCGAGCGGTTCGAGCATACGTTTCAGACTTATGTAGTGCTGTTCAGCCAGTATCTCGGTCGGCGCCATGAAAGCTGTCTGGCAACCGCTGTCAACTGCGGCCGCTATCGCGTGAAGAGCAACCACCGTCTTACCACACCCCACGTCGCCTTGCAGCAGCCTGTTCATCACCGTCTCGGACGACAGGTCGGATAAGATGCGGTCAATAGCGCGATGTTGCGCTCTAGTCAGTTCGAACGGCAGCGTCTTTCCCAACTTCTTCAAGCGCGGTCCGTCCACCTCCATGCGGAACCGGTTGACCTCCTGTTCAGCCCGGCTCTTTTCCGACAAGATCTTCAGTTGCAGATGGAGGAGTTCCTCGAACACGAACCTGCGACGCGCGATTTCCGGATCTCGCATGTTCTCCGGGAAATGGACATTGCGAATCGCGACGTGTACGGGTGGGAAATCGTGTTTATCTCTCAGGCTGGCTGGGAGAGTCTCATCGAGCCTGTCCGCATACTTCTGGACGGTATCCCACAGTATTGAGCGTAATTGTCGCTGCGAAATTCCTTCCGTCACCCGGTATACCGGCACGATCCTCCCGGTGTGGATGGTATCCTGGTCATCTTCCGGTACGAACTCGTATTCAGGATTCCGCATCTGCAACCCGCCGTACTTGATAACCTCGCCGGTGAAAAACGCGGTTAATCCCGGCTTCATCACCCTGGTCATGTACGGTTGGTTGAACCACGCGGCGGAAATGGTCCCTGAATCGTCCTTGACGGACGCCTGGGCAAGACACATCCTCCGTCGAAGGTAGGTCATCTTCGTCGATACCACCTCAGCGCGGATTGTGGCATGATCGCCCGCTTTCAGATCGGCTATACGGCTTACGTTCGTCCTGTCGTGGTATGATCGTGGGAAGTGTTTCAGCAGATCCTCGACGGTTTCTATTCCAAGATTGCCCAGCAGGTCGGCGCGGCGAGGACCTACGCCTTTGATCGCGGTCACGGGAAGATCAGACAGGGATGGCTGATCTTGAGATTGTTCCCGCACCGACATCTAACCCCTTAGAACGGTTATCATGAATATGCCTATCATGACCACGGCAGCGGTGAGTCGGACGAGCGTACCGGCAAGAAATCCCACGATCGTCCCGACACCCGTTCTTGCGGACTCTTCAAATCTTCTACCTGTGGCCAGTTCACCCGCCGTCGCCCCGAGGAGAGCTCCGAGAATGAGTCCCGGCACGTTGAACACGATTGCGCCGAGAATCCCGCCTGCTATCGCGCCGATAACTCCCTGCCGTCCGCCGCCGAACCTCTTCACGCCCATCGCCACTGCCAGATAGTCGGTCACCTGCACCAATGCTGCAATGATGCCTAACGCCACGAGCGGGCCGGCTCCTATTCGTGCGAAACCTGTCAAGAGACCGTAAAGAAGAGCCAGACCAAATATCAGAGGACAGCCGGGCACCATCGGTATGATCGTTCCGGCAAGACCAACCAGCATGAAGATTACAGTGGCGCTGAGAAGAACACCGTGCAAGACAGGATGCATTTTTCCATACCCCACTCGTTCAACGGGCTGTTACCTACAACCTTAGCTCATCTATAGTATACCGCTACCATAACACACTATGTCAACGGGCCGACGGCTTGCAACGTGTACGCACCCTCTTTCATAAGAAGAATTCTATCCGCCATGCTTGCGACCTCCTGCTGGTCGTGCGTGGCGAACACGACCGTCGCGCTGAGTTCGTTCTTGAGACGGGAGACCTCGGACAACATCCGTTCACGCAGTTCGGCGTCAAGGTTCGCGAACGGTTCATCCAGCAGCAGAATCTTAGGGTTGGCTGCCAACGCCCTGGCAAGGGCTAGCCGCTGCTGTTCACCGCCCGACAGCTCGCCGGGATATGCACGCTTCCTATCGGTCAGCCGGCACAATTCCAGTATTTCGCGGACGCGGTCATGCCTCGCGGGGCGCGACATGCGTGTCGACTGCAGGACGAAATCTATATGCCGTTCCACGCGCATGTGCGGCCATAACGCCAGATCTTGAAAAACCATCCCGATCTTCCGGTCCACCGGCGGGACGTACACGCCGTCGCCGGTCACGAGGGTTCCGTTGATCAGCACTTTGCCCTTGTCGGGCAGTTCGAGTCCCGCTATTATCCTGAGCACGGTCGTCTTTCCGCATCCAGAAGGGCCGAACAAACATAGCGACTCGCCCTGCTCGACTGAGAAGGATAGCTTGTCGAGCGCGACCAATTTGTCGAACCGTTTTGTGACTTCAACTAGCTCAATAGCGTGCATCCAACACTTTCCTCGTCTTAGCGTAGACCGTCGCGGTTAACGCTCCGCCGAACAGGATCATGGTAGCCGTGATGACGCTCAGTGCGGCCACGATACGGCTGGGACCGTAGTGCATCAGCGTGAAAAGCCGTACAGGCAGCGTTGTCGAGCCCGGCGGACATACCAGCACGGTCGCATCCAGCTCGCGAAGAGAGAACAAGAAACCAAGTCCCCAGACACCCAACAACGACGGCCTCAGAATCGGAATCAACACGCCCGTGACCTGTCGCCACCAGGGTACGCCGGCAACAGCGGCCGCCTCTTCGAGGCTCGCGTGCAAATCTCTCATCGCGGCGCCGGTGCCCTGATGAGCGAAGAACACGAACCGGCCGGTGCACGCAAACACCATCACGATCAGGCTGTCGTACACTAGCGCCCGCATGCCATGGTGGTTCCAGAGCAGTATAAGCCCTATGCCGATCACCGGTCCCGAGAGAAGAAACGGCAGCACGCTGAGCGCGTAAATCCCGCCGCCTCCGCTGCGTCTGCGTGTCAGGTACGCTATGGAGAAACCGAGCATCGCGAGCAATGTGGCTGAACCTGTTGCTACGAGGATGCTTGTGGCGATCTCTTCCCTGGCGGTCAGCCACGCCTCGACGTATGAGGTAAGCGGCAGCGACCTTCGGATCAGAACCGCTAGAGGCAAAGCCGCGGACAGCGCGACAAGCAACCAGCAGCAAACAGCGCTTGCTGTGCGAACCGCCGGACCGGTGCTCGATAGAGTCCTGAGCCGCCGCGCCCCGCTCAACCACGCGCGTCTCGGCCGGACGTACATCGCCCAACCGCCCAGGACGACGGCACCGGTCAACACGAGGGGCAGTGCTTGTGCGGTTGCACCTCGGAAGTCGTAGAAAGCGCTGAACCGGCTGTATATTTCCACCGGATACACGTCGACTTGGAGTAGCGACGGTACCGAGAAGCTCACAAGCGCCAGGATGAAGACGAACAGTGCTCCTGACAGGATGCCGGGCGCCAACAGCGGCAGCGTGATAGACCGCAGCACCGTCCCTCTCTTGCTGATGAGCTGAGCGGCTTCCTCGAACCGTCTGTCGAGCTGGCGTATCGCCAGAACGGTTGTGAGAACGATTATCGGGTAGTGTGTCAGCGCGAGCACGAGAATCACGCCCGGAATGCTGTACAACTTCGGGAAAGATGCACCGATTCCCGGTATCTTGCGGAGAAAAACCGTCAGAATACCGTTCTCGCCGAGCAGATCTATCCAGGCGACCGCCGAAATGTAAGGTGGAACAAGAAACGGCACCGCTACGCAGTATGACAGCGCGCGCCCGGCGGGTACTCTGATGTACTCGATCGAGAACCCTACGAGAACTCCAAGAATCGTGGCGACCAACGTGGTTCCGAATGCGATGTACAGGCTGTTGCTCAGAAGCGTCCATTGACGTCCCTCGTTGAGCACGATCCGGTACGCATCTATCGAGAATCCGTCCGCGCCCCATACGGAACGCATTAACGCGTACCCGACGGGCAACAGCGTGATCGCGACAAAGAGCAGAGCCGTTGCTGCCGAGAAGCCGCGCATCGACCATGTCTCCCTGTGGCTCACCGCAGAAACTCCTTCTGTATGAACTCGGCCGCCACCGCCATTTTAGCCGCCGTCGCTTCAAAGCTTACATCGATGGTCTTGATTTTGGCAAGGTCCGGCACCTTCTCGGGCGCTTCAACGGATGGATTAAGCGGTATCTGGATCGATCGCGTTCGCGCGAGTTTGCTCTCGACTTCGGGGCTAAGCAAAAAGTCTATCAGCGCTTTTCCGGCGTCGGGGTTGGGACCGCCCTTGACCAGAGCAACGGTGTTCGGTATGACGAGCGTGCCCAGTCCGCCGGGTTCCTGGTCGGGCAGCAGCCACTGCGCCGGCAACCCGTCCTCGATGGCCCCGTTGGCGTCGTCCGTGTCGGTGAGTCCGACGGCGTACTCACCGCGAGCGACCATATCGCGCACCGTCGCATTACCCGCCAGCACCGCCACGTTGTTCTCCAACAATCCCCGGAAGAAATCCTTTGCTTCCTCATCGCCCCAGAACGCGAACAACGCTGCTGCATGCGTCGCGGTGGTACCAAACAGCGGCACCGCGATAGCCGCTTTACCCGACCATTCCTCCTTCAAGAAATCGTGCATTGACGTCGGAGGATCCCGTACGAGGTCTGTGTTGTATATGATCACCCGCGCACGCGCTGCGAACCCCGTCCAGTACCCTTCAGGATCCTTGAACTTCGCCGGAATAGGTTTGGCCGACGGCGACAGGTAAGGTTCGATGACACCTTTGTTCTTCAACACGATAGTCTGGGCGACTTCGTTGTTCCAGAATACGTCCGCACGGGGCCGGGCCTGCTCGGCGATCAACCGGGTGACAAGTCCCGTCGTTTTAGCGGCTTCCGTGTCGTACACCGCGCGCACCTCTGTGCCGGTCCGGTTTTCGAATTCGTCAAGGACAGGTCGCGAGTACATCTCGTCCAACGCCGTGTAGACAACCACGACGGACGGTTCCTTCCCGCACCCCACGAGACAGAAAAGTGCTGCTGCGACCCCAACAACTGTCCGTGTACGACTTCTCGTTTTCATTGCCTTTCCTCCGTCAGAAAAAGGGGACTGACACAAGCGCAGACGTGTCTGCACCCTTTTTCCGGATCTCTGATGTAGGGGCGGTTCGCGAACCGCCCCTACAGGATTCGTTGTTCTTCCTCTGCCGGGCGCGCCACGCGGGATCTTGCCTCGCACTCAGGGTAGGGCGGGCGTCTCGCCCGCCTTTCCAAGAGGGTGTCCGGGCATACTGCTGCCGGGCGGGACGCCCGGCCCACCTCTTAAAATTCGATTTGGGGCGCGGGTCGCCGCGGCGACCGCCCCTACCGGTCGCGCATACCGACACGTGCGAAACGCGCGACACAGAACTTGATGATACCCAAACCCAACAGAGTGAATGTTGCAACGTTGCCCAACCAGTACGAATTGACGAGAGAGTTACCCAAATTCCACTGTCGATAATAATAGGGGTTGGCGTAAAAGGCGGCGATCGGTGACACGAAGTGGGCAAACTGTTCAGACGGCCACGGCGCGATCGAGTATGGTCCCGACCGAATCGAGTCTCTGATGAAGAGACAGATGAGAGTGAACCCTCCGAGTACCATGATGTTGAGCACGTAGCTCAAGACTATAGACGCGGCTGTCCTCCGGCTAATCAAGGACGCGAGAAGGCCCAGACTGAGAGAGACCAACGCGCAGACCATCAAAGTTATGTAGCCTGTGAACAACAGTGCCAAAGAGCCGGGGAATGATAGCGCTACAAACGCGAAAGGCACGCTCGAGAGAAGTGCTGCCAGCAGCAACGGGCTGAGTGATATCGCCCCGGCAAACACCTTTCCCAACACAATGTCGCGCGGCGTGAGGAGCGTCATGCGTAACATATCCACGTTGCCTCGCTCATACTCCTTTGTGAGGGTGTTGGCCAGGAGCGCCGGGGCAATTATCACGGTGATATATATCTGCATTACCAGCGACATGAACAGTGCCCCTGTGTGGTCAACCTGGGATCCTGCCGAATACATCGGCAGGATAACCACGAACGTTCCGATTATGAGAAACACTATGAGAGAGGTGTAGAAAACGCGAATCAGCACAGTCGACCGGCCCATCGCTCCCCATCGCAGCTCTTTCACCAACATCGGGTTTCGCTGGTCCTCGATAGGCCTCATTCTCCGCAACGGATCAATGAGGTAGAACGGGAACTTCTTTCGACGCAGCTCAAAGGTTGTAGGTCCAGGAAAGGGCTTTCGCCCTACGACATCCGGCATTTCTCGAACACGCTGCAACACAAGCACTGCGAGGCCGTAGCATATTCCGAAAAACGCCACTTGGTAAATCATAGCAAGCGTGAACTGCCACCAGGCAACACTCCCACGGAGAGCAGTCTCCTGGAGTGTACCAATGGGCGAGAGTATCTTGAAGCACAATTCCATGATCCGAGATATATCTCTCATGTCGACGACGAACAGTACTGTTAGCAGACAAGCCACTAGCGCCGTGCCGACCAAGAGGACGAGCGTTCCCAGATAAGCTAGTGCTATTGCCTCAAGCGGCTTTCGGAACCACGCTGAGCTCAGGATGCCGACCATCGCGCAGCAGAGCGCTGTTGCCAGGATCACGGCGGATACCTGAAGTATGTCTGCCCAACCCACTCTGACGAGGAAGAACGCCACGCCGAGCACCGGCATAGACGCGATGACGAGGATTAGAAAGAAACCGACGGCATTGAGCAGTTTCGCCAAGATGAGCCCTGAGGGAGGAATAGGTGTGAGAGTGAGCATCTCGAAGGTTCGCTGTTCCTTCTCGGTCGCGATCGAACCTCCGGCCAATACCGGGACAAACAGCACCGCTCCCACAAACATGACAACCGCAAAGATTTCGACCAACTCGGTTGCAGCCGCACCTGCAACGGTAAGGTCCCTCATATGCTCAGGATAGTAGCCAACCGCCACAGAAATGGCTGCGCCGACAAAGATGCCCAGGCACACGAAAGACCGCGTCCGCCGAAGGTTCCCCAGCAGTTCTTTTCTTATGAGCGCCGTTGATGGAAACGTTATGGCCAAAGCCAACTGTCCTCCGTTAGAAAAAGGGTACAGACACGTCTCCGCTCCTGCGTCGCTGCGGCCTACTGCGCCAAAGTAGCCCTTGGCTACGAAGGCCGGGCTTGTGTCGGTCCCCTTTTTCTATGTAGGGGCGGTTTCGCGAACCGCCCCTACGCTATCGGTCGCGCATCCCATAACGTATGAACTGCGCGACGCAAAACCTGATTATGGCGCGGCCCAACATCGCAAACAAAGCCACGTTGGCAAACCAATATAGATTCAGCGGGGAACGGTGGCCCCTTATCCGGTAAACAAAATTATTGTTCGCAACAAAAGCCGTAATCGGCGAGAGAAAACCTGGAATTGAGATGAGAAACCTATTGGACGGGTTCGGAGCGAACGGCCTCGGAAGAAGCCCATACCCGAGGAGGAAAAAGAGAAATGCGAATCCACCAAATATCATGACACTCATCAAGTAGCTAAGTACGATAGATGTGCCCGTATGCCGCGTGAGGATTGACGCTAGAAGACCGAGGCTTAGTGAGACAAACGCGCAGACAAGCAGGGTCACGTAACCGGTGAACAACGTCGCCAGAGCGCCCCTGTGGAATAAAGCCACAAATGCCAATGGCAGGCTCGACAGAAATGCCGCCAATAGCAGCGGGCTGAGGCAAACGGCTCCGGCGAGAACCTTTCCCCACACGATCTCCTCCGGCACCAGTAGAGTCGTGCGCAGTATGTCCATGTTGCCGAGCTCGTATTCTTTTGTGAGCGCATTGGCCAAAAGCGCTGGCCCGATGATCACCGTGACACCCATCTGGATCGCCAACAGGAAAACGATACTCTCCCTGTATTCGATGTTCGTCCTCGCTCCGTAGATGGTGGTGAGTATGATAACCGCGGCGGCTAAGAGGAACGCGATCAGACTGCTGTAGAAAACGCGAATCAGCACGGTCGATCGACCCATCGCGCCCCATCGGAGCTCTTTCACGAACATCGGGTTCCGCTCATCCTCGATAGGTTTCTTTCTCCGCAGCGGGTCAATGAGATAGAAAGGGAAACTCTTGCGGCGTGCTTCCAGGACTGCGGCATCGTCAATAGGTTTTCGGGTTTCCACCTTCGCCGGCTTTGGCGCGCGTCGCAGTATGCGCAGCGTCAGCAAGAAGCAGGTAATAGCTAAAGCTGTCTGATATACGATGCAAAGCAATAGCGATGCCCGCGGTACTACATTGCTATCCAGAACTGCCACGAGTGGGGAAAATGCAACTGCCAATCGTTCGTCTATGTGTATGTAACCGATACCTGTGAAGCGCCCGATCGCGGCGCACATGTAGACGAGCAGAACAGGAGCTCCCATCACTATGATCATCCCCGCGTAACTCGCAACGATGGCAACGCTGGTTCTGGCGAATCGGGCCGAGCATAGCATCCCGACCATTGCGCAGGAGAGAGTCGCTGCAGCCAGCACCATGAGCAGGCGGGCAAGTTCAGCCCAGTCTATGCCAACGAGAAAAAGGACGGCGCCAAGCACCGGCATGGTGACTACGGTGAGGAGAAGGAAAAGGCCGAGCGTGTTGAGCAGTTTTGCGATCACTATCCCGTGAGGCCGAATCAGAGTGAGGTGGAGCAGGTCGAACGTGCTCTGTTCCTTCTCGGCGGCAATCGCGGTTCCGGC
>Ga0180437_10007503_pt1 | contig 14139 bp, 17 predicted proteins | sample SS_ome_4_FD_132410 | JGI IMG/M metagenome (GOLD analysis project Ga0180437, IMG submission 132410) | Hypersaline lake sediment archaeal communities from the Salton Sea, California, USA - SS_3_D_1 metaG | ecosystem: Environmental > Aquatic > Non-marine Saline and Alkaline > Hypersaline >...
AGCTACTTTATGAACCATCATATCTTTTCTATTTTGTCTGTTCCAGTCAAATTCCAAGTAATCTCCTCTTCCTGGCATGCCTTCAATTGAATTGTCAGCTCCAGGAATTTCTTTATAAGTTTGACCTGTTATCTTAATCAAGTTAAGTCCCATCAAGTAATCTCCAAGAACTCCTTGTGTGGTATCAACTAAACGAATTAAACGATCAAGCAAATCATCATTAATTTCCAAGTAGTATTCTGATTTTCTACCGAGAGTCATATATTTTGGATTCTTACTAGCCATATATCTAAATCGTTCTTTTAAGAAAGCTAAATCACTAAATACAGGAGGAGTTCCCCCAGAAAAGTTACTCCATGATTTGCCTCCTAGTTCAGAAGCTGAAACACCATTAAAAGTTCCGTTTTTTAAATCTACGACACCTTGTCTATTTTGGTCTTGCGTACAAAACTCAGTAATAACATCGGTGTCAGCAAAAGCGAATCTTGTTAAAGTGTATTCTATAGTTCTGTTGATAAATTTAGTAAGATTCTCCATCATTTCAGCGTGTGCTTTATCTATGATTCCATCTTGAAAATCTTCCTTGAAAACTCTTTTTGATCGCCTAAAAGCATTCCCTATCTTTCTTGTCATATAGTTCCAAGGTCGAATGGTCGGATAGTTCATAGGTTCGATTGCTTCATCTTCTCCATAGAACTTAGCCATTCCTTGTGGATCTGCTCCTCGATCTCTCCTCCATTGACGCTGTGCTCCCCTACCAGGACCAACAGTCTTTGGCATCATTTTCAAAAACCAAGGTTCCCACTCCTTGTCATACCAGTCCATTAGTTCCAGATAACTCTTCCTTAACCAAGCCGGGATAATCATATAATCCGAAAACATTCCTACGTTATAGCTCATTTTTTATCACCTACAATATAGCTCCATTTGCAATTGCTTTATCATAATCTGGATCAATCCATACTAAACCAATTTCACCTGTTCCAATATCTTGCATAGCTTTTCCTAATGCCCTTTGACCAGTTGCTGTCATAACTTCACAACCTCCATCTGCAGGAATAACAGTATCACCATCAAGAATATTTGAACTACCTACATTTTCCACCGTTACAGGTCCTTTACGAACAATGGTAATATCTCGTTTCTTGTCTTGAACTCCATTAACTGCAAACCACTCGTCATCCTTGTCATCAATATTTTTACGCCATTCAGTAAAAACACCAATGCATCCAGAATCTCCAGCAGTTCCCTTGTATGAATGAACATACTTTTTCATAATAGGAGTTGACTTAGTTCCAGTTCCAGCAAGTACAGCAGGTTCACCGAAAACGCAATCATAAGCGTTATCTAATAGATATTGTCCTCTAGTTGTAGTTATACAAGAGCTTTTATCCCAATAATGTCCTATTCTACCGCTATAATTATAATCAACCATTTTTAATTAACCTCTTGATTATTTATTTTTTATCCTTCGAATTTAAATTCAACAGTTGTGTAAACTGTTCGAATGCTACATCCTTTTCTTTTACTTCTTCTTCCATTTTTTCTTTAGACTCGTTAGCACTATCTTCTTGAGATTTAACATGTGGTTTCACTGCTTCCTTGCTAAAATCTTCCAATTTCCCCTTTAGGTAATCTGGATCTTGAGCCTTTAAGAAGTTTAACATCCTTTCATCGATCTCCTTAACTTCAAGAATTTTGTCGATAATAGGTTTCTTAGTGCTTAAAAATTCGATTTCTAGCCTCATTTCCTTTATTTGATCTTCTAAAGATTTCTCTTCAATAGATTTCTTTTCAAGTTCTTTCTCTTTTAAGGCTACATCTTTCTTAAGTTTGTCAAGCTCAAGTTTAGTTTCGTCGATAATCTTAGTTTTAGAGTCTAATAGTTTTTCGAGTTCTTCAATCTTATTAAAAGACTTGTTTTCCTCGTTTTCCTCTTTTTTAACTTCTTCCTTTTTATCTTCGTTTGTCATATTAATGACCTCATAATTTATTGTTTTACAATCTGAACATGCAGGATATGGTGTTCCAGAATGTTCTAATACATCATAATGAATAATATTACCAGCGTCGTCGAAATATTTTCTATATCTCATTGAAACACCTAAAGGATCTCCTACCTTTTTCCGTTCTTTAATTATTTCACGCAGTGCCAAGTGATCCTTAGTATGACCATAAATCTCATATTTAGAGAAAATTTCCTTGTCAACACCTTCTAGCCAAGAATCAACAACATATCCGTAAATATGTGTTTCAAAATTCCCCTCTTCTATAGGATGTTGATGCCTCCAAACATAATCCCTATTTTTAGATTTTTCAGCTAATATACCTCTACCTTTCTCGCACTCAAAATCTTTGCTTAAGGCTTTTGCTGTGAAGAAAAACTTATCGTCTTTCTCTTCGTAACTTTCAAGTTGAAATTCCTCTACTAACTCCTCGTAATGCTTCATATATTAACTACTATCCTATTATTTATTTAAATATTTCGATACTATACTTTAAAATACCCTATTCTTTACAGCCCACATTCTTCCAGGATCACGCCCAAAAAGTAACTGCTTAAAGTCGGTTACTAATTTAGCATCAACCCTACGTGCTCCAAGTTGTTCAAGTTTTCTCTTCCTTCTCATTTCACTGGTATCTGGATTTCCTATGCAGTCATCAGTATCACAGCCCATAAGAATTTTACCAGTTTTCATATTTCTTGCTTTTGGTTTTAGATACTTCTTACACCAATAGCATCTATGTACATTTTCAAGGTTTTTTAAACCTTCTTTATCCAAGTAAGAATCATCAAATCCTCCTTTTTGACGAATTATTCTAGCTCTATATTCGTCACTTGGTATTCTAGCTCCAAACTCTGGTTGTTTATGAAATTTATGTGACATTATCCTTTCGCCTCTTCTGCATAATGTTTAATTAATTCATCAATTATGTCTTGCCACGCCAATAGAAATGCTCTTTTCAATACAGATCTCCTTTGTTCGTGATGACTCATATAATCAAATCCTTTCTTGTAAATTGGTGTTGCTTTCATTCGTAGACTTATTCCAATCGTATCTATATCTATACCATAATAAAAACCATAATTCCAAAACTTATGTGGATAATATTCTCCATATCTATGTTTTGTTGCGAGATATTCTTTATTATACTGCTTTCCTGGCCTCGCTGGAGCAGGACTATGACTACCTTTTCCAGATCTTGCTATTAGAGCTTGTAGTTCTCTTATATTTTCAATCTTGCTAGTATCTGAATGAGGAACTCTAAAAACTTGATTTCTTAAAACATTTTCTAAAATAGGTTCTAATTTTATCATAGCTCTTGTTCTAATTCCTCCATTTTCAATTCCAAACTGATCCAAAAAATCTGACAACTGCTCTAAAGTAATTTCTATTTGCATTATTTCACGACCTTATACAAGAATAATCTATCTACAATTACATGTTTTTCTTTTCCACTTGTTAGCTTAACCCACACATCATATACAAATGTAGTGTATAAAACATTACTAGCTATTTCAATTCCAGATGTGTTTGATGGAACTAAATGAATTTCACATACACCCTCATCTGGATCAGTCATTTCTATTTGAGTGTCATCTCCTCCAGCGGCAGTGTTTTTTCTTTGGAATATGTATTCATCATCCTCAAACTTTGCCTTTACACTCATTATAACTTCTGCATTTGTAATAGGAACAGGGTTATCATCTTGATCGGTAACTACTACTTCAAAATCTTCGCTACTACCTTTATACATTTCAATTTTATTAGACATCAAACACACCCCTTATGGTTTTTTTAGTTATTTTACCAGATAATTCAGTAGTTAAACTCAAACTACCTTTTATGCTTTTTTTTGCTATTTTTCCTTTTAATTCTTTAATTATAATCACCTCAGCTTCTTCACTGCCTGTTCCTACATTCAAAAATCCTCTTGAGGCTTTTGGTAAACTTATAAACTTGCTCATGTTTCTTCACCTACATATATTGGGTTTGTATCTCCTAGATTTTCATACCAGTAATACAAATTTTCTGTTGATATAGGACTATCCCAATTAGAGTCTGCATCCTTTTTAACTTTTATCGTTATATAATTAATAACACCAACAGCTACATTCCTAGCAATTATTTGTTCTGTTGCTTCAACAAATGTATAAGAAACATTACTCTCCTTGTTTTGTTTAATTGCTTCTAATATTTCAAATCCATATGTTCCAACTGTTTCGTGTAGATTTGTCAATACTTCCCAAACCAAGTTTGCTATATCTTCTTTGTCTTGTTCTGTAACGCCACTTCCTTGTGTAACTACTATCAAACCAGCAGAATTTGAAGATCTTATGCTAACTTGGTTGTGGTTTACAACATCCATTATGTTATTATTTGCTCCAGTTAAACTCACCACATACTGTCCATCTTCAAATGTGATGGTATAATTATTTATTAATATTACAACTCTAGCAAGAGTTACTCCACCAACACTAACCTCTGTGTTGTGTTCATGTGTTGGTAAGAAAACAATACCTTCTTCATCATCTTCTAAATCTCTCAAATCTAACCTAAATTGGTCTACATCCATTTCATATTCTGGATCGCTTATTTCTGTAAGGTATGCCTTCGGTACAGTTATAACCCTTGTATTCCAATTAATAGACAACGACATTATTTACTCAATTCTCTTATATTTCTTCTCAATTCTTGTATTACTTCTAAATTAGCGTTGTTCTTTTCATTTGCTTTACGCAATTCTTCTCCTAATATTTTATCCTTAAAAGACATCGTTTGAAGCAGTTGTTCGTTTCTCTTTTCCAAAGAATCTTTTTCTAGTTTAAGTGATTCTATTTTTGCTTCTAATTTCTCTACAGCTTCTCCCATAGCTTTTAATTTTCTAACATTATACTTGTGAGATTTTTCAAGATCGTAATAATTCATTCATCCAACACCAACTGGTATTTTGCGGAAAACCCATCAACAGTAAAGTCACCAGAGATAGGCTGTTCTTTATAAATTGGAGTTCCTGTCATTTTTCTTATCCATCCTTGGATTGGTTGATCTCCTACATATTTTACGCTTTCTGATGCTGTTCCATTCGATATTGTTAGTTCTTGCATCATTCTCATCGTAGCTGTTATTGAAGTTCCAGTAGCAGGTGAAGGTGGACTTCCAGACATTGTATAAGTATATGTACTCGAATCACTTACTGTAATTTGAAATATTCCATTATAATACTGTGAATTTTCTACTCCTCTAATTATTACATATTGACCTGTATACATTCCGTGGGAACTATGTGTAACTGTAGCTGTAGTTCCAGAAGCTACGATTGATACTGATGCATAAGAAGGATAAACTCCGTCAGAATCAGCTTCTATTAATACTCTAGCGTTTTCTATGGCTTGATCGTCAATATCAACCACTTCTATGTCAATATCAGCAGAAACATTAATTGTAACAGAACTTCCACCTCCAGTAATTGAGTAGTTAGATGGATTAGAATTCGTAGCATTTACAATTAAATCGCCACTAGCGGCTGAAAATTCTACATCATATGTGTTGTTTGTAAATACGCAGTTTGTAATACCAAATGTTCCAGCGGTATCAAACTCAAGACCATATGTACAGTTTATGAAACTACAATCACTCATGTTGTGACTTGTAGAGCTTAATATAGCACCAGACGAGTTTGCTGAAATGAAATTACAGTATTTTGTTGTTGCTGTGTTTAAACTAATATCACCACAAGATTCAAATGTACTATTTAATATTTCAACATTGCTGTTATAAGCTGGAAAATCTATTGAACTTGCATCCAAGAAAGAACTTCCGTATATTTTAAAATTATCTACATTAGTGTTATTACCATCAACATAAAATTTAGAAACTTGAGAAGTATTTTGAACACGCACTGCACAGCCAGATACACCAGCAGTTCCAGATTTTGTTCCAAGTGAAAATTCAGTAGTTCCTGTTCCGTTATCAACTACATTTATTCCCATTAAACTTGTTGAAATATTATTTGAAGAACCAACTTCTCTCATCTCAAATACAACTACATCTGACTGTGCATTGAAATCACAAGAGTTTGAACCTGCAGAATCACCAAATTCTAGCACTCCTGTGGAGAAAAAGATTCCTCCTATTTTTCTAAGTAACCCCCATCCATATGTAGGATTTGAATCAATTGTTACTATATCATCAAAATCGTAAGGAGAACCACTAAGATCTCCATAAGAAATGATGCCATCTCCAACGTAAACATGGTCTATCCAAGTATTCTGGGCGTTTTTAGCCGTTCCAGTGTGCATAAATCTAATTCCTATTAATGTTATAGCAGATAATGTTGGTTGACTTCCAGAATCTGGTGATCTATCGCAATTTAAAACTAATAGTGTCCATCCTCCTTGATATGTCGTGCTTCCTCCTACATAATAATATCCTGTGTTACTTCCGTCACCCAAATAGAATTGTATTCCTCCACTAGAGTCTGGATCTAATTCTTTAAGAGCAGTTGTCATCATCCAGCATCTTAGATGTTTTCCTGACAAGCTTAGGCTAACAGGATCGAGGTAAATGTCATTAGCTCCATCGCCTCTAACCGTAAATCCAACACAAGCAGAACCTTCCATGTAAAAATCTGTAACATTTGCTGGAGTTTCTCCATTCCAAGTCGTATAATCAGAACAATCGTCAATGAGAGTATAGTTCTTACAAGAAGCAGTTACAGCCATGTGTTATCTTCCTCCTTTTTTTTATCGTAATAGTCGTCATTATAATCAATAATTAACCCACCGTGTGCTACATGCTCTAAAATGAACGATATGCATTCCTGTATGTTTTGAATGTCTGGTTTGCATGTTTTCTTGCAACGAAAACAAAATATCCTCAAATCTTCTATTTCAGTCAAGGAGAATCACCAGGCTTTATAATTTTTCTGTCTGCTAAATCAATAAAATAATATCCACAGGTTTTAAATATTATAGGTGGTACTTGTGGAAACCACTTGCATTTATTTGGTCTATTTTTGCTTTTATGAATCTTGCAGTATGCTTTACCACTTGGAAGCATTGTGAAATGTTCACAATCTTCGTTTTGGCAACAAGCACCGCATCTAATACATTTCCCCATTCTCTTGTATCTTGGTAATTTACCAGATACCCTATCTATTACTTCTTGTTTTTGATCAGTTTTTTCCTTCTTTTCATAAACTTTAAGATTCATTTTATATCACTATGCATCGCTTATTCTGTTTGCTGTTGCACTTCCTCCACCAGAACTAAAGTTAGCTGAAGTTTTAAACGGCTTTATTGGTATGTTGTCACCTGCAGTTCCACCATCTCTAACTTTTACAACAAGAGACAATGTTCCTTCTCCACCTGAGTAAACTCCAGTAAACTGCTCTGTTGATGAGGTTGCTAGTTTATCTATATGAGTTATGAACACGTTGTTTCCAGAACTAGCCGCTTTATTACCAGAATAATCTGTTTGTGGAATAGTAAACACAGAACCAGTCCAAGAAGTATAAGTTTGATAGGTATAAGTTCCATCAGAATCTTTCTCAATTCTTATAGTTCCAGTAGTAGGAGTGCTTACAGGTATAGTTCCGTTAACCGTTATTGTCGTTTGAGTAGCAGAATTATGATCACCGTTTAAAGTGAATTGATCGTAATCAATTTCATCAGAACCATCGTTTTTGGCTACTAATACACGATCTTCACCAGAAACAAGTCCATAAACATAAAATATTTGATTGTTTGGTGGTTGTTGTTGAGTATTCGTTAAATCAAACAGCAAATCCAATGCTGATAAGTCATTTGGATCAATTCCTATTCCAAAAGCTCCAATTATTGAAGAACCAGTAGATTGTCCAATAAATGCTGGTGAAATTGTTCTAGCTGTTACAGAACCAGCTACAGCACAAGTTGCGTTTGATGTTCCTCCTCTAATTGGAAGATCGTCCACAGCAGATAAACCATATATACGCTGAATCCACATAACACCATCAGATCCGTTGTCATCTAAAGCTAATATAACTCCTTTTCCAGCAGAAGCACTCACATTAGCTGGAGCAGATGTTACACTTGCAGTTGTAGATGTGGTATATCCTGTTATCGTGTTTCCGTTACCTGGAGTTCCAGACACAACTTGTATAACCATATTACCAGAAGTTCCCTGATCGTCAAGCATCACCAAGATACCAACAGCTCCAGAAGTTCCAAAATCAAGTCTTTCTCCTTCTTGGAAACCAGCTCCTGATTCAGAACCATAAGAGAAAGTACAGCCCCAAGCTATTACTTCATCTTCAGAGAAAGGACCACCAGACTCAGTATCGTAAGCAAATTGTTCTGTAATTCCTCTAAATAAAGAACCGTTCATCGAATGAATGGTTAGTGCTGTAGTTCTTCGAGTAATATTTTTTGTGAATTCGTACAAGTCGTTTATGTTACTCCTCGAACCAAGATCCCATTTAGAGTAATAGTCACGATCACCGTTACCATTGTTCAAATCAATTTGTTGATAACCTTCTGTATTAGAACAATCCCAAGCCGCTACTGTAGCTTGTGCTGTTTGGTTATTTAAGTCACTAGCAGTAAATATAGCCGCTGTTGAATTTCCTAAACCTGCAGTTAATGAAAACTCTGCATAAGTATCTCCAAACTCTCTTGCTTGTACACGCAAACGCTTACCATCAATATCTATTCCGTCTTGCCTTGTTTTTATTATGCAACGCAAAATAATGTTGTTCGCGGCATCTATATTTATTCCTGTACCCCACCAACTCGTAATTAACTGGTTATCTCTAATTATTTGTAGCTGAGTTCCAGTTTCAACAGAGCCTACCACAACAAGACCAGAATACACCGTATCTCCTCCATCTTGAGTTATAGAACCATTATATAGTTGTTCTGCCGCATCATCATCAATATTGTATGGTGATATTAACTCTATAATATTATCGGTTGATCTCTCTGATGGTTTAGTGCTAGTAATATCAAGCAAGTCGTTTCCAGAAGCTTCTTGGTCATCTGCTAAAGCCTGAAGGAATCTATGCAGTTCTAAAACGGTATAATAAGTGCTTCCACCCCCAACATAGCGTATATTTCCATTTAAAGCTACACTAAAATCATCTTCTATTGCCATATTTTACACCTTTTATTTGATTAAATATTCACAAGACTCTTCATCAACTTCTTTGAGTTCATGTCCACTAGCTTGTTTAGAAGAGGTCTTATGTTATCCTCGTATTTTTTGTTAATACTACGAAGGATGGATAGTATTTCCACTCCTTCATTTATATACTTTTCCACTTCATCTAAAACTTCGTTATAAGCCTTTCTTATCTTATTAGCCATCATTATTGCATCTCCTACCATAAAACTATCTGAATTTGTTAGACTATGCAATACTGCTGATTCAAAGTTTATTTCTTTTCTCTTCTCTTTTTCTATTATGTTCCATACATCTTCTTTTAATAGACTTTTTAAATATTCCATTCACATTACCTATAGTGTTGTTGTTGTTGGATTTACTTTTTGTCTAACCTTCTGAGTCAAGCTACGTGAATCTCCTCCAGCAGAAGTCTGCAAAGGTATTTGAAAATCTACCTTCTTGTTATCTGCTTCTGAAACAGGATCTAACCAACTCCATACAGTCTTACCAGCTTTACGGATTTCGTTTCTATCAAGAAACATACCTGTTTTTCTACCAATTTCTACTGCTCTCATATACTCTTCTGAGGCTTCAAATTTAAGTGGACTAAATTCTAAAGCAACATCACGAGGAGTAATTTTAATGTTGTTTGCTGGACATAAACAACGAGCATAAAAGTTTTCCATTATTATTCTGTATCTCCTACGCATTCCTTGTAAGAATTGATAGTATGTTTCACGTAAACCACGTTGGGTTGATACTTCGTTACCAGAAGCATCCCTTAAACCCATTGAGGCAAATATTGAATACATTATCTGCTTGTCCATTGCTTCTAAATAGGTGACATATATCTCTGAACTTCGGGCAGAGTTCTTACCGAGTTCCTCTGCTCTCACATTTCCAGGCAACACCAAACCACCGTAATTTACTATGTTTGGAGCAACTTCGGAAACATTATTTATTTGTTCTTGCATTATATCGTCGTCTTCTGGATAATAGTTTGTTTTTGGATCGCCTACTAAGAATAAAATGAAAGGTGTCCAAAACTTTTGAGAGTATTTACGCATAAAGTAAGATATGTAACGCTTATAGGTGATCCAATGAAGTGCTGAACCAATCGGAGGTTTTATGAAAAAAGATGTTCTAAGAATAACATCTGGTTCATCTGGTATATCAATTTCTAATGATTGATAAGGGTATCTAGTAATTATGTTGTCGTATTTACTAGCTCTACGATAGAATGATGCTTTTGATCTCCAAGATTTGTAAGTTCCTACTTGTTGTCGTAATTTAAGCCATCCGTATTTTGGATCTCTAATTTTAATTATTGTTTTTGGATCGAGTCGTTGGATGTCAACACCGTAAGTATAGTCTTTACCAAGATCTACTCTCCAAAAGGAGTTAGCGTGTACTATTTCATCTATCCAGCTAGAGGTTATATAATCTTCTATAGATTTCCTATTTACATTTATTTCGTTGTTGAAATCTTCTATTAGTCGTTTAGCTTGTGAATTATCGCATCTTACACGCACACCATCGCCTATAATTGTAGCGGCTGTAATGTAGGTAAAAGACTGTGATAAAGAATCTGTCCAAAAACAGTATTCTCGATTGTCAGGAGTATCTTTCACCATTACATGCTTTAATTTCTTTAGTTCTGGATCTAAGGATGAAGGATCTTCCTCCCATCTAAAAACTATCGGTTTTCTCGTCGGTTCGAATTTTCTATTTCTTCCTAATATATCTTCGGTTATTGTCATTTAAAAAACCTCGAATGGTATTATTTTTGTATATTTTTGGCTGTATTTTCTTTGTTTTTTAGGAAAAGGATCGTAATTATATCCTCTTGGTTTTCCTACAACAGTTTGTTTTACAGCATGTGGTACTAAACTTAAAGCATAGGATAATAGCCTATCATCATGATAATTTTGAGTTCCGTATTGAATGTATCCTCCATTTAATACTTCACATTCAAATCTTAACATTTCTGTTGCTAATTCATCCATTTCTGGCTCTGTTCGTGGAGGAAAAGCCAAAGCAGGAGGTTGTGTTGATAACATGGTTATCAAGTTTCCTATGAGTTCTGGCTTGTTTTGTTTTGTTATGTAATAACCAAGCCTTCGTTTTTCTCTAGGCAAACTTCGTTGATTTTTTTGAACATTCCATATTCTTGAGTATGGGCTTATATATTTTATGTCTTTTTGTAATTTTTCAACTTGGGAATATCCAGAACCAGTAGAATCTGGAACAACCCAATTAGGTTGATAATAAGAAACAATTTCCTCTAAATGCTCGTAGATTTTCTCATAATCCGTATCAAAATCATATTCACCAGAAACTGTTCTCATGTAGTCCATTACGATTCTCTTTGTTTTTCTATCACGATGAGTTATGCAGAAACAAGATGCATCGTGTAGCCTACCGTAATCAAATCCCAAAACATATTTAGCTCCTTGTTCTTTCTTCATTATGTTTCTTAATTCGTTTACCGTGTTTTGCACTATCCATTCGTTAAGAATTACCATGGAAGCTTCGTCTATTATTTCACCAAGCAGTTCTTGACGAGCCCATGGACTCCAAGAGTGAGCGTCTAATTGTCTTTTTAGTTTATCTTGATTTATTATGCTACATTGCCACGGATCTAACCACGGGGTAGCCCATATCCCAACACCATATTTGTAAGAGTTAGCCCCACAAGAACAGCTTGGTAGCTCTGGCATCTCCCAAATTCTGTTCTTGACGGGGAACTCGATGTCTGGAAAGGATTTTTGGGAATATTCGTTCCCGCAAACTTTACAAATTACTGGTCGTGATGCAACTCCCTTCATGTAATAATCTATTATTTTTTGCTTTGATCCTTGGGGAGTTGTTATTATTATCCAGCGTTCTCCATGTTCTACTGTAGGTAGTGCCGCTGAAAATAGTATTGATTCATCCATTTGTGCTCCTTCGTCAATCGTGGTATAGTGGTACATTGCTCCACGGATGGATTTATGTGAGCAAGTGTGAGATTTACAGAATGAATCGTTTATTAACTTTATTTTGTCTAATTTTATTTTGCCAGAGATGAAATCGTTAAATTCTGACTCTTCAAAACATATTTTTACCTTGTCTATTAGGAGTTGTGATTCTTCTTCCGAAGCGGCTATTATACCACAACGAGTAGGTGGTTTTCCTAGAGTGGTTGAACCTAAAATCATTAGTGCCGCATTTGCGTATCCTGTGCTCCAAGACTTTCCAACTTGCCTCCTCCAAATTGTAATAACACCATCTGGAGGTGTAGTTACTTCATTAAACTTAAATTGGGATAATGGAAACCCAAATTGAATTGTATCTATAAAATCCTTCTGAAACTTGTCGAGCTTTACTCTCTTTGAATAATCGAGAGGATCTGGAAAAAATAGCTCTATTAGATCAACTGCTCTGTATTGGGCTTTTTTTAGCTTGTTGATCGTGCTCTGGGATAGTGTATCTATGTACTTCGCAGAAAAATCCATAATCTTAATCCCTTCTAGTGTTTGGATCTAATGCCCTTAAATCTTTATCTTTTATATGAAACCTAGCTTGTTTTCTACCAGTCGATACGCCATCCTTAAATTTCTTCATATAACGGAAGTTATCAGTCGAAGATTTAACGATGGTATCTTCAGTTTCGTCAAAACTTTCATCTAAATTACCCATAATATCACCTTATTATTATTTGTGTTGCGATGCACAAGTCTATACTTGATACATTTTTCATCATCTATTAGTAGATTGATTTAATCTTCATCATCTTCCAGTATCTTCAAGATTTTTTCTGCTATATATTGATCAAATAAGGGAATATCACAGTCCATACAAGCTTGTAACAAACCCTTAAAATCATCATAATCTCGTTCTGGAAGCCTAAATTTTACATTAATCATAGTTTCCTTCAATCTCTATTATTGTTTGTGCATCTTTTTTGTATTTATCCTTCGTTTCTGTATCCATTGACATCTTGAAAATGTAATCAGCCATTTTTTTAGCCGATTCTTTCTTTAGTTCGTTTACTGCTTCACCACCAGAAATCTTGAAAATCTGGTCTATCATTTTTCTCCTTTCAGCAACATACGATAAAAGCTGTGGATGGAGCTTCATCTGTCTACGCTCTTCTCCAGTTTCGTCTGTAAAAACTTCGTAATATCGTTCCTGAGCCAGTTCTTTTATGAGTTGATTGATTAAATTGAACCCTTTGAACCACTCGGCTGATGTATCAATCGGAAGAGTAGCTTTGCCTGGTGTAATTCGTACCAATGCAGTAACATCAAATTCCTGAATCGCATCCTGTTCAGCTTCAGTCATGTTATCATCATAACTATGCTATCAAAATACCCTTATAAAGATGTCTATGGCATGTTTGCATGCAGAAAAGTAGCCCTCATTACGCATAGTTTGAGTTTTATGGCACATCTTCGACAAAGTTGCTCAAAATAAGTGAAAAAATGGAGCAAAACTGACATACTTTGGTGGTGTAGATTTTCAGATCAAATGATACAAAGATATTTGTACTGTTAAATTCCTATAAATATATATTAATAGATCGTTAAATGTCATGAAACCTTTTAACTCTTGTTTAAGTGATTTGATTGAATCTATTTACGGAATAAGCAGAGATTTGTTCGTACTAATCCAATTTTCAAAAATCAAATAGAAATTAAAGTAATAGAAAAAATAGAACATTTTGTAGATTGGGACTCGCCGCGCCCATAGGTAATTTAAGCATTCTTTTTTACCGATTTGGCGATCTGGCAGAGGGCGGCGCTGTTGGTTTGCTTTTTGGGGCGATCTCCAACGAGATAACAATATCATCATCATCTTGGTTAACTCAAAACCTACTTCAAAATTAGCTCGTCTTAGATCATACAAATCCGGCTTATCTCGTGCAAGTTAAGATTTTATCTCAATGGGGAGCTTATTTCTATCAAATCCTTCAACCAGATTGACTAATGCAGACAGCAAAACCTACAGC
>Ga0180437_10007504_pt1 | contig 14137 bp, 11 predicted proteins | sample SS_ome_4_FD_132410 | JGI IMG/M metagenome (GOLD analysis project Ga0180437, IMG submission 132410) | Hypersaline lake sediment archaeal communities from the Salton Sea, California, USA - SS_3_D_1 metaG | ecosystem: Environmental > Aquatic > Non-marine Saline and Alkaline > Hypersaline >...
CCTACGTCGTCAAGCCAGACCGTCATGGAAAGAAAGATACAGCACCAGGTCACCACGCCCAGCAGAGCCGCCACACTGAATTGCCACCGCTTGCGCGGTTTGCTACGTGCAAGGATTCCCAACGGTCTGCTCCGTTTCCGGGTCGAAGAACTGCACGTGATCACTCGCCACGGCCGGCTCGCCGGTTTCGCCGGGCTCGACGCCGCGGCCGGCGGGCGCGCGCGAGACGAACGTCTGAACACCCATGGTCCAGTAGACGTACGACTCCGCACCGACCGGCTCGACGGCCTCGACCACCGCGGGAATTCGCGCCGCGTCGGGCGTCTGCTCCGCCGTCGTGCCGCCGATGTGCTCGGGTCGGATGCCCAGGGTGATCGGCTTACCGATGTACGGCTCGACCCGGGCGGTCCAAACCGCGGGAACCGGCAGCATCAAGGGCCGCACCTCACCGCCGGCAGTACTTTCCGGGGCTGCTGCGGCCACGAACACCAAACGGCCGTCGCGTCGCTCGATCCGGCCCTCAAAAAAGTTCATCGGCGGGCTGCCGATCAAGGAGGCTACGAACCGGTTGGCCGGGCGGTCGTAGAGCGCCATCGGATCGGCGACTTGCTGGATGCGGCCCTGGTGCATCACGGCGATCCGCTGGCCGAGGGTCATCGCTTCGACCTGATCGTGCGTGACGTAGACCGTGGTGGTGCCCAGCCGCGCATGGATCCGGCGGATCTCCTGGCGCATTTGGCCCCGCAGCGAGGCGTCCAGGTTCGAGAGCGGCTCGTCGAACAGGAAGAGTTTCGGTTGGCGGACGATCGCCCGGCCCAGGGCCGCCCGTTGCCGCTGGCCGCCGCTCAGTTGGCTGGGCCGCCGCGAAAGCAGCCCGCCGAGGCCCAGCACCTCGGCCGCCTCGTCGACCCGACGCGCGATCTCGGCCCGGCCGATCCGCCGCAGCTTCAGCCCGAAGGCCATATTGGCGGCGACCGACATGTGCGGGTAGAGCGTGAAGTGCTGAAAGACCATGGCCACGTCGCGGTCCTTCGGGTGGAGTTCGTTGACCACGCGGCCGTCGATCGAAATGGTGCCCCGACTGACCGGCTCCAGACCGGCGATCATCCGCAGCGTGGTCGTCTTCCCGCAGCCGGACGGCCCGACCAACACGATCAACTCGCCGTCGGCCACTTCGAGCGAGAAGTCGTCGACCGCCCGAATGCCGCCGGGGTAATGCTTGTCGACATTTTCTAGGGTAAGCGTGGCCATTAGCCTTCTGAAGAAAGGTAGAAGGGAAAAAGGGAAGAGGGGAAAAGGGAAATGAAAGCGGGGGCAGCAGGAGCAGTCATCGAAGTCTTTGAATCGAGTATTCTCTCAATCTTCATTCCCCTCTTTCCCCTTTCCCTTCTTCCCTCGCCCCGCCTTCCGCAACAGAAACTCAGTAACCTCCAGACTCCGCATGGCCTCGTTCGGCAGTTTTCATTGTTTTCCCCGCCGGGCCATTCTGCAACCGGGGGCCTGTCCCTTTCCCTCCCCGCGACGTACAATGGCTCCTGTGAATCAGTCTCCTCGCCAATCCCCGACCGGACCGCTGGGCCTCGATCCGGTGGTCGCAGGAACCGCCTGCTGCGTCATCTCCGCCCTGGGCTACACCGGGTCGAATATCTGTATGCGCAACCTGGCACAGCCCGAGAACGTGGGGCACGCCGTGTGGGCCGTCTGCAACAAGGAAGTGGTCACCGTGGCCGTGATGGGGCCGTGGTTGCTTTGGCAGGCCTTTCGCCGGAAGTCGGTCGTTCCCTCGTACCGCGTGCTGGGCCTGCTGGTGGCGGTCGGGCTGGCCGTGCAATTGGGGGCCAACACGGGGGTGCAATGGGCGTTCGGGCAGGTCGGGCTGGCGGTGACCGTGCCTGCCATCTTCGCGGTGCTGCTTACCGCCAGCGCCGTGCTGGGACTGGTGTTTCTCGGCGAACGCGTCTCGCGACGCTCGGCGGCCGCCATCGGCACGCTGCTCTTCTCGCTGGTGTTGTTGGGCCTTGCCGCGGCCGCGGCGGGCAAGTCGACGGCCATCGCCAGTTCGCTCACGGCCGTCTTGGGGATCGCCGCCGCTTGCGGCGCCGGGGCCATCTACGCCGTGCTGACCATCACCATCCGCCACGCCGCCACCGGAGTCACCCCCATCGGCACCATCGTGTTCGTCACCACCTTCATGGGTGTCTTAACCCTGGGACCGTTGAGCGCCCGGCTGCTGGGAACCGAGACGCTGCTGAGCACCACGCCGCAGGAGTTCGCCTGGATGTACGCCGCCGGCACGCTCAACCTGATCGCCTTCCTGGCCATCACCAAGGGGCTGGAACTGACCACCGTGGTGCACGCCAACGTCTTGAACGCCTCGCAGGTGACCATGGCCGCCGTGGCGGGAATGATGCTCTTCAACGAGCCGTTGACCGGCTGGCTGATCGCCGGGGCGTGCCTGACGATCATGGGCGTGTTGATGATCGACCGGCCGGCCGAACGCGACGTCGATCTGCACGCATAACGACAAGCCGCAACCATGGGTCGCCCATCGGAGCCTACAAAGGAGGTCATCATGTCGACGACAATCCGAGTTCACGGGGCTTTTTCATCTGCGGCGGTGCTTCTGCTGGCTGCCGTGGGGCTGCAACTCGCCGGCGCTGCCGAGACGGCCGGCGACAACGCCCGTCCGCCGCAGAACGACGCGGAATTGAAATACTGGCTGCAGACCATGATCTGGCATCATCGCTTCACCCCGGCCGAGATCTCGGCCGCCACGGGGCTCTCGGCCGAGCAGATCCACGCGGCCGTCGCCCGGTTCGACGTCCGGCCCGCCAATCGGCCGGCTCGCAAAAAAGACGCGCCGCTGCTGGTGCTGCCGTATCCCGGCGGGCGCCACCCGCGCATCGGGTTCCTCGAAGGGGCGATCCGGCCGCAACGGGAGACCAAGGTGAGCGTCTTCCTGCCGTGGGATGAGACGGCCTACGTGGTCGTCGACTTGCCGGAGGCCATCTGGTCCAGTCTCGGCCTGACGTATCTGGCCCATACGCACATCGACACGATCTGGACCACGCGTGGCGTGACCCTCGAGCCGCTGGAATGGGACCGCCGCGACGACGGCTCGTTACAGAGCGTTCGCAGACTCCCCAACGGGATCGTCTTCGGCACGATCGTCAAGCCGACGCGAACCGCCGTGCGGATGGAGATGTGGCTTCAGAACGGAACCAACGAGACCCTGACGGACTTGCGGGTGCAGAACTGCGTGATGTTGAAAGGGGCCCCCGAGTTCGCCGCCCAGACGCAGGAGAACAAGGTGTTGACGCATCCGTACGTGGCCTGCCGCGCGCGATCGGCCGACCGCTGGATCATCACGGCCTGGCACCCGTGCGACCGGCCGTGGGCCAACCCCGATTGCCCCTGCATGCACAGCGACCCGAAGTTCCCCGACTGTCCGCCCGGTGAGACGCGCCGGCTGCGCGGCTGGCTCTCGTTCCACGAGGGCACGGACGTGAAGGCCGAGTTCCGCCGCATCGAACAGAGCGGCTGGCGGAAATAGCCGAAGTCCCCAGGGACTGTCCCGATTTTCGCGCAGCGAAAATGGGACTGTCCCCTTCCGCACACCCTCGAGTCTTTGGACCTACTTCTGGCGCGTCGACGTGCCCTTGATCGAGTACTGGACCGTGCCGTCGGCGTCCTTGCTGACCACCGCGAACTCGAGCTTGTCTTTGTCTACGAAGTGGACTTCGAACACCCCCGTAACTCCGTCTCCGAAGTCGGTCGTGAAGGTGAGTGTTTGCGTGCTTTTGTCCCATTGCCCGACTGACTCGAACGCGCCGCCCCGGGAGTCGAAATACCACTGGCGATAGACCTTTTTCGCCGGGTCATACGTGTACATGAACAGGTTGTACAGCTTGCCCTGGCTGTCGAAGGTCCTGCCTTGCACGAAACGGCCGCCCAGAATCGGCCGGGTTTTGCCGACGGTCTTTCGTTGCTCTTCCGGAAGTGTCTGATCGGCCGTCGTGCTGACGATTTCGTTGTCCCAGGTACCGACGAATCGTTTGAGAATCTTCATCTCCGGCGGCAGGTCCTGCGGCGCGGCGCCCATCGACGCGATGGCCGCCAGAATGACCAGTAAGCAAGGTAAACGTTTCATGAGGTTCTCCTTTGGTTCAAGTGTTCAGGTGATCGCATGATGTTACACTCGCACCCAGAAATATACCCCCTAGATGAGTGGATGCCCTGAAAAACTTCGCCCAATCGCCAAGAACGGCCCTTGACGATTTGTGACTACCATGGTAGTATTACCGCAGTAGTTCAACGCGGGCCGAACATGGAGCGGCACAGACCATGGAACATGAGCGGACGTTTCGCCTGGGCGACCTCCAACTGCGGATCATGCGGGTGCTTTGGCAGTCGGCCCCGGCCAGCGTGGCCGAGGTGCAGGACCGGCTCGGCGGCGAGCCGCTGGCCTACACGACGGTGGCCACCATGTTGCGTAAAATGGAGGACCGTGGGCTGCTGCGGCATCGCGAGCAGGGACGCAAGTTCCTCTACGAGCCGGCGGTCTCGGTCGAAGAAGTCACCCGCAGCATGGCCGACGACCTGGTCGAGAGGCTCTTCGAGGGCAGCCTGGCCGCCACGGTCAGCCACTTGCTCGAGACCCGGGAAGTCAGCCCCAAGGAACTGGCCCGGCTGGAACGGATGATCCGACAACGTAAAGATCGCGGTTAGAACTCGTAGGTGAATAACTTGGGGACTGTCCCGATTTTCCCGCAGGGAAAATGGGACTGTCCCCTTCGGAATTCCAGAAGTCTTTTTACGAGTTCTTCGCAACGACGGGATGGGGTGAATCATGTACGACCATCTTGCGTCCCACTACGGCCCGTGGTTGGAGCCGGCATTGGCCTTGGCGGTCGGCACGGCGGTGATCGTGGCCCTGGCCGCTTTGGCGGGCCGTTGGGTGACCGCGGCCCTTTGGCGACGGACCATCTGGCAAGTGGCCGCGCTGGGGCTGCTGGCGCTGGTGCTGGTCGAGCTGACCGGCACGGGGCGGGCCTTGACCGAACTCTCGCGTCCACGAGTCGAAAGGGCGAGAACGGAGCGCGCCGAAAGGACGATGACCAACGTCACGAGCGCTCAACCGCAGCCGAACAGGGTCGCCTTGTCCTGGTCGGCCGATGATTTCAGCCTCGTCAAAGAGTCCGCGCTCCCGCCCACAGTTGAGGAGTCTTTCGAGGAAGCGTGGGCTGCGGCCGTTGCCCGCGATCTGGCGTCGTTCGATCCTGCCTCCGGCGATTCGGCGAATATGAGGGCGGCGCCTCGCAAGAACATCGAGGACTCTTTCGCTCGCGAGTATCAAGCACAGGAATACGGCCCGGCGAAAGCAACGCCCCCTGTGCTTGCCGGTGAACCGGAGCCGATCCACTCCGGCGACCGGCCCACCGGTCTCGGTTGGCTGGGTTGGATTTGGGTACTGCTTGCGGGCGCGATTCTGGGGTGGGTGGTTTGTGCCCGAGTCATGCTCTGGAGATTCCGACGGCGCCACGCGGCGCCGGACGACGCGACGTTGGGTCATCGGGTCGCTGTGCTTGCCCGGCGACTGGGGCTGCGCCGGCCGGTCTGTCTGCTGGAAGCGGCCAGTTTGCGGGTGCCGGTGGCCTTCGGGACGTTTCGCCCGACGATCGTGTTGCCGCCGCGCTTTGCCGAGGAGTTTGAGCTGCGGCAGCAAGAGGCCGTGCTGGCCCACGAGTTGGCCCATCTGGCCGCGCGTGATCCGGCCTGGCAATTGCTGGCCGATCTGCTATGCGCCGTGCTCTGGTGGCAGCCGCTGGCGTGGTGGCTGCGTAGGCGGTTGCGGGCGTCCAGCGAGGCGGCGGCGGACGAAGCCAGCCTGCTGGTGCCCGGGGGACCCGACGCGCTGGCTGGCTGCCTGGTGGCCATGGGGCGTCGACTGGCCGGCCCGGGCCGGCTGGGCTGGGTGTCGATCGAGGGCGGCGGCTTCCGCTCGAGCCTGGGACGCCGCGTCGAGCGGCTGTTGGACTTGCCCAAGCGGTCCCGGCGCGTGCCCGGCCGCCGGCGATTGGCATTGGCCAAAACGGCCCTGCCGTTGAGTTTGGTACTGGTAGCGGTTCTGTGTACGACCTGGGTTCGACCCCGGGCCAACCTGGCAAAAGGAGAAACGACGATGAGCGTGTTTACCACTTCATGGCGCCACTCGCTCGCCGCGGTGGCGTTGACCGCATTGATGACCACGGTTGGCGGTGACGCCGTCGCCGATGATTCGCCGACCGGCGAGGCGGGCGTCGCGGTCGCCCCCGACGATCTCGCCGGCGAGGAACTCGGCCTGGCGTTGCTCGCCGAGGACGCGGAAGGCGAACGGCGGGAGGGCGGAGATCGCGAGCGGGGAGAAGGCGAAGTCCGCCGAGATGCAGATCGAGGCGAAGAGGGCGAAGCGCGACGCGAGCGAGAGGGCGACGCCCGAGAGGGCGACCGCCGCGAGCGAGATGGTGAAGCCCGTGAGGGTGAACGCCGCGAGCGAGATGGTGAAGCCCGTGAAGGCGACCGCCGCGAGCGGGCCGAGCACGAAGGGGACGCCCGCGAGCCGCGCGAGCGACGCGAAGGGGACGCCCGTGAACCGCGCGAGCGCGAAGAAGGCGACCGACGGGAATCGCCCGAACGCGAGCGACGCGAAGGGGAGGGGCGAGAAGCCCGCGAGCGCCTCGGAGACGAGCGGGCCCGACACATCGACGCCCTGCGGGGCGAGTTCCACGAACTGAGGGAGCTTGGCCAGAGAATCAGGCGAGAGATCGGCGACCGCGGACCCGACCACGACGACGAAGCGCACCAGCTCCATGCCCGGCTGCGCGACGTTGAGCACCGCATGGCCCAGATCGAGCGCGAAGTTCACGACGCCGAGCGCGAGCGGCCGCGAGACGATGGGCCGCCGCCCGAACGCCGTGAAGCCGAAGCCCTCCTCGATCGACTGCATCAAGAGCAGAACGAATTGCAGCGGCGGGCCGCGGAGATCGAGCGGGAGATGCGGGGCCTGCGGGACGATCAGGACGACGAGGCACGCGAGCTACAGAGGCTGATGGCCGACGTCCATGCCGCGGCGGAGCGCGTGGAGCGCGAGATCCACGAGATTAAGCAGGGCATCATGGATCGTCCCGACGGCCCGCCGCCTGAGGATCGAGAGCGGCTGCAACGGCGCCTCGAAGAGCTGCGGCGCGAGATCGGGCGTCTCAGCGAAGCCGGCCGGCACGAGGAAGCCGAACGGCTGAAGCGCGAGGGGCGCGAGATCATGCAAGCGCTCCAAGGGCGTCCGGCACCGCCTCCGCCGGGTCCGCCCGAAGACCTACAGCGCCGCGTCCAACACCTGCAGGCCGCCATCGAGAACCTGCACGCGGCCGGCCTTCACGAAGCGGCCGAGAAGCTCTCGCAAGAATTGGAGCGCCGGATGGGTGAAATGCGCGAGCGTGGCCATCGTCCTCCCGAGCCGCCCAGACCGCCCGAGTTCCGCGACCGGCCACCGCAACCGCCGCACCCGGAAGAGGTCATCGGGCAACTGCGGGGTGAGGTGGAGCAGTTGCGCCGCGAGATGAACGAGTTGCGGGGTATGCTCAGGGAACTGCTCCAGCGGGAACCATAAGCCCCGCCGACAACGCCCGGCCATGATCCCGAGGCGCTATGCCTCGGTGCACGACCCTCGAATCGCTTCCCCGCCCGGCCGGGGCGGCGATTCGAGGGTCTTTTCCTTGACGCCTACCGGCGGTCTTGATCCGCGCGGGCCGTTTTCTTGATCGGCGCTCGGGCCGCCAAGTCGGTCGACGGGCCATCGGCCGTTGTCAGAAGGCTCATTGTTCCACACTTTGTCGGCCGAGCGGCAAGAAGGGCCCGAATTAACGCGGGGTTAAGTCGACTCGAACCCGTGTGGCGACAACGGGTTGCGTAACGGCGACCGGTTTTCCGGCGGAATCAAAAACCCATTGTTCTCCGCCCCACGCCTGGCCGATCGTCGATGCCGGCCGTTGCAGTTTGGCCCAACTCGTTGTCGCTGGCCAGGTTAGGCCGCGCCACCGCCGCTTGACAAGACCGGTTGACACCCGTACAGTGGGCCGGCAAGGGCAAATTCTAAGTCGTGTCCTGCCAGCGAGTTGGGGCATTGTTCCCCGGTTTTGGCTGATTTCGAGGTTTGCGGAGGGAAGAATTCCAAACGCCCGCGTTCCGAGCCGCTTCGAACTCGTACGACGGGGCTCCGAGCCCGTCGATTTCCGCCCGTTTGCCGATGCGTCGACGGCTTCAAAGAGCCGTCGTACCCATTTCAAAACACGCCCTCGGACCGCCGGCTGGCTAGTCGTCGGCGTCCGATTCAAGTTGCCAAAGAACACGCTAGACACAACGATACATATACACATATACACTATCTGGCTTCCGGCCGCAAGGGCAGAACCTGGCCGGTTGGCCCGAACGTTGCAGGCTCTCCGGCGCCGAGGTCAGTCGTTGTGTATGCTGCTGCTGGAACTCCGTAGCAAAGCCGCCTTTCACAGGCAAGAGTTATGTATGGCGTCCCTGGAATTCCGACCGGAACCCGCAGACCGAGAATGCGGTCCCGGCGTCGATCGAGTATATTCACCTCAATCGGGTGCGGCGGGGCTTGTGCAAGTCGGCGGTCGACTGGCCGTGGTCGAGTGCCCGTTGGTGTGCTTCCGTTGGTGGCCAGGTGGACGCCCGAGTGCCGACGCTGCACGGTCCGCCGCCGGAATTGTTCCGGCCGTGTCGTGAGTGCCCGGCCACGACGAATCACGCGGAGAAATGGACTGGCGATGCTGTAGTGCAAGGTACGGACAGAAAAGCACCGGCGTGGCCAGTGGCACCGGGCGGTGGGGCTCGCCCGGCGGCTGGAAAAACTGGGCTACGAGCTGCTGGCCACCAAGGGAACCGCCATGCGGATCGAGGAAGCCGGCATCGCCGTGAAGCGGCTCAAGAAGATCCAGGAGGGACACCCCAACCTGCTGGACCACATGATCGACGGCGACCTGCAACTGGTAATGAACACGCCCAGCGGCAAAGGCGCCCGCACCGACGAAGGCAGCATCCGTGCCGCCGCCGTCTCGCACGGCGTCCCTTGCCTGACGACCATCCAGGCCGCCGACGCCGCCGTGCTGGCCATGGAGGCGATGCGCGAAGAAGAGCTGACCGTGCAGGCGGTGCAGGATCGCTTTCCGGACTACGGCGGCAGCCGCTGATCCGCATCGTCAACCGCCGCGCGACGGGCTTGGTCCGCGGAAGTATGCTTCGGTTGCCGTTTCCGGCGTATACGGATCGGACCTCGGGTCTTCCTCCGTAATCTTGTCCAAAGCATGGAACACGTAACCTGCCAGCACCAGCCGCCACGGCCCGTTTCCGCCGATGCCCAAGTCGTCACGAGAGAGTCCTCGCCGCGCCAGGACTCTTTCTTTTTCGATTTCAGGATAGGCCTTTACAAGCATGTCGAAGTCTACGTCTGGAAGGTCGCGTTCATCCGTGTTTACCAGATCAATACCGATGGATCTATAGCACTCCAGCACGAAGCCCGCGCAACTGAACCGGCGGTACAGCGCACGCCCGCTTTCTGGCGCGATATGCCAGTCGCAGTGTGGTCTCACTACGTAGCGTTTGAAGGGGTTGGGAGGTGGGTCTTTAAGGACATCTTCCAGCCAATCATGAATGCCTTCTACATCGTCGAGATCAAGCGGCATGCTCCCAACGAGATGCACGGACTTGAGTCTCGCGCCCCCTTCGAGCGGTGGCCCCATGTGCCAAACGGCGGCTGGTTGTCCGAACTCTAACTCCGAATCGTCAGCAAGAATCGCAACATGGCGGACAAACTCACCGTCGGTTGGCTCTGAGTACATGCCGACGATGCTATAAGCCGAGGCTGCTTCGGTCTGCGCCGTTTCACCAGTGGGGAGCTTATGAGCAGGCAACGCATTTCCCCCTGGACCGTTGGGCAGCGCACGACCGGGTCAGCCCGCTTCGTTCGTTTGAACCGTCTTCAAGGCTTCCTCGACCACGTTGAACGCGGAGCTACCCTTGCACTCTGGATCTCGGCTTTTCCAGGTGTCGAGCAATGCTTGCAGCTGACGCCGAATCTGACGGGACAGCCAACGCCTTCCGAGTGCGTTGACGCACACCACGCAGTCTCGCAGCCTGGGGCTTCCCAGAGAGGCGAGCGCCAACACCGCATTTCGAGCAATCGAAGAGTTTTCACCGCCGCCGAAAACGTCCGGGTCGAGAAACTTCTCGGCATATTCCGCCACGCGCCGCTCCAGGGCTTCTAGCGTCGCGGTGTCCCAAGGCGGGCGATCCTGAAACACGCGGGCGACGCATTGCAGCGCCACCATGCGCGTGTCGACGACCCCCTTGCGATCGAGAAACTCCAGCAGATCATTTGCCTTCTCCGGAGACAACAGCGAGCTGAATCGGCGCATCGCCGACCACACAACACGTTCTACCCCCGGTCGCGAGACCTCTCGAAGTTCAAGGGCCAGTTCCCGCAGCCGCAAGCGGACTCCCACTTGCTGCTCCGCGTCTCTGAAGTGAACGTTCTCCGCCGCGTAGACTAACGCGTCGCGCCACTCCTCTGTGAGATCTGCACGGCATAGCTCATCAACAATGAACTCTGAGGCACTCTCATCATCCATTGCCATCCATTCACTCAGTGCAGCGATACGCTCGTCGGTCGCGGCTGCCCGGCTGCGTGCGATTTCCGAACCGCTTTTCGCCTCCGCAGGCGTAGTTGATGATTGACGTTCCACCGACTCAAGCTGTATCTCGTCGATCGTTTGAGGATCGTCATACTTGACTTTGCCCCACATCGGCCGGCCCGCGCTGTCCAAGCCGCGCCATCGATAACTGTCTTTCTCTTCGCCGGCGTACGCTTGCCCATACGTATGAATTGCAGGGGGCCCCTGACGGAACTTCCACGCGGACTCCAAGATCTGCAGCGACTCCAGCGCGCATTGGTCAAAGTTGCCCGCCACAAATCTCTTTAAAAACTCCACAAGCTGGTGCTGTGGAGTCTTTGAGGGTTGCATTGTCATTTCTCATCGCCCTCGATGGTCATGGCGACACGGGGGATGGGCAGCTTCTTCTCTTGCATGAGTTGCCGCAGTCCGGCCAATTTCTTCTTCGCATCGGCCGAAGCCTTGGCGAGTTGCGCCACGTCGTCCTGGGATAGGATGGCTTCCAGCGCAACAGGCAAGCCGTCGGGGCCCTTACACACAATCTTGAGCGTTGTGTAAGGGATAATGCCTTCCACGGTGTCTCTACCTTTGTCGAAAACTGGTCGCAGATCGCAGATAATCTCGATCTTCTCCAGCGGCAGACCCGTGGTTTGGGACAGTCGTTCCGCCTTTGCCTGCCGTTCATGACCGGGAAACGGCCCGACGACCAAAGGCAAACGCCTCTGCACTTCCTGGAATTCTCCTTCGGAGAGCAGCCCTTTTCGCTGATTCCCTTCGTCAGCCAGCCATCTTTCTATTACCGAAAGGAACTCCTCGACACTCTGCCCCGTAGTCCGCAAACGGTCGTCGACACCGCTAATGAGTCGCGCCAGTTTATGACAGAATTCTCCGTCGTCTATGAGCGATCGCAGAACACTCTCGGTGGTCTTGCGGTCCAAAAACCTCGGAAAAGCTTGCAGTTCGTCCCGTACGGAACCTATCACCTGAGGGTCGAGATCCAGCAGAAGCTTCGCGTCTCTAATCAGGTCATCCGGAACGCCAAACTCGGGGCCAAACGGCAGGGGACCCCGCATGTAGACGATCGTGTCACGCATGTGTCACCACCGGCGGCAGTCTTGAAGGATTTTGGGATCTCAAATCAACACTCTGCCCAAACCGCTTGGAGGGGCCTGGACAGATCCCTACGCCAAAAGCGAATCACGTGACTTCGCGAAAGCGCGTGTGGTCTTGGTAGCGTACCACCGCCAGACGCAAGGGTAACAGCTTTCTCGCAGCAGTCATGGGTACCCTCGCCACCAGACAACGCAATGCTAGCATACAACTCTATACCAGACAATATCTTATGTCAATTGCTCTTGGGCAAGAGAGCGGCAGGTCCCCACCGCGGGGTGGACTTGGCCGCCGAGGCTGACCCCAATAATGGCGGATGTAGCGGACGGTTTCCAGTGGACATTGACGAAAGACCATTCGCGGGTGGCCCCGATTACTTGTCAATCGGGGCGGCGAAGCCGCAAGAGGATGTGGGGCTGCACTTCTGACCCCTCGTGTGCCTGCGGCACCCCGATAGGTGAGCTATCGGGGGCACCTGCGTCTTCCGCTTGACCGGCCAAAGTCTGGCGACTTCGGCTACCAGTAGAGCATCACGTCGTCGATGGCCTGCTGGTCGGAGCGCTGTTGTTCGGACGGACGCTGCCACGAGCGGGTCGGTTCGATCTCATAGAGCCAATCGGCGGCGGCCGAGGAGGAACTCTCGCCCACGGCCATGGCGGCCGGCGGCGCCTCGACGTCGGCGGCTTCGGACGGCGCCGCGATCAGACTCAACGCATTGAGCCAGTGGGTCTGACGGCCCCGGGCGATCAACATGTCCGTGGCGTTGACCCGCTGGTCGCGATTGTAGTCGTAGGCGAAGTCGATCGGAGCCGGGTTCAAGAGGGTGCGGGGGTTGTTTCGCACCAGGAGCAGGTCGATCGCATTGACTCGCGCGTCGGCGGCCGAATTGCCTGCCTCGCCGATGGCGTTGCCGAAGTAGAACACCTCCGGCTCGGTCAGTCCCGTGTCGGCGTCGGGCCGGACGGTGACCCGGAGCCACTGGTTCTCGATCGCGTTGTCGTCCCAGATCAGGGTGACCCGATCGGAGCCGGCGATGCCACCGCCCCGCTGCACGTTGATCTGCGGCACCGGCGCGAAGTCCCAGGACTGCGGGGTGTCATCGTTGCCGACGCGGAACTCGAAACTGCCGTTCCCGAGGCTCGCCTCGGCGGGCAACTCGGCAAAGTCGATCATCACGCCGTTGAGGCCGCGGTGATAGCTGGTGTAGTTGGCCAGCGTGGCCGTCTGGCCCGGCAGCAGCGGCTGCTTGTCGAAGGCGATGGCCAGACCGTCGTTCGCCGGGTCGGCGCCGTCGAAGGACGAGTTGTTATAGAAGGCGTAGCGGCCGATCACGCCGTCGAGCCAGCAGGGGCAAATGGCTCCCGGAGCCGGTGGGGCGGACGTCCAGCCGGCGGCGTCGTTGCCCCAGGCGTCGGGCGCGACCCGGTGGAGCGAATCGCCGCTGCCGTCGGCCCCGACGGGCCAGGGCGCGACGTCGTCGTAGATTACCTCGTCTTCGAGCAGGCGGGGGATGAAGTCGGGTTCGTCGACCGGCGGCTCATCCGGGCGCTGCAGTTGCACTTTTCCTCCGTCGTCGTTCAATTGACCCGTGTATCCGCCCAGGATCATCACCGGCAGGTCAGCCTGGTAGTGGTCGCGGAAGGCCGCCAGCGTGGCCGCGTCGGCAATGTCAAACGGGACGACCACCAATTGGGCGTGCCTAGGCAGAAACGTGCCGATGGGGAAATCAAACTCGATGGCCCCGCGAATCCGCCATTCGGTCAGGTCTTCGGTCAGGTCGCCGGGATTGTAGATCTCGATGTACTCCAGGTTGTCGGCTCCCGGCATGTCGCCCGGGTTGTAGTTGATTTCGCTGATGATCACCGGGCCGACGCGCGGGCCGCTGTTCTGGCCGTCGGGCAGATCGATGGTCAACTGCGACATCGGACAGAGCGGGCCGCTGCCGTTGGGCCAGCGGCCGAACGACTCGCCGTTGGCCGCCGCCGGGAACGCCACGTGATCGACCGCACGCAACAACATGCCCTGGTTGTCGGCCGCAAAGAGGAACACCTGGTCGCCGTGGGCGCCGTTCAGTGCGAAGTCGTTGGGTCCCGGATCCAAGGGCGTGGGGTTGAAGTCGCTTTCGTCGAACACCAGGTAGCCACCGGAGGGAATGATCGTATCGGCTGGGATTTGAAACTTGCGATAGTTCCGCGCCGAGTCGCTCAGATACCAGCCGCCGACGTTGATTCCCGCGGCCGTGGGGTTGTGCAACTCGATGGCGTCGGTCTGGGGCAAATCGGTGTGGGTGAGCACCTCGTTGATGA
>Ga0180437_10007505_pt1 | contig 14133 bp, 37 predicted proteins | sample SS_ome_4_FD_132410 | JGI IMG/M metagenome (GOLD analysis project Ga0180437, IMG submission 132410) | Hypersaline lake sediment archaeal communities from the Salton Sea, California, USA - SS_3_D_1 metaG | ecosystem: Environmental > Aquatic > Non-marine Saline and Alkaline > Hypersaline >...
AAGTCGGACTTTGCGGTTCATTGTCTTATCCTTATTGCTTGCTTTTGTTGTGAATGAGATGAAAGAAAAACGTATTCAGTTGTTGCGGTTAAAGCGCGCCACCCTTGCCAGGCCCCCCGCGTCTGCGCGGGGTTGGAATTGCTTTCGGATCGGCAGGGGGCTTGTCTGGCACGACGAGCGACATCTCCCGATAGGCGCTGTATAGATCGTCATTGCCGTAGATGAATTTTCTCAGACGTTCGAGCTCTTCTTTGAGCGACTCGATGTCTTTTTTGAGCTGATCGTTTTCGCCACGAAGCTCGAGAGTTCTTTTTCGCTGCCATTCGATGACATGCGCTTGATGGTGCGAGACCACCGCGACTGCGAGCAGAAACCCGAATGCTGCGCCGACGATGAAAACCATCAGTCGTCACACCAATCGTCGTCGTCGTCTTCGTCGTCGTCGTCGTCGTCTTCGAAGGCGATCTCCTGTTCGCCTGCAGCAGTCATCTCGGCCATGGCCTGCTGAGCCTGAAGGAGAACTTCGTTTTGCTGCTTGAGCAAATCTATTTCGTACTTGAGCGAATAAATCTCGTTCATGAGATTGGTGTTGGTCCCTTGCAGCGCCTCCACCAACGCCGAGTCATCAAAACCCGCATTGTTGCGCTCGTCCATCAACTCTTGCAAGCGACTTTCTGCTTGCTGCGCCCGCAAGAGCGCGGAGTCCCTTTCTTCCAGCGCTTTGTCCCTCTTTTCGATGATCAGGTCACTGACTCTGATGACATCTTCCCCAGGGCGTTTTGGCTTCGCCGCGGCTTCGAGCTCAGCAATGCGGGCGCGCAACTTTTGTTCTGTCATGAATCCCATTATTCATTTCTCCTTTTTTCAGTCATCACCGTCGTTGTAATCGAACCAAAAGGTGTACTCATCGTTCAGCGTACTCAATCGCGGGACCATCTTCCCGATGAAGCTTGCTTCCCGTCCTTGTACCATTCCTTCGTTCCGTCTGAGCGCGTAATCGTCTTGAATACCATCTCTTCCAGTAGTAGATCCACGTCATCCACATACGCTTCGAGATGTTGGCGCAGGACTTTATTTTCCTTCTTCAAGACATCAACATCAGCCTTCGCCTCTTTATACCTTTGACTCGATTTTTTCAAAACTTGATTCAAAGAATCAATCAAGTGTTGAAAATCTTGTTTGTAAAAATGAGCCTCTTTGAGCTCAGCTTCTAGCTGCGCGACTCGATCACGCAACTCCTTTTCTTTCATGAATCCCATTGTTCATGACTCCTAAAACTTTACGCCTGCGAAGTCCTCCGCCGTGCGAATCAGGAGCCACTGGTTCCACAGCTCCTTGGCTACGCCTTGGGGATGCGCGAGATCGTCGAGGTTGTCAACTTCGCATCCGTCGCACGAGTAATACCGCTGCGGCTTTGAAAAGCGACTCTCCTTGATCCGCATGCAGTATCCGAATCCTTCGATCTCACTTTCGGTCGGTCCGCATTTCCACACTTCCATGAACGCGCTTTGCGTTTCATCGTCGTAGGGGAACACCATGTCGACCTTCGAGCCGCCGCGGTCCTCCCACTTGAAGTAATCCATGTGCTGCCGCCACCGGCTCACCTCCATGTGGACACCCACCTGGACGAGATCTTTTTCCACCGCATCCTGATCTTCGACAAAGATCAGGATCTCGACCGGCTCACTGCCCGTATCATCGGGCATCTTCGTGAGCCAGATTCTCCCCTTCGCCTTTTGGACTTCACCCTTGCCGCCCTCACCAGAGCAGGCAAGCTTGAACCCAAAGCCCATCAGGGCCACACACGCTGCAATCTTGATCGCCTTGTTCATATCGATTTCTCCTACACTTCGTACGCTGCTTCGAGCGTGTATCGCCTCTCGAGATATTCCAAAAACATCATCACAAAGAATGCGATGTTCAAATATTTGGTGGGAAGCTTAAAGAAAAGGCATCCCAAAATGATGACCACAATCAACGAGATCGTGCTGCGATGCATCTTCGAAAACATCTGTGCCTTTTTGTACGCGGGGTAGTTGTCCCATCTTTTTTTGATGTTCCACTCCCGCTTAGGCCGGTCCTTTTTGAACCCGTAAATGAGCCGAAAGGTCGAACGCCTTCGTTTGGCTTCTTCGTCGCTCGTCATGCCCGCCCACGTCGGCATCGGACCGACCAATGCCTCCAGGTCCAAGTCCGTATCATCGATATCGTAACTCTTCATGACGCCCCTCGCTTAAACAGGAAAAGGGGCCGGGCCGAAGCCCGACCCCTTTTCTTCAAGCGAGACGATTACTCGCCGGCCGCGGCCTTGGGCTCGTCCTCGACGGCGGAGAGCTCGCCCTCGGGAACGGACTCTGCGAGTCCCTTGAGGAACGGCGCGATACCGTCCATCATCGGCTTGACCACCTTCATGGACTCGACGGACAGCGCGTTCGTGGCCGCGGTCGCAACGCGCCCCGCACCGATGCCGTCCGGGATGATGCCCGGGTGATTGATGGCGATGTGCGTCACGGTCATCGCCGTGATGAATCGCGCGACGGCCTGAACGCCCTCGGACTCCAGAAGCTCCGGGGGCACGCCCGCCTTCTCCAGAGACTTGAGAACGCCCTGCGCGAGCATCTCGTTGGCCTTGGCCGAAGCCGCCAGCTTCGCACCCTCGCCCGCAGCGCCAATCGTGTAGTGAAGCGTGTTTCCTGCCTTGCTCATTGTCTTGTTCCTTTTGCTCGAAATTTCGATGTTTCTTGTGGATTGATTTGGAATTCCGTAAGTAAATTTACGTTTAAGAAAGTTAAGTCGATATGGTATGTCAAAATAAGGATAGTTTATCCCATGGTTATGCTTAAAATTTTGATGCTCGCCCGAGCCCAGAAACGGGTCTAAAAACCTTCGGCCAGAGTCTAAGATCGGACCGAGAAGAGAGTTGTACATCGGTATCTCGGACTCCAGGCTTGGATGCTTTTCGAGCCAAAGCTCGAAGCATTCGAGGGTGTTCGGACGGAGCTTAGGCCACTGCACCGTCTTGGTCTTTCTTGCCAAGCGTCGGTGGGGGCGTGCGTTTGTCTTTCGACGCGATCTCCAGCCGTCCGCAGCGCGCACACTTCGACCAGACGTACATGCTGTTTGCAGCGACAAACCGAAGTTGTCCGCTGCAGTGTCTGCACATTGCCATTTGATTATCCTTTCTTCTTGGGTGTCCCACCGAACCCGATGAGAATCCCAAAAATGCCAAGCTTCAGCTTCGCCTCACCGTACATCCGGTACAGGTTCGAGCCAACCTCGACGACCTTTGCGGCCGTGTAAATCGCGCGCGCCATCTCAGGCGTCACCACGACCGTGCCCACGGTCGGCGCACCTGTTTGTGCGGCAGTCCTGGCCGCTTGCGCGGCACGCAAATCCGCCTCCCGGATGCCGTGCTTTTTCATCAGCTGGTCGGCAACCTTGCGGCGGACGTTCGCCTCGTTTTCCGTGCATCCGTTCGTGTCTCGAAACCGGATGACTTTGTCAATCACTTGTGCTCGTGTTGGCTCTGTCATAATGATCCCTTATTTTTTATCCGCATGCGCGGTATTGTGGATATCTTTTCTCGTATTCCTTGATCGTTTTTCGGACCTCTGACGGCGATACGGAATCAACGTTAATCAGGGGTTCTCCGACCGCCGCGAGAAAAAGGTTCAGGCGGCGAATCTCGACCCGCGGCGTATTGAGCCAGTCCTGCCAGCGCCAAACAAATTTCGGGTCTTCATCGCCCGCGTCGATCACATAATAATAGCCACGGTTGTTCCACATAGAAAGATCGACAGCATCATCGCGGGTAATCCCCCGAAAAACGCATCGGTATTTTTCGTCTGCAAAGAAGCTGTTCAGCCTTCGATAGGTTCCAGTGTATGAACAGCGTCTATCTTCCGCATTCCAGATTTCCTCATGTCGAGAATGAAAGAAGTAACCCTCGTTCGGGTCGTAGCACAAAGTCCTCGTATTTGGATGAATTCCGAGCGCCCGAATAAACCTCGGTAAAGGCTTACCCATTCCACCCGACGGGGGGCGAGCCCCGGTCTCCAGGTAGTGAAGCGTGCTATCCGTACGAATATCAACCGCATCATCCGCGGCATTCTCAGTAAACCTCTGTGACACTCAGATGTCTCCCTGCGCCCGGGTGTAGGCATCCATAATTTCCTGAAAGCGCGCAGTCGACCCACCAGGCATATCCGGATGGTGGCGGGTCGTCAAGTCCCGCTTGCGCTTTTCGAGATCTTGCAGCGTGATCGCCTCGTCAGCCGAGAACCCGAGCACCTGACGCCAGGGCTTCACGGCATCCGGGTCTGGAAGCGCGCGCAAGCCTTCGACAGCATGGCCAAGAATCTGGCTCGAACCGTGCCGCCGCAGGTCACGAAGGGCTTTGATGGAAAGACCAATCGCGCGGACGTTTTCCCACTGGAGAACATATTGATCGCACGCGATGACCCGGCGACCATCTTCGAGATCGAAATACACCGCAACACCGGATTCGACGAACGAGCCACCCTTCGAAATTTCGATATTTTTTGCGTGCAAACGGCGAAGCTCGGTCAGCATCTCTTCATGCGCGACACCCTCGTCCACACGAAATGCGCTCGATTTTCGGTCACTGACGCGCGTTCGCTTCCACCCTTGGGGCCACCGAAGCTGCGAGTGAACAGGTGGCAGGTCTTCGCCGTCTGCAATCATGGTTTCCATGACCTTGCCCGCCTGCTTGACTACCCCGGTCAACACGCTTTTAAGCGTCATTTTCGGCTTGACTTGTCCATGCTTTGCAATCGCCATCGATACCTCCTCAAACAATAAAAAAAGAGGGGCCTTTCGGCCCCTCTTTTTGGTCGTTGGTGCTTCCTACTCAGATTCTTTCGGCACAATGCCGACTTCCTCCAAAATCTTTAGGTGCGCATTCTCCCGGCCTTTGGTCGCCAAAAAGAACACGGGGCCCTCGCCCTTTTTCATTTGTGATGCGGGCACCCAATCCTCGCCGCGTCGAACGCACTTCCCAAACCAGTAGGCCTCCATCGCATGAAGAAGCTTGGCCAGGTTTAGCGGCCGCGTGAAAAACAAAACGGAATCGATCCCGCAGCAGGGGCACACGGCTGTAAGCCCTTGATCCGTCCACTCCGCAATCTCACTGGGATGGAACGTGCTTTCACAATAAAAGCACCCCGCGTACCCAGCGCCTTCCGAAAGACCCCGGTTCTTTCGAGAGAAGCTGTGTGCGAGCTCAAGGTGCTCCACTGTGATCTGGAAATCCAGGTCGTGGCAATCGTCGCTGGGCATGTCGCATTTTAGTTCGGAAAGATTTCCGTCAGCAAGGCGAACAGCAATTTTCCCACGCACTTCTTAGCGCAGCATCATCTTCGAATGCTGGCGTCGGCTGCCCCATGGCCGCGTAGTATCGCCGAAGTTCGAAGAGCGCGCGTTTTGCGTCAAACCGCTTCTCAACGATTCCAATAAAATAATCTCGAGCCCAAAGCGTGGCCCGATCGGCCACATCCGTGCCAAACATCTCGGAAATCCCGACGTATACCTCGTCCATTTCGGGGTGCCTATGACGTATGTTTGAAGCCCGGTCTTCATGCTCAACCACGATACCCATGCAAGCCTGCGGAATGCTGGTAATAACCCAAATGTTTCTTTCACCCCGGTGAGCGAGCGCAAGAACCCTTCCTGAATCGAAATAGAGGGGGTTGGACCCCATAGAAAACTTTGCGATGTCTCCGATTTCAGGAAGCACAGACCGAACTCCAAACTCGCTTCAGCGCAGCATCATCTTCGAAAGCCGGCATCGGCTGCCCCATCGCCGCGTAGTATCGCCGCAGATCGAAATGCATTGACGTTTCGCTAACCCCTGTCTCAAGGACTTCGACAATGTAGTTTGTGTTCCAAAGACGGTGATGGCGATTTAAAGTAAAAACCCTGCTCAAAGTTGGGCATTGATCGGCTTCGTACCCATCCGGGAGGTCTTCCATTTCGAGAATCGCGCATGTCTCGTGACATTCGGTCCGCGCAATATCATAATCACCACGTCCATCGATCGTGTCGATTCGATTCGCAAATCCGATGATTTTACCTTTGCGAACCTCGTGAGGGCGCAGGTCGCCGTAAATGGACACATGAACAACGTCGCCAATCTTCGCGACCCCGCCCGATTTAAGCTTAACTTCCGACAGCATTTTTCACCGCCTTGACGACGCGGTTCACCCCTCCGGAAACTACCTTCCGACTCGATGCGCCCCAGTCCCCGGCGGAAGAACGGACCTTCTCTTTGAACGCCGGCATATCCGACTTGTCGTCCTTCGGCTCCATCACATCCAGCGTCTTGCCGATGACCTTCGAAGCGACGACGCCCGTACCCTTTACGATTCCTTTGAGATTTGCCATGTTTACCCTTTCTTGCTTGCGCTCTTTTTGTCTTTGACGGCCTGGCGCGCGCGGCGAAAACGCCGACGCACGGAGCGATATGCGCCGCCGACCCCGTCCTCAATCGGACGGAATTCCAAGACGTCATTCATCGATTCGCGAACCGTTTTGTGCTCGCCTACTTTTTTTTTGACGGATCTTCGCGGTCGCGCGACCTCGAAAACCTCGCGTTCTCCTCGCGCAGCTTTGCGTTCGCACGCTTCAGATCCTTGATCGTCGTTCGCTGACGACGAATGATCCTCGTCGCCACCGAAATCGAAATCAACGCAACAGCAATCGCTCCAATCGCGACCGCCAACAACTGTGGAATTGCCAACATATTCATTCACCCCCTGAGCCGAAGATCCAGCTCAAAACCCACGCAGTAAAAAAGCACCACGCCGCAATTGCCATGATGCCGCCAAGAACGATTTGAGTGACGAGCTCACTTGATGGACGCGGGATTGAAAACCCACCCTCCTCGTCAGACGCCCCCACCGCTTACCACCTTCAAAAAGTTGATGCCCACGTCATACTCGGTGTGGGCGAATTTACACAGGACCTCGGCGTCCGCCAGCCCGATGCGCATCTTCTTGGCAACATAATCAATGTTGTACGAAAGTTCGTATCGAAAGAAGAACGCGGGACCGTTCGCGCCCGAGGGACCGCTCGTCATCCACGCAATCAAAACTCCCGTGTCATCGTCCGCGCAGCGGAAGAAGTAATGCGTGTTTCGTGCTGTGATACTTACGTTTCTCATCAGTCCCCTTCGAATGCAAGATGGCAGAAAAGAATGAAAAGAGGCACAGACCCAAGGATCGCCAGCGCGGAGTTTCCGTCAATGACACCTATGATTGGCGGCAGAGAAACCGCGCCAATGCTGAGGAGGGCGGGCCCAGCGTGCCGCAGGCGCTTCATCCAAAATTTCAGGCTCTTTTTGTTTGAAGACCGGGAAATTAGACCCATCTCCCTCGCACGCTTGAGCATCGACTCCTCTTGCTCCTTGCGTGCTTTTTCATCTTCCTGCGCCAATTCCAAAAGAGCTGCGATGGCTTCACCCTTTTTGACGACTCTGTCGTGATATAGGAGACTATAGCCTGTGTCCCCGCGCTTCGCTTCGTATCCATATTCAAATCGATCCATCGACCGCTCGATTCTCCAGCGACGGGGACCGATCATTTTTTGTACGTAATCGACGATCTCCAATGACCATTTTTCCAAATCGACATTGGGCTTGTCGATATAGAAGTTGGGTTCTTTAATTTTCGATTCGTCGACGATGCCTGAAGAAATGAGCTGTTTGCGGAGCGACTGCGCGCTCGCCTCCATGTGCTCTAGCCACTGTTTGTACAACGACTCCGCTGCTTCCAAAAAGGAACCGGCGGCCTTCAGGTTCTGATTTGGTTTATGAATGATCCAGTTTTTTGAACTTGGTTCATAAACGATTTTATAGACATCGATTTTTTGGATTCTTGTCAGCGCGAGCGCATATTTTTTACGCAAGCTCGCAGGGTCGAGGTCTCCCCCTGCGCTGTCTCGATATGGAGACAGAGAATTCCCATGTTCCACGGCACACCTTTCTCAATTTGAATTATCTTCGGCCCGTCCCGTTGCACATTTCACATGGGTAGCTTCCATTGAACAACAACCTGCGACCCGTGCCTCCGCACGTCACGCATGGATCTTTGTTCATCGATTCGAGCTTCGCTTTTGTTTGCAAAAGCTCGATAGCCAGGTCCACCTTCCCTTTACCGAGAAGTTTGCGAACCTCGTCGGCGTCTACGCCGACTGGAACCTCTACCCCATCGATGCGCGGTCGGGCCATGACCGCTACCGTTCGAAGCGAGCGCGGAAGCGCGACTTCAGCTTCTTGAATTGAGCCATCGTCATCGACCCCTCCATGCGCGCGTGCTTCGCGTCGCGCAGCAGGAGCTCGGAGTTGGCGCGATCATCGCTCGCGAAGTTCTCTTCGAGACGAGAGAGAAACTCATTGTACGTGCGAAGGTTCGGGATCACCGGCTTTGCGGGAACTTCGGGGGCCTCGAGAATCTCGGTCTCGGTCTCAATGATTTCGGTTTCCATGCGACTTTCCTTTCATGGCGGGTTTATTTTACCCGATTTTCTCTTCGGTTTTGGCCGACTTGTCGAACTCGAACGCATCTTTGATCTCTCGCTCGGGAACAAACAACTGTTTGTCTTCACATCGCAGCCAGTACGAGTAGTGCTTGTAGGTGATGTTCCAGCTTTTTCCGACCACTTGGAGAACATCGGAATCCCCCTGATGCATCACAAAGTCCCCGACGTTGAACTTTGGATCTGGCCGAGTATCGAAGCTTGCGTCAATCACATCAGTTGCAGCCTTGACCTTTGCGAGGTCTTTCGTGTTACGATGAACGACGAAGTGCTCGCGAAGATTGTTCAGCAAGCGCGGAAAATCGAAATCCTCGATCGAAACCATCCATTCGATGCGAGCTATCGGATGACCGACGATGACTTTGAAAGCGTTCTTTTCGTCGAGACCCTTGGCGGCGGACCTCAAAACATCTTTGAACTCACTGTAGTCCCTCATGGGCGCGTCGAGTCGAAACACTTTGGTCACCTTCATCTCACTTCCTCCCTCCGGCCTGCTCGGCCTCCCGCACTTGGCGGCGAAATTTCTTACGAATACGATCGCGACATTGCGCCACGTCCTCGAAATCACCGTGCACATGCACCTTGATCACAGCTGAGCACCCCAGACGGCCGACCGAATACCCCGCGGCCGTCCCACTCGGCCCACGAATGGCGTCGAGAATGATGTTGGCGGCTTCCGCTTCTTTTCCGGGATCTACCCGGAAGGCCATGCTCATTTTGGCATTCATGGCTTACCAGGGGTTCACGTGGCAGTGGCTTGGAACCGGAAGCACAAATGTCTCCACGCTTTCCACGACGTCGAAAATGTCGACTTCGAGGTCCCACAGGTTACATCCGCAGTCGACCTCCTCGATCACTGCGCCCATCTGACCGCAAAGCACCAGGTGGCTTTGTTCCTTGCTGCCCATCTTGTAGGTCGGTCGAGCATGCGTGCACGAATGGCAACCACACGAGTCGCCTTCGGACCCGAGCTCGATACGGCGCCCGATGATGACAATCTTCTCACTTTGCTTCATCGCTTTTCCCTTTGTGATTTTCATTGCCGCCAAAAGCGGCTTGTTTTCGATATTTTCCCGCGTGTCGCTGCATGCCGCCGGCCCGACCAAGGGCAGAGGACTTGCCGCGATCCATCCCGATATTTCGAGCCCAATCTTGCTGAAATTCAGCTCGCGTGCGCTCGTCGTCGAACTTCAAGATTTCGACGCCGTTGCATTTTCCCGATGCGAATGCGACCCCGAGATACTTCACCTCGGTCTCCTCGCTGCACTCTGGGCAATGCGTAATTAAACCACCGACTTCCCGCTTTTCCTCAGAGCGGGGGTCGAACATTTCTCCGCACTCTGTACACTTTTTCATTGTTGATGGCAGCCTGGTCTCCCGCCCGATTCATCCCAAATACGCTCCCAGTATTTGGGTCTTAACTGCTTTTTGATCAGGCCTTGATCTGCAAATGGGTCCCCTAAACGCATTTTTCTGCGACGAACCATCTCACTCACATACGATTCCCTGCCCCCGCCACTTCCGTGCGTAGCCGGAATGAGCCAGACCCAGCTTTCATCGTTGAGAGTTTCTGAGCCTAGATCGATGAACGTTCCGTTTATCCTGACGTCTCGACCCTCGCACATTGGGAGTCCGTCAGGCGGAGCTCTGCCAATATAAACGCGAGACCAGTCGATGGTTTGATGACGTTCCTTTATGAATTCGCACTGTCGCACAAACTCCAAAAGAGTTATGCCTTTACGAGGCAAACTCTCTGTATGCGGACGACACCCTACAATTGAAACCGTGATCATTTTCGATAACCAATAAAAAAACTCCCGGGCGCGGACCAACACAATTGCTGGTTTATCACGCCCGGGAGTGATGACTTACTTACACCGACCAAGGTGTTGTTTACATGATAGGGCACAATCGCCCTAACCAATAAAAAAACAGGGTGCCGGCACCGTGCCGACACCCCGCGGGTGATGACGATCGCTGGTCTTACGTCATGAAGACATCACGCACCCGGTGACCCCAGGGGGATTCGAACCCCCGTTGCCGGCGTGAAAGGCCGGAGTCCTAACCGCTGGACGATGGGGCCCGATAAGCAGAAATCAGTTTTGATCTTCCAGGCCCCGCTTGACCCTGTGACCCGTCGGGCACTTTGCGTAGTCCGTCGCCCAAAACACGGGGGCGAGAACGGTGCCGAAGAAAAGGACTGACCAGACCGTGTTCCACACGGAGATGTTGTAGGTCAATTCGGGGTCCCCCTCCTCGATGATTCCGATGCAATCCCCGTGTTCATTGGAGCCGCTGCAGGCGGTCGTGGAGAATGCGATGGACAGAGCGATTGCGGTCGATGCGATTTTATTTTTCATCTGATTTACTCAATTTTCTGGTGGACCCTGTCGGGATCGAACCGACGACATCCAGCTTGCAAAGCTGGCGCTCTCCCAACTGAGCTAAGGGCCCTTTTATTTCCGAAATTCTATTCTTCCGGCGCGTCACCTGCAAATGATTTTGCAAGATGTTTCACTCATGGCCATCCAGCTCCCGGAAGCAGCAAGCTTCCATTTCCTCGTATTCCTTGCGAACAACATTGACCCGAAGAAGGGATTCCTCGCAGTTGTCCCGGCGATTTTCGAGCTTGCGAACGCTCTGCATGAACGCCTCGTTCACATCAGGACGAAAGCGTTCGTGCTTGACCGCCGAAACGTGGGCCCACACGCAGAGCAAAAGGCCAAGCGTCGTTATGACAAAAGCCGTTGTATATGGATGTTTATCCCCCATCGATCGCCTTTACTTCAAAGTATTCTTCGCGGATCATTTTCTCACAGTCTTCGGCGCCCAAAAGCGGCTGCCCCCACTTCTCCCTGTGCGCATTCACGACTTTGAGCATTTTGTACTGTTCGGGAATGTACAACTCGAACGCCTGCGCATACCAACCATTGGTACGTTCAGGCGTATCGACAGTTACTGTGTCAACCCGAATATAACCGGGCCCATGAATGCCCGTGACCTTGTAGAGACCCCCTTGGACGTACCGGTCCAGGTCATCGGGATGGACCTCGTCTGGATGAAGAGCGGACGAAGATATGCAAATCACAATGTCCCCGACTTTGTAGTCAATGCGACAATCGGGGGTCGGCCGCGTATCCCGAATTTTATGCCCTCGATAAACAGTCATTGCTATTGAGCACACCCCTCAGAAAGCAACGTGACAAGTACGCTGTCATGGACGGCAGGTACCCTGTGAGACGCTTGCCCAATCAAAAGGGCTGCGCAAAAAACGAGCATGTAGGCGACCAGCACAAACGCCGTCGCCACCGAACTTTCGATTTTCACAAACACCACTCCTTCTTTGTTTCCCTTTAGTGAGCCCGGTAGGGTTCGAACCTACGACCCGCGGATTAAAAGTCCGCTGCTCTACCAGCTGAGCTACGAGCCCTTGATGAACCACATTCGTGTGGTTCGATTTTTTTGTCAAACGCTAGAGCGGTCCTTGGCCTGCTTCATGTCTTGGATGAATCGGTCCACTTGACCCGCGATCTCGAGATCGCAGGAGGACTGCAAAAACCCTGAATGAACGAGGTTTGTGCGCTTGTCGAAGATCATAAGCCTATGTTCTGCCCCTGCCGTTCGATCTTCTCGACGCTCGACCTGAAAAAGATAGACATCCTTCTCAACGACCATTGTCCACTGATGGACGACCTTTACCCAAAGGGCGTTCACCGCTCTTTCTCCTTGATCAGTTCACCCAGGGTCGTTCGAAACCCGATTCGCGCCGCTCGACTTTCTTCGCGGCGCTTCGACATTTCCTTGCGAAGCGCTTTGAGAAGCGCGTACTCCCGCTTTCGGTGAACGCGATGCTTTTCCAGTTCTTCCGGCTCCCCCGAAAACTTCTGCCTTTCCTGTGAAAGCTGAAAGTCCAGACTCTCGATCTCGCGATGGAGTTCATTCACTTGCAAAGAGTGAATTGGCGTGGCGCTCGTGTTCAGCATTTTGATTGCCGCGGGGCGCGTGAACGTTGAATCCAGCACGGCGAGGACCTCCAACAAAGATTCATCCATCCGACTGTGCCTCACGGACTTCTCCGCGCCAGGTCACGACCGCGAAACCCTTCGCGTTCTTCCGAATCTTCGCCTCCGGCTTGCCCTCGCCCGTCTTGTTCATGCCCAGGGCATCGAGACGGGTCTTCGCTGCGGCGTACGTCCCGTGCTGCGTGTCTCGCTCCCACTTCTTGGTCTTCGTGATCTTCTTGGTTTCAGTCATATCCACCTTCTTTCCTTGATGCTTTCGTTTCGAACCGAATGAGAATGGAGGAGGCCAGCGAAACCGGCGCTCGACCAGTCGTGCGGGTTAATCGTCTCCCTCCTCGGCCGGCGCGAGATCGGACCAGGCGAGATGCAAAAGATCCTCCTGCTCGGCTACGAGCTCAAGGAGCGCCAACTTCTGGTCGGTCGTGATCTTTTTGGCCTTGTGGCCGGCTTCGATACATTCCCTGAGAAGATGCCTGACCATTAGCCCACCTTCATTCCTGGTACCGTTCGGGCTTTCGAAGATGCCTTGAGCAGGCCCATGAAGATTTGTGTCGTGTCGGTGATACACCTGACAACACAAAGGCTACAAATCGGGCGATCGAGAAGATCGCGCGCCGCGGCCATTTGGATACTTTGTTTGCAATGAACGCACCGCATCTCAACCAATAAAAAAGCGGGGGCCATACGACCCCCGCAAATGCGTTTGAGACTCTCCGACATTCTTTGACCGAAGCTTCACAAACCAATATTCAAATGTGACGAACGCGATGGATCGTGCCGAATCGACCGATCTCGTTCGGGACCTAACCAATAAAAAAAGGGGGCCGAAGCCCCCTGATTTAACCGTGCAAGTGCATGGTGCGTCCGGTCCCGGCCTACACGGGACTGTCCCTAGCTCCGGTTTTTTAAACTTCCCAAAAAAGGCCTTTGAGCAAAGCTTGGCGGCCGCTTTGCGTCGATTCGATGCCAGCGATTTCGTCGATGTAGACAAATCCGCTCGCTTCCAGATCTCTGGCTTCCTTTTCGTTGCGAACGTTGAGCTCAACTGGACCGAAGGAGTCGGCAGTGAGCAGGAGTGACCCGTGTTCAGGCGTCCACTGCGGCATCATTCCGCTCCTGAATCTTCATCTTTTGAGTCTGTCCAACGACGGATGTTGAGCGTTGCGAAAAGAATCGCAATCACAATGATTGCCGGGACAATTTGCATCGCTAACCCACTGCGAGGCGCAATTGGGCTTGGTACACATCCTCGTAGGCGTGCGGTTCTCCCTCCCAGACTACCGCAAGCCCCATGGCATGAATGGCCCACCCGGCGCGCGTAAAAACCACTCCGGGTTCACCTAGTCTCCAGTTAAAGGTGTGCATGGGTTTCCAACCAATAAAAAAAGGGGGCCGAAGCCCCATTTTATCCGGCGTATAAGTTGGCACAAATCACCTTAGATTCGGTAATATCAGCGCTGGCCGTTCCGATATGTGTGACAGAGACGTTGTCAATCGTCGGCCAACTCGACCAGTCTGTCGGATTTCCGCTGGGAGTCTCCCACCCCGACGCACCCCA
>Ga0180437_10007507_pt1 | contig 14132 bp, 11 predicted proteins | sample SS_ome_4_FD_132410 | JGI IMG/M metagenome (GOLD analysis project Ga0180437, IMG submission 132410) | Hypersaline lake sediment archaeal communities from the Salton Sea, California, USA - SS_3_D_1 metaG | ecosystem: Environmental > Aquatic > Non-marine Saline and Alkaline > Hypersaline >...
CTTTTTAAACTTATTTAGTTTAACGATAGGAAATGGCATGAAGTTTGTGATTAATATGGCAATACCTAAGTCCTCAATAATCACTTCTGATGAGAAACAAGCACTTGCTCGCGCACGTGAAGAGGTCTCCTCCTTGGAAAGAGAACTTAAAAACGTACGAAGCCTTATTGCTCGAACACAAAAAATAAAAGAAGAAAAAGATCAAAAAACCAGATTAGAATTAAGACAAAAACAATTGGAATTAAATGAAGCATTATCAGAAGAACATAAACAGTGCGAAGAACTAGAAAGAATAAACACAGTGTTATTACCTCCAATACAATCAAGAATTCAAGAAGAAGAACCACATGTTCTTCCTGTAAGAAAAGAACTTCAAGCAAAAACGGCAGAACTAGCAATGCTACATAGTGCTTTTGACGGCAAAGAACACTATCAACAAGGCTCTGTTAGAGGAACTCTTTGGAATTTTGTGATGCCAAGGCTGCCAATTTTTGGAAATAATTATTATGGCTTCAGAAGAGAACAGCTTGTAAGACAAGTTGGCTCAAAACAAGTAGAAGAAACGCATGAAGAAAGATTATTAAGAGAAATTCGAGATCTCCGAAGAGAACTTGATGCACATGAGTCTAAATACACAGATGCTTGTCAAGAAAGAGACGGCCTTTTAGAAGCACAAGAACGCTTGCAAAGTCAGCTAGAGATAACTAGAAAGACAATTGCAAGGCTTAGAGATTAATTATAAGAGGTCAAAAAATATGGATATGAGTAGCTCAGTTGCTCAGCTCTTTGTAAGAGCAAAAGTCCCTTATTTACCTTTTGAAAATGATAATGATGTTTTTATCATTAATAAAATATTAGGAACGCAATACACATTAGCTGAACTTGTAAGAAAAGTGGCAGAAAATCCTCATTGTTATTTAGGTGGTTCTTACATTTACATTCATAAAGGAACTGAATTTAAAACATTGTCAAATCATATCATGGATCTTGAAAATAAATGTAAGTCCTATCCTCTTTTGGGGAATATAAAATTATTTTATCGTTGGTATCACTGGATAAAACCCTCAGATGAGACATTTATCCTTTTTGCTTTTGTTCTTAAAATATGCGCTATTGCTTTTAGTATACTTGGATTTATTGCTGACTTTTTTATATTTCTTCTTTGCGCACCACCAAATATACCTATAGCAATAGCAAACTATGTTCGATCTAATTTTTTTCTAAAAAAAGATCTTCATGAATTGAGAACTTTATATTTTCAAATAGAAGAAGAGTTAATAGCCAACTCTGAAAAATTAGCAGAAAATCAGGAAGATTCTAGGATATTTCCATCTGATCGAAGATCTTCACCTGGAAGTGATGGTCGAGGACTTGGGGACATGTCACTTTCGGTTAGTAGATTTATGACTGAAAATCGACTAGATGGATCTCAGCTAAGAAGCCTTCTCGATCAAATGGAAGAACAAGAAAGACTTCAACAAGAAAGACATCAAACACGAGAAGAACATAAAGAAGAAATGCATTCTAAGACAAGCGTAAGCTCAGAAGATGACGAACCTCCTCCTCCAAGAGCTTCTCTTCTTGATGTTGCTGAGCTTGGAAGTAGTCAAGGAACTACTTCTCCTCATCCGCCACCTCATTCCCCTCCACCTCAAAGAAGATCTGTGGAACAATCCTTTGTGATGGTAAGAGGAGAAGAAGATGAACCACAAACGCCAGAACAAAGCAGTTTTTTTTTCTTGATTCAAGAAATCCTCCGGATAGTAGGACCACTAGAAGGTAGTAGAAGGCCCAATCTAAGTCAAATATTGTATCAATTAAATCAAGAATTTGATGGAAAGGATGAAACACATCCAATATTTAAGACTTTTCATATAAAACTTGCCATCATGTTAGTTTTACAAAACTCCTCTTCATATCAATCAGAAAAAGCACGCTTTGATTTATGGAGAAAAAATATTTATCAACAATGGCAATCAAAAATCAATAATCTTTATCTTGTCATCCATAAATTTTTAATCGCCTTTGATCCAAGATATGCTCAAGATTTTTATCTCTATCTTAACAGCAGAGCTATTGTATCTGCTCTAATGCGTGATGTAACAGATCCACAAATTATTACTCGTATTTTTCAATATCTAAGTGATCTACTTAAGCCCTCTGTAGATTATGAATTTAGATTTATATTTCTCGATGAAGGATTCGAAAGAGAAAGGCTTAGAAAAAGAATATCTTTCCGACTAAATATTTACATTATGTTAGATAAAGAGGATTCTGTTTCATATGACAGTTCTTCTGAAGTTGCTTTATTCTTTACCCAAAAAGATGATCCTCATCCATTAAAAGTTACTTATAAATGGGCTTTTCCGGAAGAAAAAGAAGAAGGCGATGAATAACTTATCCTCAAAAAAAATAGCTCTCTTTTTCTTATAATGATAAAGTAGGTAAAAAAAGGACAGATGGTGATGAAAAAAGCATTTCTTTTTTTAGTTATTTCTTCAATATTTACTATCTCAGCTTACTCAGATGAAGTTTCTGTAGAAAAGACTCCAACAAAAGAAGAAATGGTGGAAAAACCGTTATTTGAAGATTCTCTGCCTCCTTCTGATTTTCATAAAACATTTATTCGAATGATCATTTCTTTAGCGCTTATTATTATTTTAGTATTTGTCACATTTTGGGCTTTTCGAAGAATGATGAGAGCGAAACAAATGCAAGCAAATAATCAAAAAGCAATAAAGATTATAGAAAGGCGTTCTTTAAGTCCTAAAACAGTTCTTTACCTTATAGATATAAACAATAAAAAAATCCTTCTTTCAGAATCACACCTAGAAGTTAGATCACATAAGATTTTAGAAAAAGAAGAGCCAATAATAAAATAAGTTTTTAGCTTTCCATGTTGGGAGTGAAAGGAGAAATAATCAAATGCGTTTCTTCTCCTCCTATTACCTCTACAGCTTTTCCTTTTTTAATTTCTCCTCCATGAGAAAAAGCAGAAAAATATCTTCCATCGATAAGAATTTTTCCTGAAGGAGAAATGTCTGTTGCAGCTATAGCTTGTCTTCCCACTAACTGTTCGTTGTAAATTTGCTCTTCCGAATATTGATTATTTTTAAAAAACAGATTGATACGACCCTTTTTAATTTTCCAAAAAGCCACTTGAATGACAAAAAGTAAAAGCAACAAAGCAATAATCGAAAAACCAATAAAAAACCAAACATCTACTTTTTGTAGAAAAAGGACAGCAAGAGAGGCAAACATAAGTATAATACCACCCATCGCCATCACGCTATAGGGCATGAAAAATTCAAGGTAAATGAATATCAAACCCAAAGCGAGAAAAACTATGCCTAGAGCCATAGGTTTTTTCTCTTTTGTTAAAGATGAGGCTCATTCTACTCAAGTAAGAATTTATGATAAAGCAAAGAAATAAAAAAAAAATTTAAAAAAATACCGTTTTCTTCCTATTTTGAGAAAGTTTATAGACTTTTTGATTGACGAATCGATAATAGATCCAGCACAATCGATTTTGATTTAGGCAATACAATATGATGAACTGGCAAAGAGCTATATTATATTTATTTCTTCCTTTCTTTTTTTTGAACGTTGCCTATGCAACTATTTCTTATTCCGTTCAGTTCATAGGCATTAAAGATAAGAATCCTTTAAAGGAAATGAAAGAAGTATCGGATCTTGTTCAATACAAAAAAAAACCTCCTCGTTCTGTGAATGCTCTTCGGTATCGGGCACAAGGAGATATTCCGCAATTTATCGAGATACTTCATAACCATGGATATTATGACAGTACTATCAAAATAGACATGGAAGAAAATCGAGAGCGCATTATTGTTTATGTCGCTATCTCCCCTGGCATCCGTTACAAGCTACAATCATATAAAGTAATTGATGAAAAAACGGAAAAACCTATAGAGATTTGCAAAGGAATCTCCCCTTCTAATTTGGGAATTAAACTGCATGAATATAGCAATGCTCACGATATCGTTCATGCAAGAAAAATATTGCTAGCAAATCTTGCTTTTTGCGGCTATCCCCTCGCTCGGATTACAAAATATGATGTGTTAGTAAATACAGAGAAAAAAGAAGTTGACGTTGACGTCTTTTTAGATTTAGGACCTCTTTGTCATTTTGGGCCTACTACTATTACAGGTTCAGATAAAGTAAAACCAGAATTCATACGTAAAAAAATAAGATGGAAAGAGGGTGAGGTTTATTCGACAGAAAATGTAGCAGAAACACAAGCTTGTCTTTTATCCACCAATCTTTTTTCATCGGTGATGCTTACTCATAGCGGCAAATTAGATGAAAATAATCTTTTGCCCATGAAGATTGCTACAAGAGAAGCTAATTTTAAAAATCTTAGCATCGGTGTTAGCTATGCTACAATCGATGGTCCTGGAGTGGATCTCACCTGGGCTAATCGCAATATTGCCGGTATGGGACAGCTTCTTTCACTTCAAGCATCTATTGCTATGCGAGCACATTCAGGAATTATTACTTATATGATTCCTGATGTATTTAGAGTTGATCAAAATTACGTGGCTCAATTTCAAGCATTAAGAGAAAGGATTCATGTTTATAGATCCCTTTCTTACATTTTGGGTAATCGTATTGATCAAATCATGAATAAATATTTAAGTTTTTCGGTAGGGGTAGAAGGAGAATACGTAATAGTAAGGAAAAGTATTAATAATGGGAAATATTGGCTTCTCGGTATGCCCATGTATGTAAAATTTACAACAACGACAGACATTTTAAATCCGAGCAGTGGAATCACCGCCATTTATCAACCTCTTCCATATTATATTGTTTCACCAAAAGATAAATTTTTCTTCAAACAAAAGCTCACTTCGAATTTTTATGTTCCTCTAATGAAAAACAAAAAATTTATTTTTGCTTGGCGATTTCAATTGGGATCGATAGTAGGAGCTCATTTATCTTCCATTCCTATGACACATCTTTTCTTTGGCGGTTCCGATGATGATCTTCGAGGATATAAATATAGGACAGTAAGTCCAAGAAATCGCAATGGTAAATTTACAGGTGGTAGATCCGTCATTTATGTAAGTTTCGAGCCAAGAATAAGGCTTACAGAAAAAATAGGGCTTGTCCCCTTCTCTGATTGGGGGACTCTTTCACAAGGCACTTATCCTGATCCTACAAAAAAATGGTATAAATCTGTAGGTATTGGCTTGCGTTATTTTACATTTTTTGGTCCACTTCGAATAGATGTAGGTGTTCCTTTGGATCGGCGCAGTCTTGATCCAAGGTTTAGAGTTTATGTAAGTATAGGACAGACATTTTGATATGAAAGTATTTTACAGACGTCTTTACAAAACTTTTGCTCTTATTGTAACAGGACTTGTAATAGTTCTGCTTTTGGGCATTGGTATTATCCAAACCTCATGGGGACGTAGTAAATTCACATCACACCTTTTAGATATAGCTAAACAAAATCATGTTGAGCTGAAAATAAAAGAGACAAAAGGATTTATTCCTTCTAACTTTATTTTTGAAAGTGTCGAGTTTGATGTTTCTGACAGCATGATGATAAAAATAGATCATCTGAGTATACAGCTATCACTACTTCAGCTCTTTTTTAGAGAAATAGCGTTTACCTCTTTTGATGCTGATGGCGTGTATTTTATTGAGAAAAAAACTCCAAAAATAAAAGAGACAAAACCTACTAAGACTAAAAAAAGAAAGCGACTTAACTATGGTTTGTTTTTAAAATCATTTGAGATAAAAAATGTTCATTTTCCCAATCTAAATCAGGTTATTTTATCTTTAGAGGGCAAAGCTAAATTAGAACGAGGATTTAAAGCCGTTTATGTTAATACGACTTTGAAAAGAAAAGGATACAAAAACAGCTCTATTCACATTATTGCCAATGGCAGTAAAACCAGAAACTCTCTTCATTCAAAGTTATATATCAATTCAGATACAACCAAAGCTTTTTCTGAATTCATTGATCTTCCCTTCGATATGGATTGTTCTTTAAAAATACTTTCTAAAACGAATTTCAAAGATTTTGTTAGTTGGATTTACAACAGAGACAACAACTTGAAGGTTACAGGAAAAACCAGTGGTATTATTTCTCATATCGATCTTAGTAAGGATAAAAAATCGAATAACGTTTTTGAAAATGACTGGAAGGTTTTTTCTTTCTTTCAGCTAACAAACAAAGGAGAGGTTCGCTTCTCCGATATCTTTTGCAAGAACGACTATTTTACCATTAAGGGTGACAGCTCATTTAACAAAACAAAACTTGAGTTTGTAGACATTGAACTCTTTACACGTGATCTTACAAATTTCCCACTCGATAATGCTCTTTCAGGTTTTGTAAAAGCCTATCTGAAAATAACGCCTCAAGAAAACTCGAAAAAAATTGCTCTTAAAGTTTCAGGCGAAGATTTAAAAATACAAGACAAACACATCCGTAATTTTTCTACTCATGTAAACGCTGTTGGTAATATGGATGTTATGAAAGGCAATGCTAAATCAAATCTTATTATCGAAGGAAGACATCTTGATGGAACTGTTAATTTTTCTTATCAAGATAAAACCATGCATTTGACGGATCTTGTTATCATAACTCCATCAGGCGAAATTGAAGGAAATGCAGATATCAATCCAAGGCTACGTTTAATTGGTTCTATCAATGCTCATTTTGATAATATGAACTTACTCAAACTGATCTTTCCTCATATAGATATGGAAAGCAGGGCTTCTATTGCAGCCAGTTTTTCGGAAGGTGAAAAAAATTCAGAAAAATTTCAACTTCTTCACTTATCAGCTTCTGTTTCTGAGTTTCATTTTCATGAACTTTTTTCTAAAGAAGCTACGCTTACAATAGATGCTAGAGATGTTTTTTCTGATATGAAAGGAACTTTAGAGTTCACTTCGCCTAACAGTTCAATATATGAATTCACGATTGATTCTCTTTCTTTCAAAACATCTAATTTTTTCAAAGAAAATCCGTATGAGCTTATTTGTTTAGGTACTTTCAAAGATCCTTTTTCATTGTCTTCTTTTGGGATTTGGTCATATGAAAAAGATACAATTAATCTTTCGATCAACAAATTAATTGGAAAGATTTTTACTCATCCATTTGATATAGCCTCCCCTATTCATTGCACATTTAGTGACGATATATTTCTAATTGATGATTTCGAAATCAAATTTTCCAACAATCCACTGTATGGAAAAATACTTCTGCAAAAAGATAAAAAAGTAGATATACGTTTTGAATCAGAAGCATTTCCCCTCGATTTTTTATCTTTAAATACTTTGCAGTTAACGACAAGAGGCTATGGAAAACTCGATGCAAATTTAAGCTATGACAATGATACTTTAAAAAGTAATCTATCACTCGATATAGCTGAGCTAAAAGCTTATCCTATGGGTGGAGAAAAGCCATTTACTCTTAGTGGAAATGTTGCTGGTCATATAGATAAAAACTTTTTAAAGCTAAAGGCAAATTTAGATTACAAGGAACATGAAAAACTCTTTATCGATGCTAGCCTTCCTGTAGAAATGAGTTTTTCACCATTTGCTTTTTCTTTTAACTCAAAGTTTGCCATAGAAGCAGATGCTTCTTTCAATGGTCGTCTTGAAGAGCTTTTGGACTTTTTTGATACAGGCTCACATAAAGTTGAAGGGAATATAGATGCTAAGCTGAAAGCTTCGGGTAGTTTTGCTTCTCCTCATTTAGAAGGTTATGTAAATATAGAAAATGGAGTTTATGAAAATTACTTCACAGGTACATACCTTCAGCAAATACATGGAAAATTTAAAGCAAATGATGCTGTTTTAGCAATTGAAGAGCTAAAAGGAAAAGATCCTAAAGATGGCTTTTTCGAGGCCACTGGCAAGATACATTTTAATTTAGATAAAAACTTTCCTTTTTCCATAGAAACGAAATTTAATGAGCTTGTTTTTCTACAAACCGATCTCATTACAGCTACAGCTAAAGGCAATCTTAATTTAAGTGGAACCACAAAAAGTGCTGATGCAAAAGGTGACATAACTATAACATCTGCCGACCTAGTTATACCTGAGAAATTGCCTCACGATGTTATTCATATGCCTGTGAAATTTATTCCCAAAAAAGATAATGATAAAAAAGGATATATCGAGCCTTATGCTGTTTATCCTCTAAATTTAAACATCGATATTTTTGCTCCTGATAATTTTAAAATTACAGGTCAAGGAGTAAACTCCGAGTGGAAAGGAGAGCTTCACCTCAAAGGCTCGTATGACAATATGGTAGCCACGGGAGATTTATATCTTCTCAAAGGTGAATTTTTATTTTCTGGGCATTCATTTGATTTAATTCATGGTGAGTTGACGTTTCCAGGAAAACTCGGCGATATGCCCAATTTAAATCTTTCGGGTAAAACATCGATTCGAGGAACCACAATTGTTGCCACTTTGCAAGGTCCTATTAATAGACCTACTTTAAACTTTTCATCGTCTCCAGCTCTTCCTTTAAGTTCTATTATTTCTTTAATTATCTTTGGTCAAGAAGTCTCTGAGCTAACGGCGCTTCAAGCTGTTCAGCTAGTCTCCTCCATGACTGCCGTTTCAGGCACAGGAACTGACATTTTAGAAAAAACGAGAAAAACTCTCGGTATTGATAGGCTAGCTATTGTCTCAACACCTGCGACTACTATTGAAGAGCCAGAAAAAACAGCACTTCAAGTAGGTAAATACGTCATGAAAGGAGTGATGGTTACTCTGTCTCAAGGGATGGATCAAGATACCTCAAATATCATTGTAGAAGTAGATTTAACACATGGGTTTATTTTCCAAGCAGAAACCCAAAGAGAAGAAGAACAAGGTAAGTTTTCTCTCAAGTGGAATTTCAGCTATTAAATTTTTTGGATGTTGTTTTATTGCTCACTAATTGGTATGGTGTTTGCCTTCTTCAAATTTTTTTTATATCTGAGGCAAAATTATGTCACAATTATCATTGGAAGCGTCTAGATTTACCCGTAATTTTATTACTCATCCTACTGTGCAAAGGATCATACAAAGTGACCTTGCAAAACTAATAACAAACGTTAGCTTATTCGCCGTTCATTTTTTCTATAGTAATAGCTTGCTATTTTGTATTTCTTTAGGACTTTTGGACAGATCAATCGCTAATCACGGCTCTGATGAAAAAACTCTGAGACATAAAATAATCATAGATATTAGAAATTTAATTATCTCTATCGGTCTTTATCATGCTTTATCCTCAAGTTTAATAAAGAATTTTTATGCCTCTATGCCTCTTCTTTTAAAATTCACTTTTGTTCTTAGCTCTTTCAGTCTGCAAGGATTTTTAGCTTATAGAATTATAAAAAATGGACCTGAACAGTTAAAAGAACTGATAAAAGAAATCCAATCAGAAGATAAACCACCTTCTCGTAGAGGAACTCCTAGTCCAGATCCTTTAAGAAAAGAAGATCAACCTCCAAATCCTGTTTTGACAGCGCCTTTACCTTTTCCAGTACCAACGCAAGATGGAATAGAAACGGCTCTACCTAGAAGTAATCTTCCTCATGAGCAGCGATCTTCTTCTGAAGATGAAGCAAGCACTGCAGATAATGAAGAGAGCAATACTACTCCTGTAGAACAAGAAGCTCCCATTCTTGGTAAAACAAAACCTAAAGCTCGATCAACTGCTATGCCTCCAAGACCAAATAAACAAGCTCGAGTTCAACCTTTGCAAGAAGAAAAAGCTCAACGAACAAAACAGCCACCTGTTCTCCCAAGAGGTAAAAAAAGGGGGATCCGAGTTCCTTCATCTTTACATCGTGGAAGAGGAGCAAAAGTACATGTTCCAGGAAAAAAACGATCTTTAAAAGCAAAAGGTCCAACACATGTTAATGGTTCGTCTCATGTAAAACGAACTTTAGCCGCAGCAAGAGCATCGCATGCAATCAATCCAAATATCCAAAAGACTCGCCGATTTAATGTGATTTGTCGCCAGGCTAAACAACATTTTGTAGTAAAACATGAATGTCATCTTCATCCAGAAACATTTTTCAAAGCATCGCAGAGCGTTGAAAGTATTTTAAAAGCACTACGAGAAAATGATATGCCATCGAGCCCTATAATTACTCAAGCTCTACAGACATTAACAACAGCAACAGATGCTGTTCATAGAATAGGTCAACAACAAAAAATTGATAATTCAAGTCACGCTCAAAGAGCTATAGCTGAATTTAATTCTGCCATAGATGCTCTTCAAAAAGAAGTAGCACAAGCTTTGAGTAGAGCATCAAAACCTGCAAAAGCTAGTACTCAAACGGAAGAAGATTAAATAAATTGTAAAGTTTTTTTTTGAATTTCGTTAATTTGGCATTTTATAAGAGCTTTTATTTAAAGAGCTTACTAACAATATTAGAATTAAAATAAAAGTTCGTGTGGAGATATAATATCCTCTGAATTAAAATAGCTAATGCAGGAGGCAGTAAAAATGGCAGAAATAGATACAGGCTATAATTTAGCCTTAGAAACAGTTAAGCTTCATGACAAATACGATGAGCATGCAGAAGAAAAAATTCAAGAATTGATTCAAGGAATTGAAGCTTTAAATAACAAGTTAGAGAAATTCGTAGATCTTCGCCAACGCCTTTTAGAAGCTCAAAAAGATGCTCCTGAATATGTAGAGTATTCAAGAGAAGAAGATCCCGATATTTGCGATCTTCTTGATCATTATTTTGAAGAAATTGATCACGATAAAACTTACCGATTAGATTTAGAAGATCTTCAAATTATGGAACAAAGACTTCAACATTTAGGTGGCAAATATGAACGACAGGCAAACTCAGAGCAAAACAAATTACATCCATTAATGTTAGATGCTCTGACCTGGTTGCAAGTTGCTACTTCTAGTTTAAGAAATCATCATGAATCTAACGCTGCTATAATTAGGCAAAATAGGTAAATCATGTTAAAAGACCCACTACTTCCACTTTCTAGCTCTTTAATAGACGAAAGTCCAAACGTAAGAGTTGAAAATGATACTGAAGTTATCATTAGAGAAAGGCAAAAAAAAGTAGGGACTAAAAGAAGAAGAAGAACAAATTGGGCATATTCATTTGCTCAGCTTGCTCTGCGTCGCGATCATTTGGGTCTTCGAGTTCAACAAACAACACAAACTAAGATGACGCAGTCACTCGATAGCTATGAAAAAATCGCTAATGAGCTTTCAAGACTCCAAAGAGAGTTTATGCAAAAGCAAAAAACAAAAGAAAGCTACGAATGGTATCAAAATCTTTGCTCAGTGGCCTCAACTACACTAGGAGTGTTATCTACAGCTTATCTTGCATATGGAGCTAGCTATTTAGTTGCATCAGCATTAGTCCTCTCTGCTCTTGGGTCTTTAGCTAATGAAGTTTTAACTTATACCGATGGTTGGACACAACTTGCTGGATATCTTTCTGAAGACGCAGAACAAAAGATCATGTATGCCTCCACTATGAAAACGCTTTTTGCCACAGGAACCATTTTCACCTCTCTTTGCGCAGGTATATACGGGGCTACTCAGGCTGTGGGAAACTTCACATCTCACCTATTAACCCAAGGAGCTTTTCAAGCAACAAGTATAGCTTCATTTTTCACAGGTGCAGGTGTAGATTATTATGAAAATCAATCTGTCAATCTGCAAGCCGATTTAAAAGAAAATCAAACAAAACAAAATCAAAGTTTTGCTGATTTTGATTCAGCTGCTAGTTCTTTAGAAGGATTTGAAGAGCATGAAGTGCATCAGCATCTTAATGCTACAAATTTAATGCAACATTATGCTGAAGCAACAAGATTAGCATCGCAAGGTGCTTAAAATTAAGGAGAAAATAAAATGCCGAGCGTTACTAAATGCATGCTTCGCATGCAAGAAAAGCAAGCACAAACAAGATCCCGCATGGACGATCTAAATTTCGAACAGAAAATTCAAAACAAACTAACTTGGGATAATACAACTATAGAATATGTAAATAAACTTAGAGATGAAGGTAAACTAGCTCTTTATCATCTTGGTATGCTCGCAGTATGTCAAGGTTTAGGGATCGGATTTAAAAATGAGTTTACACAAGCACTATTTCATGAAAACTCTCGAGCTACTTTGGAGAATTTAGGACGATTTTTCCAAAGAGATGCAAACAAAGTTGTTGACGCGATCAAGCATCAAATCCAACAAACTCAATATGAAGCACCTAAGCATCGTCTAAAATTTGAAGAAGATCAAGCGGGGCTTACAAATCAAGAACTAGAGCAATCACAAAGATATATTCGTGATGTAACTGAAAGATCTTTAACCTTTCTTAATGCTTTAGCTCAATCAGAAAGAGAAATGCGTAAACTTAACTAAGTTTTTGAAGTTTATTTAAGAATTAAAACAAAAAAAGGCGTTTTTTTTAAATAAAAACGCCTTTTTTTATGTTTTTTCTAAAAAAAAGCTTTTTTCTTTTAAAATTTTTAGTATTATCTTTGACCCGAAACCTTTGTTCTCTTACAATTTGAGTTAGAGGGGTATAAGATTTACATGGGTATTGTTGTAAAATTTTACAATTCTACTCTGAATGTGATCGCGGGCTTTGGCGATTATATGCGCCTTATAGGCAATGTTTTTTGGGCTATGTTCAAAAAACCACCGAACTGGTCACTTCTCAGAGAACAACTTTATAATATTGGTGTTCTGTCACTTAACGTTGTTGCTGTGACAGGAATCTCCACTGGTGTTGTCTTGGCAGCTCAATCCTATTATCAGCTTGCTGAAAAAGGACTAGCTGGCGTTACCGGCATTATGGTAGCAAAAGCTATGATAACTGAACTTGGACCTGTTCTTACCGCATTGATGGTAACAGGAAGAGTCGGCTCCGCTATGACAGCCGAGCTGGGAACAATGCAAGTAACAGAACAAATCGATGCTCTAAAGTCTATGGCCATTAATCCCAATGCTTACTTAGTAGCTCCAAGATTTTTGGCAGGAATAATCATGGTTCCTTTGCTTACGATATTTAGTATTATACTCGGGATTTGGGGAGGATATGTTATATCCGTTTACTTTTTCGGAATGTCTCCTTCCACCTATTTTGATCCTATGCCCTTTCATGTGACGATGTTTGACATCGTTACAGGTATTGTAAAAGCTATCTTTTTCGGAATTATTTTGATTACCGTTTGTTGCTATAAAGGCATGCAAACAAAAGGTGGCGCCGCTGGTGTGGGTAGATCTACAACCACAAGTGTTGTGATTAGTTACGTCACAATATTGGTTTCAGATTTTCTGCTCACCATTGCATTAAATTCACTCCATCAAGAAATGATGACGGATTGGGTATGATAATAGTAAAAGACCTTTGGAAAAAATTTGGTGACTTAGAAGTGCTTCAAGGATTTAACCTTGAAGTGCAAAAAGGAGAAATTTTAGTTATCCTGGGCCGTTCTGGCGTAGGAAAAAGTGTTCTCTTGCGCCATATTATTGGTATCGAAAAACCTGACAAAGGCACTGTTGAAGTAAATGGTGTTGTTATTTCTGAACTAAAACAAAAAGATATTTATAAAGCAGTCATGAATATGGGTATGCTCTTCCAAGGAGGAGCTCTTTTTGATTCCATGAACGTTTTAGACAATACTGGCTTTTACCTTTCTCAACATAAAAACCCTGAGACAAATAAACGCTACAAAAAAGAGGAAATAAAACAAAAAGTCGTTGAAGCTTTGAAAATGGTGGATTTAGAAGAAGCAATAGAGAAAATGCCCTCTGATCTTTCAGGTGGTATGAAAAAAAGAGCTGCTTTAGCAAGACTTATCGTATATCGTCCTCAGATACTTTTATACGACGAGCCTACAACCGGTTTAGACCCCATAACAGCTCAACAAATTAATGAACTGATTGTAAAAACTCAAAATGAGCTGAAAGGAACAAGTATCATCGTTACACATGATATTCATTCAGCTTTATATGTTGCGGACAGGATCGCTCTTATTAAGGACGGCAAAATCGCCTACATTGCCGAGCCTTCAGCTTTTATGGAGATAGACGATCCTTTGATAAAAGTTTTAAAAGAAACCCTGACGCATCATCCTCAGGCTAGAAAGGAGCAAAAAGATGTCTGATA
>Ga0180437_10007508_pt1 | contig 14131 bp, 12 predicted proteins | sample SS_ome_4_FD_132410 | JGI IMG/M metagenome (GOLD analysis project Ga0180437, IMG submission 132410) | Hypersaline lake sediment archaeal communities from the Salton Sea, California, USA - SS_3_D_1 metaG | ecosystem: Environmental > Aquatic > Non-marine Saline and Alkaline > Hypersaline >...
CGCTGCCTGGCGAAATACGTCTACGATCACGGGCTGAGCAAGAGCACGACGCCGACGATCGAGACGGGCGCCGGTGTCTTGACCCTGGAGTTGACGGTCGAAGACGGCCTGGTCCGGCGCGTACGGGTCGACATGGGAGAACCCATTCTGAAGCCCGAGGAGATTCCGACCACCTTGCCCGGCGATACCGGAATCGACGGCAGCCCCGTGGTGGACGTTCCCTTGGAGATCGACGGCCGGCAACTTCGCGTGACGTGTGTTTCGATGGGCAATCCGCACTGCGTGACGTTCGTCGACGAGGTGACCGATCGCTGGGTGTTGCAGATCGGCCCCCGGATCGAAAACGACCCGCACTTCCCCCACCGCGTCAACGCCGAGTTCGTCGAGGTGCTGTCGCCCTCGGAGGTTCGGATGCGGGTGTGGGGACGGGGATCCGGCGAGACGTTGGCCTGTGGCACGGGCGCGTGTGCCGTTTGCGTGGCGGGCGCGTTGGCCGGCCGCACCGGCCGCAGCGTCCTGGCCCGCTTGCCCGGCGGCGACCTCGGACTCCATTGGGCCGAAAACAATCACGTCTACATGACCGGCCCGGCGGTGGAAGTGTTCAGTGGTCGATGGGAAGAAGGCCGATGGTAGCTGAGGTGCCAAGGTGAATTCCAAGCAGCGGACGATACTTGTACTCGGCCTTATCTTCGTAGTGCTCATGGGCCTGTATCCCCCGTGGAGAGTCGCAGTGGAGCGGAAAGTTGCAGTGGAGCCTGGCGACGCCGTCTACGTCTACGAGGTGCGTGCTGGGTATGGATATCTTTTCAGTCCCGAGTTACGGGTCCTTGGCATGGTTCTGTATGGCTCGCGACGGATAGACATTTCGCTCCTTGTAACCCAATGGATCGTGGCCTGTGCGATCACGGGTGTTCTTTTCGTCGGGTTGAGCGACGCGGTCTTTGGGAGTATGAAAAGGTTGTGGCGAGCCTTGAACGAGGAAGATCGACGCACGTCCATGGCACCAACGGAAGGCGATGCTGAAGCATACTGCTACCATTGTGGACAATCGATAGAGAAGGGGCAATCGGCCTGTCCGGCATGCGGCAAACAACTGGACTGGTCGGACGGATAGCTTTGCCGCCGGTTCCTTGCCTTCCAGGATAGGCGCTGCACGGAGGCCGACACTTTGAAACTCGACAGCCCGTTGCTGAATAAACTCGGCGGCCTGCTGGGGGCCGCGGCCATCCAGCGCTGGATGGGTACGCTCGACTACCAGGCGGCCTTCTACGACCACACTCTCGATCCGGCGCTACCCGGTGGTCGCGGACAACGCATCTACATCTTCTGGCATGAATACATTCTCTTCCCGATATATTTGCGGGGGCACTGCAACCTGTCGATGCTATTGAGCCGGCACCGCGACGCCGAGATCCTCTCCCGCGCGGCGTACCACTTGGGCTACGATTTCGTGCGAGGCTCAACCAATCGCGGCGGCGTGGCCGCCATTCGCAAGCTGCTGCGCAAAAGCCGCAAGATGCACCTGGCGATCACGCCCGACGGGCCGCGCGGGCCGCGGCGGCGACTGGCTCCCGGCGCGATCTTCCTGGCGTCGAAGCTGGGCCTGCCGTTGGTGGCGATGGGGTTCGGCCACGATCGGCCGTGGCGGGTACGGTCGGCCTGGGACCGGTTCGCCATTCCACGCCCCTGGACCCGAGCCCGAGGCGTCGTCAGTCCCGAGATCTACGTTCCGCCGGACTTGGACCGCCCGGGCCTGGAACACTTCCGCGGCAAGGTCGAGCGGCTGCTCAGCCGGCTGACCAACGAGGCCGAGGCCTGGGCCGAGTCGCGCACTCGAAAAGTCGGCCAACTTGCGATTCGACCTCGCCACTCGGGAGTCCACCTACCGGACCGCATGCGGCCGAATACGACGGCGGCGTCAAACCGGGAGATGCTAGACTATCAGTTGACGTGACGGACTCGCGCGGTGCGGGAAACACACCTCCCGCCGGTCCGCCGGTTGTAGCCGTTTTAACGATTGCAGCGAGCCGCGTCGCCGTGGACCCCTTGCCGATTCCAACTTCCGAACTCTTTCAGCAACTGGGCATCTCCGCGCTGTTGGGCCTGCTGGTGGGATCGCAGCGCGAACATGCCGCCAGCGGAACCGCCGGCATGCGCACGTTCCCGCTGATTACCGTGCTGGGGACCATCTCGGCCGTGCTGGCGGTCGCGCTGGGCGGCTGGGTGGTTGCGGTCGGCATGTTGGGAATCGTGGTCGTGCTGGCCGTGGCCCATCTCTCGGCGACCCGTCTCGACGACGCCACCCGGGGAACCACGACCGACGTGGCCATGCTGGTGATGTACGCCGTGGGCGCCTTCCTGGTGGTCGGGCCGATGGAGGTGGCCATCGCCGTGGGCGGCGGCGTAGCCGTGCTGTTACAGTTCAAGGGCGAGTTGCACGGCTTCGTCAAGAAGCTGGGCGACGAGGACCTCAAGGCCGTGATGCAGTTCGTGCTGATCACCTGCATCGTCCTGCCGGTGCTGCCCAATAAAACGTACGGACCCTTCGACGTGTTCAACCCGTACGAAACCTGGCTGATGGTCGTGCTGATCGTGGGCATGAGCCTGGGCGGGTACATCGCCTACAAGTTCCTGGGCCGCGACACGGGTATCCTGCTGGGCGGCGTGCTGGGTGGTGCCATCTCCAGCACCGCCACCACCGTCAGCTACTCGCGCCCGACGCGAGGTGGCCCGCTCGGCACACGCACCGCCATGATCGTGATCCTGATCGCCTCCACGGTCGTGTATGTTCGAGTGTTGATCGAGGTGGCGGTGATTTCGCGCGAGTTGCTGAAGGTGGTGGCGGCTCCGGTCGGCGTGTTGATGGGCTTGACCCTGGTGCCGGCGCTGGTGATGTGGTTCCGCGTGCGCCGCCATTCGGCCCAAATGCCGGAGCAGAAGAACCCTACGCAACTGAAATCGGCCGTGGTGTTCGGGCTGATGTACGCGTTGGTGCTGTTGGCGTTGGCCGCGGGCAAGGAGTATTTCGGCCGCCAGGGTCAGTTCGCCGTAGCGGCCCTCTCCGGCCTGACCGACATGGACGCGATTACGCTGTCGACTGCCCGTATGTCGTTGCGCGATCCGAGCGTCGTGATCGGCGGTTGGCGATTGATCGTGGTGGCCGCCCTGGCCAACGTGGTGTTCAAGCTGGGCATTGCCGGCGTGCTGGGCGGCTGGCGATTTCTGGCCCGGCTGGCCGTGTTGTTCTCGATTCCACTGGCCGGCGGCGTGGCCCTGTTGCTGTTCTGGCCCCGATAGCCGGCACCGCGAAGGATCGCCGCCGAATTCGCCGGAATTTGGCTGGCTTCGTAACGTGGCCGGAGCGGATTCCCGCGGCTGAATTCGACCATGAGTGGCGGTTTTCGCACCGCGGCCAAAGTCTGGCGAATTCGGCTACCACACCGGCGGTAGGGGACCTCTCTGGCGCGCGCTGCATATTGCCCCGCCGCGTGGCTTCTGCTATTCTGCTGGCGCAAGACGGCCACTGGGGAGGGAGGCCTCCAGCTTCCGACCGTGACCGATCGAAGGCCCGCGATTTGTGCGTATGGCGCCAGTTGCCGTGACCCGACGTTTTCTTACCAAAAGGGAGGGCGTTACGATGAAAAGACGCGTTGCACTTGCGGTGAGTCTGACCTTCGCGCTCGGCATCGCCAGGCTAGGCCTTGCCGAGAACCTGATCACCTTTGAGATGATCGGGGTGGTGACCAGTGTCGAGGGGGCTAGCTCCGGCGTGGTCGTCGGCGATCCGTTTGTGATCCGCCTGACGTATGATCTGGACACGCCCGACAGCCTGCCGGACGACCCGATGATCGGCGGTTACGTCTACGATTCGCCTGTTGCCGCCCCCCTGGGATTTGCCGGCACGGTGGGAGACCTCGCCGTAAACAGCGATCAGGCCGAGGAGTTCGAGGTGGGCATTGGCGACAACTCTCCAGAAGGTGACATGTTGTTGGCGGCGGCCCGGTTTCCCTCTCCTGCCGGCAAGATGTATATCTACGTGATGCTTGGCGAGTATCTCACCCAGACCGTCTTCACCGACGATAGCTTGCCGACCGCACTGAACATCGCGGATTGGGACGTTGCCTGGTTTGGCCTGCGGTGGGGTGACAACGATGTCAGGGGGGATATTCTGGATATTCGCGCTGTCGGGGCCCAAGTGCTGCTTCAGCAGTTGGTCCTGGAGGTCCAAGATTCGGAAATTGCCGACGGCGTGGCGCAGTCACTGACCAAGAAGCTCGACAACGCGCTGGCCGCGCTGGAGGCGGAAAACGGTGAACAACGAGCCGACGCCGTCCATAAGCTGGCCGCTTTCATCCAGGCCGTGGAGGCCCAGAGCGGCAAGAAAATCGATCCCGAGCTGGCCGAGATGCTGATCGCTGCTGCCGAAGACGCGATCTTGTCGATCGTGGCCGAGCCATAGCCCTTGCGGCAAGGCTTTCACGGGAATCAGCAATCCGCAGCTCGAATCTATGTCCGTCCGCGATCTGTTTTCCGATGAGCCGGAGGAACCGAGCGAACATCGAGTGCTCTCGGCCTTGTTCCACGTTGTTTTGGACGGACGAGTCAAGGTTGCCAGCCGGCAAAGGAGAGACAAATGGAGTCGTTTACTGACCTAACTCCAACACCGCCGGTGGAGATCACCAACAGCCTCAAGGAATTTCGCCGAGACTATCCTAATCCGCTGACCGTGGGCTTCCTCATGATGCAGTTTGACGAGACCCGGGTCCACGGCACGATAGTCCGTACCATCAAGTCCGTAGCCAAGGAGCACGGCATTCATGCCGTTCGGGCCGACGAAAAAGCCGGGGGATATCATTCGGACGGTTTTTGGAACGTAATGACCTGTATCTACGGCTCCGCATTTGGGATAGCTGTTTTTGAGCGACTGCAAGACGACCTTACCAACCCAAATGTTGCGTTCGAGTTAGGTTGCATGTATGCCGTCGGTAAGCCTGTTTGCCTCCTGAAGGAGAGAACCGTTCGATCAGTTCCTGCAGACCTTATGTCGAAGCTATACATCAAGTTTGACGCGCAGGACCCGGAGAACTCAATACGAGGTTCCTTCGTGGCGTGGCTCCGCGATAAGGGATTAGTCACTTCTTCCGCAGAAGAAACCGGCAAACGAACACAATGGAAGCAGTGGATCACGGTACCGCACTTTTCCAAGGCCGAAAGGAGAAGGTTGAAGATCAAGCAAGAAATCCTCGCTTTGGTGCAGCAAGGCTACAATACCAGGCAAATCGCACGGAAGCTCCGACAGACGGAGAACGATGTTTCTTGGGTGTGCCGACTGCATGGCCTTCCACCGACAGGTGGCAGCGGGAGGGCCGACTAGCGATATCACGACAGCCATGTATCTCAAATGACACGTGGGTGCTACCCGCGACGTCGAAATCGCCCGGAAGCGATTTGTTGGGCCGGTGAATCATACCTCCAGAAAAAGAGCCAATCGGCCGCAACCGAACACAAGCCGCGGATTTCAAGCCACGTTGCCAGCGTTGCCACATCCACTATAATGCCGGAGTCTCTCTCTGCGTCGCCGTGCATCCAACGCGCAGCCCAAGTCCATGTCCGTCCGCGATCTGTTTTCCGATGAGCCCGAGGAGCCGACCGAACAGCGAGTCCTCTCGGTCTGGGAGTTGACGTCCCAGATCAAGGACCTGCTGGAGTCGTCGTTTCCGTCGGTGTGGGTGACGGGCGAGGTCTCGAACCTGGCCCGACCGCGCTCCGGACACGTCTATCTGACGCTCAAAGACGAACGTGCCCAGCTTCGTGCGGCCATTTGGCGCAACACGGCCGCCCGGTTGCGGTTCGATCTGCACGACGGCCTGGAAGTGGTTTGCCGCGGTCACGTCGACGTTTACGCTCCCCGGGGAAGCTACCAGTTGATCGTCGAGCAGATCGAGCCCAAGGGGATCGGGGCCTTGGAGTTGGCGCTGCGGCAGCTTCGGGAGAAGCTGGGCCGCGAAGGGCTGTTCGAGGCGGCGCGGAAGCGGCCGCTGCCGGCGTTCGTCCGACGGCTGGCCGTGGTCACCAGCCCGACCGGCGCGGCCATCCACGATTTTCTCCAGGTGCTCGCGCGTCGCTGGCGCGGGGCCGACGTGTTGATCGTACCCACCCGCGTGCAAGGCGAAGGGGCCGGCGAGGAAATCGCCGCCGCCATCCAGACCGTCAAACGCCTCCGCGTGCCGCCCGACTGCCTGGTGGTCACCCGCGGCGGCGGCAGCCTGGAGGACCTTTGGGCGTTCAACGAGGAAGTGGTCGTCCGCGCGATTTTCGCCTCCCAGATTCCGGTCGTCTCGGCGGTGGGTCACGAGATCGACGTGACCCTTTCGGACCTGGTGGCGGACGTTCGGGCGCTGACGCCCAGCGAGGCGGCCGAACTGGTCGCGCCGGATCGCGACGAGTTGATGGCCGGCCTGCGGCAATACCAGAAACGGCTCCTGGCGGCGTTGCGGTCCCGGGCGAAGGCGGCCCGCTCGCGACTGGACGCCTTGGCCCGGCACCACGCCTTCCGCCGCCCATTCGAGCGCCTGCATCACCTCTCCCGGCGGCTGGACGAGTTGGAAGGCCGTGGCAGTCGGGCGATCCGCAGCCACACTGCGCGTGCTCGGCAACGGCTTGACGCGGCCGCCGCCCAACTGGAATCGCTCAGCCCGCTGGCCGTGTTGGGGCGAGGCTACAGTCTCACGCAGCGGACCGACGACGGCCGAATCATCCGCAACGCGGCCGGCCTGAACGCCGGCGAGCTGATCACGACGCGATTTGCCCGCGGCCGGACCATTAGCCGGGTCGAGCAGGTGGACGACTGACCGCCGCAAAGCCGCAAGCCACCGCCCTTGCCCCCGTTGTTCACTACCATCTGCCCGATTGCATAAGGCATGCGGTCCAGCGTTCGTTTTCATCTTCGGCAAAGAGGGAGCGTGCCTGCGCCGGGTGAAACCGGCTTTGGTTGCGATCATGGTGCGCCCGGCTACAATGAGATAATCGCGATCACGCCGATCGAGCATGCCGAGGCACGTTCCCAAGATGTCCGTTTGAAGAAGTAGTCTACTGGAAGATCTGGAGGGCCGAATGAAAGCGACCCGCACGATGCAAGCCGCCGGGCTGGCCCTGGTGGCAATGTGGTATCCCGGGGCCACGGCGGCCACGGCCGCCGACGTCCGGACCGTCGTCCGGGAGATGACCGAAGAGTTGACCAGACCCAACGCCGATCCGCAGGGGCGGCCGCTGCCGGTGGTCTCGCACTGGGCCAACGGCTTCAACCGGCCCAAGTTCTCCAGCGATTACCAGATCGGGCTGCTGGAGCGGGGCCATCACGTGATGCCGACCTTGCCCTTCCCGCGACCCGGTGCAAGCCAGTATCCGGAAGACGGCAAACCCTGGGTCGAGAAGCTGGCACGGTGGAAAGCGCCCATCTCGCTGCGCGCCGGCCAATGGGAGTCGGTCCTCTACAGCAAGGACGATCCGCGGGACAACCCCGGTAAGTGGCGAAACCTGCCGCCGGAGAAGAGCCCGCTGTTGATCAACCTGCAAGGCGAGTTGGAGAACTGGCTCTCGCCGTTCGGAGCGGTCGAACCGTGGTACGAGGCCGGCGTCTGCAACACGGACTCCGGGGCGTTTCGGCAGTTGCAGGCGTGGTATCCCGACCCGCCGCTGGTGATCCTGCTCTCCAACAACGAGGCCCGAAAGATCAAGACCAAGCACCTGGTCGAGACGCGGAGCAAGCGCTACGTCGACCGCCATGGAACGGGCCGCTCCGGTTTCCACCAGCGCGGCGCGATCGCCGAAGGATACCTGCCTCGCTACGCCGCCTTGCTCAAGGGGATCCGCGACGGACTCGACAACGAGTCGTGGCGGCGGAACAGCCTTTTGGTGGGCTACGGGGCGTTTGGCCCTTCGCACTTCGGGCGCTGGGACGGATGGACCGCCTACAGCCTGACCACGCAGGACCGCATCGATCCCTGGCACCTGGTCTGGGAGGGCAGCTCACCTTCTTATTACACGCACAATTGGGACGCCTCGACCGACTATCGGGTCCACTCGCCGCAGGTCGAGTCGATGAACTGGGTGTTCATGCTCGAAGCGGCCTACGCCGCGCGGCCCGACTTCTGGTTCGAGATCTCGGTCTGGGACGGCAATACCACCAGCACGTCGAAACCGGGCGCACGCAAAAAGGACTTCTATCTCAAACGCGGCCAGACTTGGTCGCCGCAGCGCTACGCCGGGTTCGTGCAATACGGCATGTGGCTGTTGCGGCCCCGAGTGGTTCGCGAATTCCGCGGCAGCACGATGCCCCGCGACGAATTCGGCCCCGATTTCGAGGCCCTGGTGGCGGCGGTCGATCGCGTCTGGCAAAGCCCCGTGCTGAAGGAGTTCTGGCGCCACGGGCGGCTGGTGCCGAACCGCGCGCGCAAGCATCCCTATCAGACGAAGATCCCCGAGAAGTGGAAAGAGGTCGACCGCTGGTTCCTGCTGAACACCGAGCTGGATCCGCCGGGCGAGTGGACCCTGGAGACGGAGATTCCCGTCTTCTCGCTTGCCCGGATGATCGGAGAGGGAGACCGGCGCGAGTGGCTGCTCTACGCCCACAGCCCGCTGCAGCCGCGCCGCGGCGTGAAGATCGAGATCCCCGAATACGGCCGGGTGACGGTCGACGTGACCCCGGGCGGGAGTTTTTACGTGGTCAGGGCCAAGGACAAGGCCGTCACGCCGGTGCGGTGAACGATCGCGGTCACGACCCCAGGGTGCCCTGGTTCCCAAGCTCCGGCTTGGGAACCACAGGTAGTTTAGCCGCCGCGACTAACTTCCCTAGCCCCCAGTCCCCAACTCCTGACTCCTTACCAACGGTAGACTTCCACTTGCCGCTCGCCTAAGTGCTGGCAAAGAGACTCCCGGGGACTGTCCCCCTGCGCCGGAAGTGGTTCCTCTGTGATTCCTAACGCGGCCGACGGCCGCAGCCCAAGGAGGGTTCAGTGGTCGGGGTTCAGGGTTCAGGATCTTGGCGTAACGACTGGAAGCAGAGTGCTGAACCCTGAACCCCGACCACTGAACCCCGCCCCCCTTCTCATACAAAGGACTTACAGACATGTACGCACCGTGTGTAGGAGTTCTGATGTAAGACTACAAGGCTGCTAAGCCGCAAGCGGCTGGGACTGGTCAATGTTCATCGTCCTCCAGCATCCACTCGGGCACGCGGCGAACGCGGCCTTCGCGATCGACCACCGCCAGGGTGACCCGCCCGGTCGCCAATCGCTCGTCGCCGCGGAAGACCTCGTAATCGTGGACGATCTTGATCGGCCCGATGCTGGCGACGGTGGTGCGGATCGCAAGCAGATCGTCGTAGCGAGCCGGCTTCTGATAATGGCACTCGGCCCGCACCACCACGACGAACAGCCCCTCGGCTTCCATGCGGCGGTAGTTACGGCCGGTCGTTCGCAGCAGCTCGGTGCGTCCGATCTCGAAGTAGGTGAAGTAGTTGGCGTGGTGCAGGAAACCCATCGGGTCGGTCTCCTGATAACGCACGCGGATCTCGATTTCGTGTTGCACTGGCATCGGGCGGCAATGGCGATCGGGCATTGGAATCTGAAAACAGACAACGCAGGAAACACATCTTAACCGCTGCACGCCGTTTGCCAAAGATGAAATTAGGTAACCGTTCAGCCGTCTGAAGTGGGGACGTCCTTTGGCAGAAAGGGCGGCAGGTCTCGGGAAAAGGGGAAAGGGGGAAACATGATCTTGTCTTCTTTTCCCTTTTCCCTTCCTTCCCATTTCCCCTCCCAAATGCATCCAATTTCACATGGCTGAAATGCTACGAATTAGTTGAGGCGTTGGCGGCTCGCGGAGTCGAGGTCGAATACGCCATGCACCCCGTCGCCAGCCGGGTGAACGTCCCGCTGACTCTCTCCCTCTTCCCTAACGATGGTAGTAAATGACGGCGCATACCCCCATCGCCAGGGCAATCCAAAAACGAAGCCCCCATACTCGATGGAGCACGTCTTCCTTCGGTGTGCAGGTTCTGACCGCCAAGAGGAGGAAGACATTGGCTGCGAAGCCCAGCCAAGATCCGAGCATCGCGATAAACACCATGGCCGCCAATGATGGCGGCGGATTGCCGGGGTGCGGCTTACCCAGCGACACCACAATTGCAAACCCGATAAAGAAGTTGCATAGCCACAAGAGTGCTACGATCGGTTTGATGAGGCCGGGGATTCTCATCTGACGTGACGCGATGGCCGGCCCAGTCGGGATTCTCCCGGCAAAGACCGTGGACCAGGACAGGAACTGCGCGTAGATCTGAGCTGGTGCCATCACGATCAGCAGCGGGAACCACGCTCCCGGCGGAATATCGTGCATCACTACCTTCGGTTTGGTAATGAAAACGATGCCACACAACGTGACGATGACCAGGATGGCAAATCCCGTATTGAACAGGACAGCAGGGAGATTCATGCCCCAGTCCAGGAGGCGGCGTAGTCTGGCCCGCGTACCGCTGGATTCAATCGGAGAAGCAAAGTCTCGGGTCGAGTTCATGATCTCACCGACGCGGGTGGCCCCACGGACCCAATGATCATCCCAGACACCATGGCCGACTCGCGTGCGTCCGCTGGTTATCCCGCTTCCGCGAATTGGTCGGCAATTGCATCCACAACCGAGCGTAGCGCTGCACGGATACTATCTCCCAAAGATCTCCGAAATGAGTTTACCGCACAGGAGACTGCAATCGTAGCCAAGTTTGTTAGAGTCAATGACGAATACGGGTCGCCCGTAAGTGAAAGTACGCAGTGCTCGGCTGATTCGACAGCCCACATCCCCGGTTCATCAAACCAGACATCCTCATATTCTTCGTGATACCAGTGCAATTGCTTGGTGAGATCGACCGTCTCTTGGGCGTCTGATTTGTTCTCTTCTGTGGGCGTATCCAACCAATGCGCGACGGCGGCAAGCTGTTCGGTTGGCGTCCGAGCATCCAATATGGATTCATGGGCGATGTTTGGAGAATCTGCAAGCCATTTGTCCCAATGTGGGTGTGACGTTTGAGCTGCCGCATAGGTTGCAAGTACGAGGTGGCGGTGGCTGGTGGCAGCGAGTCGGTCCATCCAGTGCTGCAGATTCACAAGCATTGGTCCCGGGCCAAACCAAGAATCGTCCGCGTCGCCCGTCTCGGCAAGCCAATCGAATTCTGGACTTAGTCCGGTAGCTGCCATCAATTAACTACTGAAGGATAACTACTGTTTATTGAGCAGCCCGATAATGCGGATGGGGCATCGCGCGCACAATAACGCTCCCACCCGATGACGGGGATTGTAGTACACAAGTCGTTGGGGTGCAACGGATTGTGCGGTGTCGCACGGTCGCGGCTGGCCCCGATAGCTCGGCTATCAGGGTGTCGCAGGCACACGAGGGTGCAAGAGTGCGACCCCACATCCTCGTGCGGCTTCGCCGCCCCGATTGAGAAGCAATCGGGGCCACCCGCGGTGCGAAAAACCCTGGCACCCCTCTGCAGACCGCATGCCAAACCACCTCGCAGAGATCACTGATAACTCAGACTCGTCAAGTCTCCGACCCATCCTTGACAATGTTGGGCGTTGACGCCAGACTGACGTCTGATCGGTTGCCCATCAGTTGGTGGTCACGGTAATGCGATCGCGTCGCGTCTGCCGGTCGCGCTCGTAGGCAGATGAGTCAGAGTCTACGCTGACTGAGGAGCGCTCAAGTTCCCCAACCACGCTCTTCCTGCAGTTGGCTTGGGGCTGAAGAACCAAGGGGTGATGCGTAATCCCGCAATTCTGAAAGGAGCAGATTAGAACGCACGATCGTGCTCCCAGTCGGCAGGGTGAGATCTCGTTATTCGCGTCTCTTGTACAAATGCTGAGATCTATGGCCGACGATAGCTTGGCCGAACAGAAGCAAAGGGAGATGAAACATGAAGACGTCACTTACTCTCGTGTCCTTGGCTCTGCTGGCGATTCCTAAAGCATCCTATGGCGAAACAGTTTGGAACCTCCTCCACGAGCCCGGCGCGACCATAGAATTCTACGAAGAACTGTCCGGGCAGCATCAGGTTACGGAAGGCGTGGCTGCGCATGCGTATGACGGGCTTCCGGAAACGAGGTGGACGAGGGCGGCTTACGATATGTATGTTGGCGGTATGAATACCGCTAAGAGCGGGCTCATCGTGAGATTTCCAGGCCCCCGGAAGATTACTCGGCTCCAAACCGACATGTACGCTTCCGCAACGGGGAGCGATGTCCGGGACGCCACATTCGATGGCCACTTGTGGATTCGGGCCCAAATGGAAGTGGGCGGAGCCTTCCTCGAAATACCAGGCTTTCACGAGGAGTTCCATTTTGTGAACGTTACGAGCGCTGGTGCCGCCGGGAAGAGTGTGTTTTTCTCCGGCGACTATCGGGATTTATCGCTTTGGCCCGTGTGCGCCTTGCAGTTCGAGGCCTATGGCCGCGCCTACGACGAGGGTTATCCGGAAGGAGGGGAGGGAGCGTTCGGCCGGACCGACGCGCTCGTGCGCATGAACGGCTTGACTGTTGAAGGCGCGCCCGAGCCTTCCAGCATCACACTGGCCGCCCTGGGCGGATTGGGGGTCTTGGTGTGGGGATACCGAAAGCGCTCCGCGCGATCGTGGCGGAGTCGAAAGCTGCACAGAACGAATTACTGACAGTCCGCTAGCTGCGCGTGGTGAGCATTGGGGACGGGTCAGTGTGCCACTGCTTTGCGAAGAATCCGTAGGGCGGGCATCGCCGCCCAATGTCTTTGGCCAGCGGCGAGTTTGTCGATGGCAGACGGAAAAGGAGACACCACTGATATTGGCAGCGAAAACGGGGAAAATCAGTGATGTCCCTTTTTCTGTTCAACCAGATACAAGCCTAGAGATCGACACGCAATAGAGCGCCAGAAGTGCGGCCAAATGCAATGCTGCGAATACAGGCACGTCCCATGATGGCCGATGCTCCTCCCTGCGCATTCGAGCAGCAGTCCGAGCTGCGCCGTAGCACGCCCAGACTGCCACAGTGAGTCCGATCACCCAAAACGACAGACCAGACATGACGATAGAAACAACCGCCAGCACATAGCCTATGCCATTCGCCCAAGTCACATAGCTGAGGAGCCGAATTGGCCCACCACCACGAGTGTACTCAACAAACAAAGCCATAGCCTTGACGTTGAGTGCTTTGGTCTGGTCTTCGGTGAGCGGCGGTTGACCGAACGCTTGACTCAACACCGCACACAACTCGATTGAGTTGTTGACTTCGGTGACATCTGGAGGCCACACTTCATCTGTTAAGGCGAAGTAGATCCCGTGCGCAGGGTTGATATCCGGGTTCTTGACCTTGGAGGCAATCCAGAGAAGGATCGCTTGCTCGTAAATTTCCTCGATGCTCCGAGATCCGAGTGGTATGGGTGTCGGCGTCATCGGCTATCCTCCGCTTCTGCCGCCCAACGTCCAAGTCAGGCGGACTCATGTGTTTCAGGCCAATGCCAGTCGACCGACCCTACATTACTACACTACCATCAGCGGAGTTGCTTTATGAGAATCCCCTGTTCCTTGAAAACCGCTTCAATTTCCGCGGCGTCCGCTTTGGAGTGAATCGAAGAATGGACTTGCTTACCCGACTTGTCGGTGTAAGAAAAACGCAGATATCGGAAACCGCCCCTTGGTCCATAAGCCTTGGTGACGTCAGTAGCACTCCGAAGTTGTTCGAAGTACGCCGTTTTCGTTTCGTAACGCAGTTCTTCAAGGGCTACAGTTGGGTCGATCACAAAGAGGTGAGTGCTTGACTTGCCTGTCCACACACCGAGTAGCAATACTTCGTCATTCGCTGAGACGCATTGGAGGGCTTTGCAAAGCTGTTCTTTGTCTGATCTGGAGGAAGTGAAACCGTAGCGAGCAATCTTCCCATCTTCCACGACAAGAACCGCGTACCACACTGAACTATCAGTTCGGTCCCAAGGGAAATCGTCGCAGTCTGTGCGGAACGATCCTACGTGGCCTGCCAGAATGTCGCTGATTTTCGGGGCGGGTTCACTCATAACTGCACTTTCTGAAAATCGCTCGAAACTGACCTTCACAAAA
>Ga0180437_10007509_pt1 | contig 14128 bp, 10 predicted proteins | sample SS_ome_4_FD_132410 | JGI IMG/M metagenome (GOLD analysis project Ga0180437, IMG submission 132410) | Hypersaline lake sediment archaeal communities from the Salton Sea, California, USA - SS_3_D_1 metaG | ecosystem: Environmental > Aquatic > Non-marine Saline and Alkaline > Hypersaline >...
GGCCTGGAGAAAGAAGTGCTGGAATCCAATACCTTTTGGATTTGTGCCTCCTGCCTCCAATGTACCTCCCGGTGCCCCAAGGGCCTGGATATCGCCAGGATCATGGAAGCGATAAGGCTCGTCGTCCTGAGGAAGAAGGAACGCCTCGATCGTCTCGAAGTAGGGGAATTACCCGGGGAGTTTCTGGATCGAGTTCCTCAGATTGCGCTGATCAGCGGGTTTAGGAAGTTCAGTTCTTAATGGATGAGATCCGTAGTTCGTGAGATAGGTGCCATATGGAATACCTCTATTTTCCAGGCTGTACACTCTATACCAAAGCTAAGAACTTGGACGAGGCCGGGCGAGAGTGTGCCAAGGTCCTCGGGTTTGAGCTGAGGGAACTCTCCAACTGGACGTGTTGCGGCGCCACATTTCCCCTGGCTAAGGATAACATCATGGCACTGGCGCCCCCTGCTCGGATCTTGGCTCGGGCCAAAGAGGAAGGTGGTACACTAACCACCTTGTGCTCGGTCTGTTTCAACGTGATCAAGCGGACCAATCGCCTCATCCGGGAGGATTCTGAGAAGAGGGAGAAGATCAATACCTTCATCGAAATGGATTATCAGGGGGATGTTCGGGTCCTTCACTACTTGGAGATTCTCAAGCGTGATGTGGGATTCGAAACCCTCAAGGCCGCCGTGAAAAGGGATCTCGGGGGGTTGAAGGTGGCGCCCTTTTACGGGTGCATGTTGCTTCGTCCCGCTGAGGAGATGGAGTTCGATGATAAAGAAGCCCCCACGATTTTCGAGGACTTCTTGAAGGCCATTACCTGTGAACCGGTGGAATTTCCCTATAAGATCGAGTGCTGTGGCGCCTTTCAGTCCGTTGGTGCTCCTGAGGTAGCAACGGAGTGTGCGTATTCTATTCTCAGCTCCGCAGTGAGAAATGGGGCCGAGGCGGTTACCACTACGTGTCCGCTCTGTCAGTTCAATATCGATAGTATGCAGAAGGAGGTTCGCGAGAAGCATAACGATTTTCCCGGGATACCGATTCTCTATTTCACCCAACTCTTGGGGCTGGCCTTGGGATTGCCAGTGGAAAAATTGGATTTCCAGCGGAACGATGTCGATCCCAGTCCCCTCCTTAGGGAGAGGGGGCTGATATGAGGATAGGATGGGTAGCGTAGGGGTGGTTCTCTGTCCGTGTGATCTCGAAGGGGAGCCTCTTTTCGATCCGGATGTGCTGACGGAGAAGTTGAAGGGGAGGAAAGATGTGCTCCCGGTGGTGTACCGTTCGGCGGCCTGTTCGGAATCCGGGGTAGAGGCAATTCGGGCGTTTGTGGAAAAAAGCGATGTAGACAGAATAGTAGTCACCTGCTTACGGCCGGAATTGTTCGGGCCAACGTGCATGAGGGTACTGAGACAGTCGGGGCGCAATACTGCGTTCAGTGAGGTTATTGATATTCGACCTGCCCTAGCGAGCGTTGAAAAGGGCGGTTTGAAGGAGGCGGCGGAGCACGTCTTAGATCTCGTCGAGAAGAAAATAGACGAAGTCCGAGGCAGGGTACCTTCGCTCAAGGAAAAGATCCCCTTTACAAAGCGGGTCATGGTTATCGGGGGCGGGATTACCGGGATAACGGCCTCCATCGATTTGGGCAACGCCGGTTATGAGGTTCTCTTGGTGGATCGACTTCCCTCTATCGGAGGTCGAATGCTGCAACTTTCCGAGACGTTTCCGACACTGGACTGTGCCCAGTGTACCTTGACCCCAAAGACTGTGGAGACGGGACAGCATCCTCAGATTCGATTAATAACCTATTCAGAGATCGAATCCGTTTCCGGGGAGGTGGGGAATATCCTCGTAAAGATCCGGAGGAAAGCTGCTTATGTGGACTGGGAAAAATGCACTGGTTGTGGCCTGTGCCAGGAGAAGTGTCCCAGCAAAGTCGCTTCGGAATTCGAGCGTGGGATGGGATTGGGAAAAGCCATCTACACCCTTTCCCCTCAGGCGGTTCCCAACAAACCCGTTATCAATCGCGAGGTCTGCCGGTTTTTCACCAAGGGAAAGTGCAGGGTTTGCGAAAAGGTGTGCCCCGTCGGCGCCATCGATTACGAACAGGAGGACACGTTTATCGAGGAAAGGGTGGGGGCAATCATCGTCGCCACGGGATTCGATCTCTATCCGAAGGAGGAGATCGGTGAATACGGATACGGGGATGTTCCCGACGTTATTGATGGCTTGGCATTCGAGCGGTTGAACTCAGCTTCTGGACCCACTGCGGGGGAAATCCGCCGCCCCTCCGATGGTCATATCCCGAAGGAGGTGGTTTTCATCCAATGCGTGGCCTCTCGGGATCCGGAGCGGTACATGCCGTACTGCTCACGGGCTTGTTGTATGTACACGGCCAAGCACGCAAGGCTCTATAAGCACAAGGTCCACGATGGTCGTGCGTATATTTTTTACATGGATATTCGGTCAATGGGAAAGGGGTATGAGGAGTTCATCCAACAGGGAATGGAGGAGGAGGGTATCCTGTACCTCAGGGGGCGGGTTTCACGATTGTTCAGGGACAACGACCACGTGGTGGTATGGGGAGTCGATACGCTGACCGGGAAGAAGGTGGAGATCGCAGCGGACATGGTGGTTCTGGCGACAGCTATGATTCCCAGCCGGGGGGTAAAGGAACTTGCCGAAAAACTGGGAATTAAGGCCGATGAATATGGTTTTTTGACGGAGGCCCACTGGAAGCTCTACCCAGTGGAATCGGGGGTTGAAGGGATCTACCTGGCGGGATGTGCTCAAGGGCCGAAGGACATCGCCGATACGGTAGCCCAGGGGAATGCCGCCGCAAGCAAGGTACAGGCGCTGTTTGCCCAACATTGAATTGGGATAACGGACCACAAGAGTCAATGACAAATGCCAATGAGTTGGTTGGTTGTATTAGTTTGATTAGTTTTATTGGTTAAAAATGGAAAAACGAGCTCTGAGCGTGAAACGGGCTCCACGAACACGGACACGAGCCTCTAACGCGGTCTGCCGTCCGCCATCTTCGGTCCTAATGATCACGGACACGAGCACGACCGACGGACACGGTTCACGGGAGTGATTGGAAGCGGCATATGAGGAAAATCGGCGTATTCATCTGCCATTGTGGCGTTAACATTGCTGGAACCGTCGATGTGAAGCGGGTAGCTCGGGAGATGGGCGAAATAGGCGATGTGGTTCACAGCGAGGACTACATTTACATGTGCTCGGACCCGGGGCAGCTGCTCATTCGAAATGCCATCCGGGATAAGGGATTGGAGGGAGTGGTCGTGGCCTGCTGTTCGCCCAGCATGCATGAGGCCACATTCCGAAAGGCCGTAAAATCGGAAGGTCTAAATCCTTATTTGTGTGAAATCGCCAACATCCGCGAACAGTGTAGCTGGGTCCATCGAGGGGATGAGGAGCTGGCAACCCAAAAGGCCGCAGAAATCATCCGGTCGGTCCTGGAGAAAATGAGACAGAACGAGACCCTCGAGACCCTGATTATGCCACTTACCAAGCGGGTTTTGGTGATCGGTGGAGGGATAGCCGGAATAACGGCGTCTATTGACCTTGCCGATGCGGGGTATGAGGTTATCCTGGTGGAGCGACAACCCTCCATTGGGGGAAGGTTGAGTCAGCTCTCGCAGACGTTTCCTCACCTAGACGATGCACGGTGCATCCTTGGTCCTAAAAGGGGGGAAATTGCGAACCACCCCAAGATAAAGGTGATGCGATACTGCGAGGTTGAGGAGGTAAAGGGGTTTATCGGGAATTTCGATGTACGGATGCGTCACAAACCCAGCTACGTTGATTGGGATCAGTGTTCGGCGTGCGGGGTCTGTCTGGAGAAATGTCCCGTTGAGATCCCGTCGGAATTCGAAATAGGGTTGAAGGCCAGGAAGGCGATCTACACGTGGGCACCCGGGGGGGATTCGGGGAAGCCCGTAATCGATCAAGGGAGGTGTCACCATTTCACCGATGAGAACTGCACCATCTGCGAAGAGGTTTGTCCGGAGAGGGCCATCGACTACCACCAGCAAGAACGTCTCTCTGAAGAACGTGTGGGGGCAATCATTGTGGCTACGGGCTATGATCTCTTTCCAATGGAGATGATTGGGGAATACGGTTACGGCAAGGTCCCCGATGTGATCGATGGGCTTGCCTTTGAACGCATGCTCTCCCCCTCAGGTCCAACAGGGGGAGAGATACGGCGGCCCTCGGATGGGAGGATTCCCCGGGATGTGGTCTTCATCCAATGTGTGGCCTCCCGAGATCCGGAGCGATATATGCCCTACTGCTCGCGTGTTTGTTGCATGTATACCGCGAAGCAAGCCAAGCTCTTGAAGCGAAAAGTCCCTGGTGCTCAGCCCTACATCTTCTTTATGGACATCAGGACCGACAGCAAGGGATATGAACAATTTCTGCAGCAGACAATCGAGGAAGAGGAGCTCATTTATTTGAGAGGTCGGGTGGCCAGGGTCTTCCGAGAGGGGGATAAGGTTACGGTTTGGGGCGAGGATACCTTAACCAACAGGAAAGTTGAGGTCCCCGCGGATATGGTCGTTTTGGCCACGGCGGTAGTGCCAAGCCAAGGAATTCAGGACCTCGCGGCCAAGCTGAGGGCGACCACGGATAAACACGGGTTTTTAACCGAGGCTCATATCAAGCTCTATCCCGTGGAGAGTCCGACCAAGGGGATCTTTCTGGCAGGGTGTGGACAGGGTCCAAAGGATATTACCGATACCGTGGCCCAGGCAAGTGCCACGGCAAGCAAGATCCAGGCCCTTTTTTCCCAGGACGTTTTGTTCCAGGATCCTCTGGTGGCCTTTGTTGATCCTGAGATCTGCAGCGGATGTGGTATCTGTGTCCAGGTCTGTCCCTATGAGGCAAGGGAGATGGACGAATACCGGAGGATTTCACGGGTGCATGAGGCCCTCTGTCAAGGCTGTGGTGCCTGCATTGCCGCTTGTCCCAACAACGCGTGTGAATTGAGGAACAGCAAGGCCACTCAAGTATTTGGGATGATAGAAGTTTTTGAGGAGAAACCGAAGAGGGGTTCGGTAAATGAAGGATCAAGTAGCGGGAATTGAGTTGCCGGAAAGGGAGGCAGGGCATTCGTTTATCCAGGAAGTCCGGGATAGGTGTGGGGAGAATGTCCGGCTCTGCTACCAGTGCTTGAAATGTACCGCAGGGTGTCCAACGGCCCCATACATGGATGTTAATCCCAATACCATTATCCGAATGATTCAATGGGGCTTAAAACAGGAAGTGTTGGAGAGCAAGGCAATTTGGCTCTGTGTATCCTGTGAGGCCTGTGGGACCCGTTGTCCCAACGAGATCGATATTGGCGTGCTCATGGATGCGTTGCGTGAGATGTCCCTGGAGCAGGGGTATCGAGCAAGGGAGAAGGGCATCGTCGCGCTCCATAACGCCTTCATGGCGAGTATCAGAAGGGGCGGGAGGGTCCACGAGGCCACGATGTTGATGGAGTATAAGCTTCGCAGCGGAGATTACTGGACGGATCTGATACCTGGAATGAAATTGTTCATGAAGGGGAAGATCCCGTTGTTCCCCCGACGGATTAACGGGATGGACTCCATACGAGAGATGTATAGGAAAGCCCGGAAGAAGGTGAAGGAGGAGGGGGGATAATCGGTGGAAAGTGGAGAAAAGTACTCGTACTTCCCTGGATGTACATCCCATTCAACGGCGGTGGAGTACGACCTCTCAACCAAGGCGGTATTGAAGGCCCTCGGTGTGGAGTTGGTGGAGATCGATGATTGGAACTGTTGCGGGGCGGCAGCTGTCCACAGCATGAACAGATTCCTCTCTCTCTGCCTCCCGGCGAGAAATATCGCCATGGCCCAAAAGAGGGATCTAGAGCTCGTTGTTCCCTGTGCGGGATGTTTCAACATGCTGAAGAGGGCGGAGCGCGCGCTTAAAACGGATCTCGACGCGCGCAGAGAGATTGAAAGCACCATCGGCTTCACGTACCGCGAGGATTTGACGATCCGCGCCCTCATCGACATGGTGGTCACCGGGATCGGTTTCAGGAGAATCGAGGAGAAAGTGCAGAGGCCGCTGGCAGGATTGAAGGTAGCGAGCTACTATGGATGTGCATTGGTTCGTCACCCCAAGACAACTCAATTGGATGATCCGGAAAATCCCCAGTACCTGGATAAGCTCATGGGCACTTTGGGCGCGACTCCGGTGGAGTGGTCATATAAGACGGATTGCTGTGGGGCTGACTTGGCCTTGACCCATGGCGCTGCCGTTGTTAAGCTCGTGAACAAGATTGTGGGAATGGCTAAGGAAGCTGGCGCCCAGTGTCTCGTTTGCTCCTGTGGGCTGTGCCAAATAAACCTTGAGATGAGACAAGATGTCAATGCCCTCGGCCTGCCGGTTTTTTATTTCACCGAGTTGATGGGGGTTGCCTTCGGCCTGAAGGGAACCGACTGGTGGGCAAAGCACATGATTGATCCGTCCGCACTGCTCGGCTCCTTAAATCTCCGGTGAGGGAGGTCGGAGTCATTTGTCAGCGGACGGCATGTGAGGTCCGAATCCATGGCAGAAGGGAAAAAGAGGAAAAAGAACCGGGATGTGTTGGTGATAGGAGCGGGAATCGCTGGAATGCAATCGGCGTTGCTTTTGGCCGAGACGGGCTTTCAGGTTCACCTCTTGGACAGTTCTCCGGCAATAGGCGGCTACTTTCCATTGCTCGATAAGACCTTTCCAACGAATTCCTGCGGCGTATGCTTTATGAGCCCCTCACCCCCAGCCTTCTGCCCCATTTATGAGAGCCAGCTCCACGAAAATATCAGGCTCATGACTTCGAGCCAGGTGGACGGGATTGAGGGAGAACCGGGGGCCTTTCAGGTTTCAGTTACTCAGAGACCTACCTTCGTGGACCCGGAGAAGTGCACCAATTGTGGATCATGTGTTGACGTCTGTCCTGTTACGGCTCCCAGGGAGTTCGGCGGGGGGCTGGAGGAGAGGAAGGCCATCTATCTTCCATTTCCGCAGGCGATACCGCAATGCTACGTCATAGATCCGGCGACGTGTACGCGATGCGGCGAGTGCGTGAAAGCCTGCTCCCCCGGAGCCATCGATTTGGATATGGCTGAGAAGCAGCATACGTTAGCGGTGGGGGCGGTGGTTGTGGGCATCGGGTTTGAGCCCTTTGCAGCGGAGTTGAAGGGGGAATACGGTTTCGGAAGGTATGAGAATGTCCTTTCCAGTATCCAGTTCGAACGGATGCTGAGCTTTTCGAGCCCCAGCGGGGGTATGCCCATGCGGCGTTCGGACGGACGCGTACCCAAGAAAATAGGCTTTATTCAGTGCGTTGGCTCGAGGGATCCCGCCTCTGGCCAATCCCACTGTTCATCCATTTGCTGCATGTATGCCATTAAACAGGCCATGATCGCCAAAGAGCGGAGCCCGGAGACCGAGGTAACGGTCTTTTACATGGATATCCGACCTATGGGGAAGGATTATGAGCGGTACTACGAGAGGGCAAGAGGCCAGTATGGGATAGGCTTTCGGCGGAGCGCCGTCTCCACGGTGAAACAGTTTCAACAGACAAAGGACCTTTTGGTTTCCTATGCTACGGAAGAGGGGGAATGTCGGGAAGAGGAGTTCGACTTAATCGTCCTTTCCACGGGGTTCACGGTGAGCGATGAGGTGAAGGATTTGGCCAAGAGGATGGGTATCGAACTCAACGAATCCAGTTTTTGTCGTACGGGGGAATTTACCCCAACACAGACGTCCCGTCCGGGAGTGTTTGTCGGTGGGACCTTTCGGGAACCAAGGGATATCCCGGAGACAGTGGTTGAGGGTGCTAGCGCTGCTGCTCAAGTAGCCACCCTCCTGGCGGGAGTCAGGGAAAAGGGACGGGAGGCTAAGCCGTATCCTGAAGAAGGGGCCCTGGGAGAAGGGCCGCCACAAATAGGAACCTTCTTCCTATCTCGGAATCATCCCCTTGCACATACATTTTCGGCAGAGGAATTGATGGGCCATATTCGGGAGCTTAAGGACGTTGTGCTCGTAGAGGAGATTTCGGCCCCATCACTATCAGACGGATTTGATCTGATTAAGCGTCACATAGGGGAAAAGGGGTTGAATCGATTGGTCGTGGCCGCTCCTTCCCTTCGCACGATCCAACGCGACTTTGAGGAGATGGCGAAGGGGATCGGCTTCAATCCATATCTTATTGAGTACGCCAACATTTGGGAGGGATGCGGGTTCGTCCATGGGAAGAACCCCTCAGAGGCTATCAATAAGGCAAAGGTACTTATGGAGGTTGCCATAGAGAGGGCTAGGCGGCTTCAACCCGTAAAGAGGGAATCAAGTCCGCTTTCGGGAGGAGGACTTGTTGTTGGAGGGGGAATAGCTGGTTTGATTGCCTCGCTGAACTTGGCCCAACAGGGCTTTGATGTCGACCTGGTGGAGCGGGAGGATGAGTTGGGGGGAAATGCCCGGCATGCCTACTATACCCTCAAGGGATCCGATCCCCAGGTTTTCTTGAGGGAACTCATCGAGAGGGTGGAAGGGAACTCAAAGATTCGGGTTTTCAGGAAAGCCGAGGTGAAACATCTTGAAGGACACGTGGGAAACTATCAAACGGTAATCTCCGCCGATGGTCAAGAGGAGGTCCTTGAGCATGGGATTATCGTTATGGCCACGGGGGGCAGGGAGATTAACCCTCGCGAATATCTCTACGGTGAGGATCCCCGCGTTGTGACACAACGGGAGCTGGAAGGCCTCATTCACGCGAGGGATGAGAGGATAAAGGGCCTCAACAGCGTGGTTATGATACAGTGTGTGGGCTCCCGGGATGAGAAACACCCTTACTGCAGCAGAATCTGTTGCGGTCATGCGGTGAAGAACGGGCTCAAGCTCAAGGAGATTCGGCCCGATATGGATGTTTTTATCCTGTACAGGGATGTCCGGACGTATGGATTCTATGAGCACTATTACTACCAAGCGCGGGATAAAGGGGTAATCTTCGTCCGCTATGATGTGGACCGTAAGCCTCAGGTGATTTCAGGGGACAGGCACCTCGGGGTTTCGGTGGTTGACCCGGCCATTGGTGAAAAGGTGGAAATTCCGGCGAATTTGCTGGTCCTGAGTACCGGGATCGAGTCCAACGATAATCGGCGACTCGCCGAGATCATGGGCATTGATGTGAACGACGATGGGTTCTTCACGGAGGCCAATCCGAAATCGGCACCACTGGATTTTGTGGACCGTGGAAAATTCCTCTGTGGGCTCTGTCACTCCCCGAATTTCATCGAGGATTCCATCGCTCAGGCCCAAGCGGCGTCAATGAAGGCAGGAGTGCTCTTGTCCATGAGCGCGATCGAGCAGGTGGTCCACGTGGCGTATGTGAACAACCGATTGTGTTGTGGCTGCGGCCTTTGTATCTCGGTTTGCCCCTATGGGGCACGAATTATGAATGAGGAGACCTGGAAGGCCGAGGTCATGGAGGACGTATGTCAGGGGTGTGGCTCCTGCGTGGTCGCCTGTCGTAACGGGGCGTCTCAACAGCGTAACTTCGAGAAGGCTACGGTGATGGCCATGGCTGATGTAGCCATTACTTAGGGAGGTGTTATGGAAGATTTCGAGCCGAGAATTATCGCTTTTCTGTGTCATTGGTGTACATACACCGGAGCCGATTTGGCGGGAACCACCAGGCAGCAATACCCGCCTAACATCCGGATCATCCACATGATGTGCTCGGGCGCCGTGGATTCCATTTACGTCCTGAAGGCCCTTATCGATGGAGCCGACGGTGTCCTCATTGGAGGGTGTCACCCAGGGGATTGCCATTATCAAACTGGAAACTATAAGGCCCGGAGGCGAATGGCCATCCTCAAGGAGATCCTCAATCAAGTCGGCTTCTCCGAGGATCGGATTTGGCTCCGGTGGATCAGCGCCAGTGAGGGGAAGCTGTTCGCGGGTACGGTGGCTCAAATGGTGGAGGAATTGAAGAAGCTCGGGCCTAATCCCATGAAGCAGCTGTGGGTAGCCTGAACATGAGGCCGAGAAGAGCAGGAACGGAGGTCCCTATGAGCAAAGGCGCGGTATTGGAAGTCAAGAATAAGGATCCAGTTGAGGCCCTCAGGGTCCTCTTCCACGATTTTCTGGAGAAGGGGGTTGTGGACACACTTTTGATCCCCAAAGAGCTGCCATCGGGTGATGGCTATTGCCAGACGCTTATTCGGAATTCCGAGGCGCTGGTTGACATCAATCCTATGGCTCCTACACTGCCCGTTCAGTCGGCGCGGCTTATCTCGCATCTCACCGTCACCGATCCGGGATGCAAGGTGGGGGCCGTCTTGAAATCGTGCGAGATTCGAGCTGTCATTGAGCTGGTTAAGTTCCTGCAGGTGAAGATGGATCGACTAATCCTCATCGGAGTGGATTGTCTGGGAACCTATGAACCGTCTGATTACGCCAAGATGAGCCGGGAAGGTGGAGAGGGAGTTTCCATTGCGGGGGGCTTATTGAAAGGGGCCAAGGAGGGTAAGATCAAACCTCAAGATGGATACGATCTCCGGCTTGCGTGTCAGATGTGCGAGTATCCGAGCCCTGAAAACGTGGACATGATCATAGGCCTATTTGGCCACGACCCTCAAAAGGAGCTCTTCATCGAAGTGAGCGACGATCTAGCCGGTGAATTGGGCCAAAAGGGGATCTTAGCCACCAATGAAGAGGGATCGCCTTCAAGGGATCAGGTTATTGAAAGGCTTACGGAGGAACGGATCAAAAAGAGGGATGAGGTCTTTGATGCCTTTCGATCCAAGTCGAAGGGCCTGCAGGATTTGATGGATGTCCTATCCACATGTATCCGATGTCACAATTGTATGGTGGCCTGTCCCATCTGCTATTGTAAGGAATGTGTATTCAGGACTCCCACCCTCGAACACAAAGCCGATCAGCTTATAAGGTGGGCGGATAGGAAGGGGGGCGTGAGGATGCCCACCGATACACTGATATTTCACCTGATTCGCCTCTCGCATATGGTAACTTCTTGCATTGGGTGCGGGCTCTGTGACAGTGCGTGTCCCAATGACCTTCCGGTTGCTACGTTATTTAGGGCTGTTGGGCAGAAGGTCCAGGAGATGTTCGATTATACCCCGGGGAGGAGCGTGGATGAGGAGCCACCTGTCGCTACCTTTCGGGAGGATGAACTCCAGGCCGAATCGGGAGCGCTTTGATCGGTGAAGGCCCGTCTGGTGTTGAGCACAAGGGATTGGCAACAGGAGGAATATTGATGGGTAAGAAGAAACGGGAAGATTTTCCATCCAAGGATGAGGGGAAACCGAGCCAAGAGGTTCCCCATGTTCCCATCTTTATTATGGGGAAGAGGTACGAAGTTCCCGCATCATTAACCATTCAGAAGGCATTTGAATACGCCGGTTACCAGTTAATCAGGGGGTGTGGGTGCCGCGGAGGGATATGTGGAGCTTGCGGCACGGTTTATCGGTTTCCGGGGAGCCACAAGATCGAGGTGGGATTGGCCTGTCAAACCGTTGTACAGCCCAATATGTACCTGACGATGATCCCCTTTTTCCCGGCGAATAGGGCAACCTATGACCTCGAAAAGCTGAAGCCTGATTTGGAGGCCTTGGTAAAGCTCTACCCGGATGTGATGCGGTGCGTTCAATGCAATACCTGTACGAAATCCTGTCCAATGGATATCGAGGTGATGGACTATATGGCAGCGGCCATGCGAGGCGATTTGGCGAAGGTCGCTCAACTCTCCTTCGATTGTGTCATGTGTGGCCTCTGCACGGCGAGATGCCCTGCCGAGATCGCGCAATACCACATTGCCATTTTAGCTCGGCGTCTCTACGGGAAGTACATCGCGCCGAAATCGGAGCATACCGAGGATATGGTCAAGCAGATCGATGAGGGGAAATATCAGCCCATGCTTGAAGAACTGACGAAGACGGATGAGGATCAACTCAAGAAACTCTATAACGAGAGGGAGATTGAGCCGGAGGGTGCCGAAGAGGACTGGATACCAAAGGATACGCAGTATCTATAATGTTTATTATTGGATAGATCTCTAAGAGACTGGGAAAAGGAGCTCTGAGTGAATTGCGGTTCTGTGGTGTTGCAGTCATACAGGCAATAAATCCTAAATCCGAAACACTAAATACTAAACAATATCTAAATCCAAATGCTCAAATCCTAAACGTTTTGATCATTTCATCATTAGTACTTTGTATTACTTAGAAAATAGATTTCATTTTCATCGTTCGAGGGTGACGGAGCCGTCATGGAAAATTTGTTTAGGGTTTAGAAATTAGGATTTCGAATTTGCCTGGTGAAGCGAGCTTTAGAACGGTCGAAAAAAAATTTTTGAGGGGCGAAGACCGACTTTTTCAGAGATTTTAAAAAGAGGGAGAAAGATGGCAGGATACCCACCCGAGTTGAAGAGATTGATCAGGAAAGTGGAGGAAACGAGGGCCGCTAGAATCGAGCGCAAGAAAAGGGGTGAGGAATTCCCCATGCTTTCCTTACAGGAACGGGAGGAGAGGCTGAAGTTTCACCCGGATTTTAAGGAGGAATCCCGCCGGGAAATCAGGGTCGGTCCCAGCAAGGGATATGCCATCTCCCCTGAGATCGTTGACCTCCTGGAGGCACGGAGCAGGGTGGGCCCCGATAACATCGATTTATCGGAGATCGACTACGAGACGGATGTATTAGTCATCGGTGGGGGGGGAGCGGGCACGGCAGCAGCCCTCTTGGCCCAAGAGCGCGGGGTAAAGGTGATTGTCGCAACGAAGCTGAGGCATGGCGATGCCAACACCATGATGGCAGAAGGAGGTATCCAAGGGGCGACAAAGGGGAGCAAGGATTCGCCCTACTATCACTACTTGGACGTGATTGGAGGAGGACACTTCAAGAACGACCCGGAATTGGTACATACCCTGGTTACCGAAGCTCCTAAGGTCATTGCCTGGTTGGAGTCCATGGGGATGATGTTCAGCAAGTCCGAAGCGGGGACGATGATGAGCTTACACGGAGGAGGCACGTCCCGGAAGAGGATGCACTACGCCGCGGATATCACGGGGGCTGAAATCATGAGAACGCTCAGGGATGAGGCCAGAAACCGCATCGACGACATCAGGGTATTGGAATTCTCCGCGGCGGTAGAGCTGATTATGAACGAGCATGGTGACTGTGCCGGGGCCGTTTTCTACAACATGGAGACGGAGGAATATTTTAATATCAAGGCAAAGGCGGTCATATTGGCTACGGGAGGTTCGGGAAGGCTTCATATTCAAGAATTTATGACGACCAATCACTATGGGGCAACGGGAGATGGTTTGATACTTGGGTACCGGGCAGGGGTTAAACTGTGTTTCCTGCATACGGTTCAATATCACCCTACTGGGGTTGTTTTCCCGGAGCAAGCCGAGGGCCTGCTCATCACGGAGAAGTTCAGGGGAGCTGGTGCAAATGTCTTAAACATCGATGGGGAACAGTTTGTGAACGAAAGGGAGCCGAGGGATGTCGAATCCGCTTCCCTGATCAGGGAGTGCATGGTAGTCGGGAAAGGCGTTCCAACCCCGACGGGAAAGGTTGGAGTGTGGCTGGATTCTCCTATGATCGATATGGCCAAGGGGGAGGGCACGGTGAGAAGGGAGTTCCCGGGGAAGCACATCCTATTTCGCCGTTACGAGATCGATATCTCGAAGGAGCCCATGCTGGTTTACCCCACGCTGCACTACCAAAATGGAGGCTTGGAATTCAATACGGAATGCGAGACTTCAATCCCTGGGCTCTTCGTCGCCGGGGAGGTATCGGGGGGCGTCCACGGAGAGAATCGGCTGATGGGGAATTCCCTCCTCGATGTCTGTGTTTTCGGTCGCATCGCCGGAAAGAATGCGGCCGTATACGCCAAGGAGCGGGCAAAGGAGGGGAGGTTGACTCTTGAACACGTGGAGAGATACCATAAGGAGCTGGAGGAGGCAGGGATTGTTACGGACAGGGTGGCCCCCATGCTGCTTCCCGACTACAGCAATCCGGAGGTTAGAGAAAGGCAGTTGACCGCCCACTATGTGGGGACCATTCGATAAGAAACCCTGAAAGAGGAGGAACGTCCGCC
>Ga0180437_10007510_pt1 | contig 14125 bp, 11 predicted proteins | sample SS_ome_4_FD_132410 | JGI IMG/M metagenome (GOLD analysis project Ga0180437, IMG submission 132410) | Hypersaline lake sediment archaeal communities from the Salton Sea, California, USA - SS_3_D_1 metaG | ecosystem: Environmental > Aquatic > Non-marine Saline and Alkaline > Hypersaline >...
GTGCCGTCCGGCGACCAGGCGGGCATATGGTCGTGGGCATCGTTGAAGGTCAACCGCCGCGGATTACTGCCATCAGCGTTCATCGCATAGATCTCATCGTTGCCGTCGCGGTCCGAGGCGAAAGCGATTTGCTGACTATCAGGCGACCAGCTCGAGAGATAATCGTCAACGTCGTTATCAGTCAGCTTGACCTGATCGCTGCCGTCAGCGTTCATCACGACGATCTCCCGACTGTCGGGGTTGCAGTCAAAGGCGGAGGTCAGAGCGATCCGCGTGCTGTCAGGGGACCAGAAGGGAGCGCCATCACAAGCGTCGTTGTCCGTCAAAGGCCGCTGGTTGCTGCCGTCGGCGTCCATCGCCTGGATGATCCATTTGTTATAAAGTGGGTGTAAAAGGCGAGTTGCTTGCCATCGGGCGACCAGGTAGGCACGCCATCAAAGTCCCTGAAATGCGTCAGCCGTCGCTGATTGCTGCCGTCAGCGTCCATCATATAGATTTCACCGTTGCCATCGCGATCCGAGACGAAGGCGATCAGGCCTTCACCGCCGCCGCCTCCCGGCTGCGGGACGGATTGTTTCTGCATGGCCTCGAGGATCGTCTGGACAAAAGCGCGGCTGGCGTAGCGATCCCGCGCAGTGATGATCAAGCCGTCGCGCTCGACGCTCGCCCCGGTGCAGGTAGCGCCGCTTTGCTCCAACATAGCGCAGGTCTGCGAGGGTTCGCCTGTGGTCTGCAGTCCATCGACCACGTCGGCATAGGCTAGCACCCGCGGCCCGCTGCAAATGGCCGCCAGCACCTTGCCCCGCGCGACCGCCTCCTGCGCGATGCGATCGGTTTCGGCGCGGGCGGAGCCAAAGGTGATGTCGTTGTCGCAGGCAAAGATGAGTGCGTCATACTCCTCCACTCGCACATCTTCCAGTTGTGTATCACTTTGTCTACTTCCTCCGTCCAGAAGCTCACGTAGATAGTCAGCGTCTCTGCAATGGCCCAGTGAACATCTGCTACAATGCTGTAGTGGGTGGAAAATGATGGTGCGTGCCGCGGACGCTGACTTTGAGACGCGACGAAGGCTGATCGAATTGCTTGACGTGCAGGGCACGTTGGCTGATCCCGCTTTGGACCACGATGTGTGTGTGTTTCTCACGACGGTCTGGAGAGGCGATCCGGAGGAAAGTGAGGAGATGAAACCCTGCTGGGTGGCGGTTGATCGCATACCCTTCAACCAGATGTGGCAAGATGATATTCTCTGGCTTCCGCGCATCCTGGCAGGAGACCGGGTAAGGGGACACTTCACTTTCCAGAATGACGGCGAGACCCTTGCTGCCTGGAAGGTAGAAGCGTGGGATGGCTGGCGCTGGAGGGGGGAACGGGGAGCTGGAACGTCCAGGCCTACGAGGCCGCCCAAAACTCAAACGCGGTGACCCACGCCTGGTATCAGATCAGCTTTGGGCAGAGCTTTGGCTCGGCGCCGCGCTGCCTCGCCGCACTGGCGACCTACGATGGGGGAGACAGCACCCACCTGCGCTACAGCCGCACCAGCCTGACGACCAGCGGCATGCAGTGCTCCTAGTCTTCCCCTTCCACAAGCACCCGGAGGGCATAGGTCACGCGGCGAGGCCTCTTGGTCAGCAACTCGCGGGCCTCCCACGCCTGGGCCAGAGTGCTGAGGCGGGTACGGGAGATCTCGTCGCCAAAGGCTTGGTGCAGGTGCTTGATGGTGAATTGTCCATCCAATTCGTCAAGCGCGTATCGCACCAGCCTCCGCTCCAGAGGGCTGATGGCGGGGAAGGAGGCGGGAGCGCTGATCTGGGGGGAGATGGCGATGGCGTGTAACATGCCCAGCCAGTGCACGGCATCGTCGATCAGACGTCCCATCTGGAAGTAGAGCCGGTTCGACCATTCTGCCTTCCCCTGCATATCGTGGATAAAGGGCGGCGAGGTGGTCGAGGTGCCGTAGGACACGAAGGGAAAATCGGCGGTGCTAAAGATCCCAGCTCGAGGGGTGCTTGCCTGGGCGCGGATCACGTCCCACCGTTCTGGGGTCACGGCGTAGTCGAGGTGGGCGTTGGCCAAGATGCCGCCAGGCAGCCGCCAGTACCAGGCCGCGCCAACCCGCCCTTCGTAGCCGGGCGTCCGTCCCCCAATCTCGTCGAAGAGCCTGCTGGCCAGGCGGATAGCGTCGAATGAGGGATAGTACAGGGCCATAGTTATCTCCATTCAAGGGCCGTTTTTGGACAGCCACTCGGCGGCGATCCTCGGAAGCACCGCCACTGACCCCCGGCGTATCGTCGGATCGGGCAGCGACTCGATGAACAGCGAACCATAGCTTTTGGTCAACAGCCGCTTGTCGAACACGGCTACGACACCCCGGTCGGTACGAGTGCGAATGAGCCGTCCAAATCCTTGCAGGAATCGCAAGATGGTCTCCGGTACGGCGTATTCGAGGAAGGGCTGGTCGAAGGTCTCGGACCTGGCGGCAAAGATGGGGTCGCTGGGGACACTGAAGGGAAGCTTGGCGATGGCCAGGCAGCTAAGGGCCTCACCCGGTACGTCCACTCCCTCCCAGAAACTGCGGGTGCCCAGCAAAACCCGCCTTTCGCTCGTGCGAAAGTCCTCCAGGAGTTGCGCCCGTGATATGCCCTCTCCTTGAGCTTGGACGGTGATGCCAACCTGAGACAGCGGCGCATGAATGGCCCGCAGGGTGGCTCGGAGCTGAGCATAGGATGTGAAGAGTGCCAGCGCCCGTCCCTCGGTCGCTCGGAAGAGCGCGGCCATTCCCTGCTCGACCACGCTCTGGTACCCTTGCTGTCCAGGCTCTGGGATGTCGTCCACCAGGTAGACCAACGTTGAGTTCTGGTAATCGAAGGGAGAGCCGACCGCCACTTCGTCCGCGTCCCAGGCGTTCAGCCGCTCGCGCAGGAAGTCGAAGGAGCCGCTCGTGCGCAGTGTTGCCGAGGTGAGCACCACCGCCTTCTTCTTGTGGAAGAGATGCTCTTCCACGAGCGGGCCGACATGCAGAGGCGCTGCGTGGAGTCGCAGCCGGTCGCGGCTTGCATCTGACTCCAGCCAATAGATGAAGGCCGAGTCAGGTTCCGTGATCATGTGGCTGACCTGTCTCCTGGATTCCTCCAGGTGCCGAGCCATTCCCAGAATCTGCGCCTCCAAGTCCTCGGCGTCGGGAATGTCGAATTCGGACAGATCGCCCAGTCCGCCCGCCAACCGCTCCAAACCATCCACGACGGCCACCAGTGGTCCTTTTGCGTTGTCCCACGCGATCTCTGCCGACTCCCAGGCCGGCTGTACGCGCAGTCCCGAGGTGATGCGCAGGTGGAGCGCATACTTGCTGTGCCGACCCTGTTGGTGTTCCTCCACGAATTCCTCCAGGACGTCGAAGAAAAGGCCTAGTTGACGCAGGGCCCGGTCGGCCGCCAGTCCAACCTTGCCGACGAAGAGTTCCACCTGCTCCATTGTCCCGCTGGGCAGATGGGCCTTCTGACAGCGCCCGATGACCTCGGCCAGCAGTCCAGACACCCGCCCGGTCGGGCCCATCCGCCCGACCTCAAGTAACAGCCGGCGCATGCTGTCGCGGTCGGTTTCGAAGCTGAGGCCGCTCGTCGTGGCCTCCTCCAGGTGATGAGCCTCGTCTACGATGAGATACCTGTACTCGGGGAGGGCACGGTTCTGCACCGCGACGTCGGCCAGCAGCAGCGCGTGGTTGACGATGATGATGTGGGCGGACTCGGCGGCGCGGCGGGCGCGGTAGAAGTAACAATCGCCTGCGTGGAAATAGCGACAGCGTTCGAGGTCGCAGCCCTCGTTGTCGGCTGACAGCTGCCACCAGATGGTCCGTTCGGCAGGGCTGGGCAGGAAGAGTTCGTCCCCGTCCCCGTCCGCTGTTGTGGGCAACCAGACCAGGACTTTGGCCAACACGCGGGCCTTGATAGGAGAGTTGACTCTGCGGCGGCGCGCTGCCTGCAGCCTTGATTGGCAGAGATAGTGGGAGCGTCCCTTGAGTACGGCGGCATAAAAGTCGAAGGGCAGAGCGCAGACCAGGTCGGGCAGGTCTTTACGATACAATTGCTCTTGTAGGTTGATCGTGTTGGTGGATATGACTACCCGCTCGCCATTCCGAACTGCCCAGTGGACGGCTGGGATCAGATAGGCCAGTGATTTGCCAACACCGGTGGGAGCCTCAACCAAGAGGTGATTGCCGTGGTTGAGAGCCTGCGCGATACTACGCAGCATCGCTACCTGTTGGGGCCGGTACTCGTAGCTGGGGAAGCGTGTCTCGAAAGCACCGTCTCTTTCCAGAAGCGCCGCCAGTTGTTCGATGTCTATGAGGGTGCGGTTGGCGGCGGGCTGCAGGGGGCGTGCCTTTGTCGCCACGGCGAACAGCGGCCCTGCAGGGGTGACATCCGATCGTGGTCTGAGTGGTCGGTCGGGTGGGTGGCGGACGGCCTCCTCCAGTGCGTCGCTGAAGAAGCCGGCAGCCTTCCACCGGGCCTGCTCGCCAAAGCGGACGATATCCTTCAATAATCCGGTCGGGAGGCCTGCTGCCCGGTGGAAGAGGGTATGGAAAAGGCGATATGCAGCCTGTGCATCGTCCAGCGCCCGGTGGGCCCGCTTCAATTCGATCCCCAACATCCTGCACAGTGCCGTCAGGCTGTATCGCTCGGCCTGCGGGAGGAGTACACCGGCCAGCTCAAATGTGTCAAGCAGCTCGTTCTCGAAAAGCTGTGAGTGGCGACGCAGGAAGCCCAAGTCGAAGTTGACGCTGTGCCCTACGATCGGTAGTTGGCCCACAAAGCGACCCAACCGGGGTAGCACATCGTGTAGGCCCGGTGCGTCGATCACGTCCTCATCCCGGATACCAGTCAGTTGGGTAATCTCGAGGGGAATAGGGCGGCCGGGTCTGACGAAAGTGGAGAAGGTATCAAGTATCTCGTCGGCCTGGAACTTGACTGCACCGATCTCGATGATGGCGTCGTGGTCGGCATCGAGGCCGGTGGTCTCCAGGTCGAGAGATACGTAGGTGCGTGGCATATGACCTCATTTCTGGACCACAGTATGGCGGCGAGGAGATTATACCGCAGCGTTGGCTAAAGGCAAGGAACGTTTGTTGGTGTTCTGAAAGGAGCAAGTACCGTTTGCACGTGTTTCGTGCTATACTCCTTCTGTGAGATTGCTGGCTGTTTGGATTGAACCAATTCGTCTCCTTGGAAGTATCCCAATTGCAGGCCTTTGCTAGCTGTTGGTCGTCAAACAGGAGGAGCAGATGATTGCTGAAGTCGCCGCCCGAGCGCGTGAGAATATCCAGAAAGTCATCGTCGGCAAGGACGAGGTGATTGATCTGGCGTTGGTCGCCATCTTGTGCGAAGGGCATGTTCTTCTTGAGGATGTACCCGGCACCGGCAAGACGATGCTGGCCCGGTCTATCGCTGCTAGCATGGGGTGTAGTTTCCGCCGCATCCAGTTCACTCCTGACTTGTTGCCCTCGGATGTCACCGGGATCAACTACTTCAATCAGAAGCTCCAGGAGTTTGAATTCCGTCCTGGTCCAGTCATGGCGCAGGTTGTGCTGGCCGACGAGATCAACCGCGCCACGCCCCGTACTCAGTCGGCATTGCTGGAGGCGATGCAGGAGCGGCAGATCACAGTGGATGGTGTGACCTATCCTCTCCCCCGGCCCTTCTTGGTGATGGCTACCCAGAACCCGATTGAACTGGAGGGCACCTTTCCCCTGCCGGAGGCACAGGTTGATCGCTTTTTGCTCAAGCTCCCCATTGGCTATCCGACGGAGAGGGAGGAGCACGCAATCCTGCTCCGTTTCGAACGACAGGACCCCCTGGCAGAATTGGAGTCGGTCACTGCTTCCGATGAGCTGATCGATATGCAGCACCAGGTGCAGGAGGTCCGGGTCGAAGAGTCGGTGCGCGGCTACATCGTGGATGTCGTGCGGGCCACGCGGGATCACAAAGACATACAGTTGGGATCCAGCCCGCGCGGGACACTGGCGCTGTACAAATGCGCTCAGGCATTGGCCGCTATCCGTGGGCGCGAGTACGTCCTGCCCGATGACGTTAAATTGCTGGCTCCATATGTCCTAACTCATCGCATTATGATCAGTCCTGCGACCCGCCTGAGGGGGCGCCAGCTATCGGACGTATTGATGGACGTGATAGACACGGTGCCCGTGCCCGTAGAGAGGCTTTGATTGTGGGAAATCGATGGGTTTCCGATGACGGGTGCCGTTCTCGGCTGGGCCGTATCTGGTTCGAAACAGCGGCGTTGCTCATAGCCATTGGGTTGGCTGTCCATCAGCGCGCTCCGTTTGTCCTGGCGGCCTGTCTTCTGACCGTCATTCCCGTTGCCTGGTTGTGGAACTGGTTATCGCTCCGCCGCGTTGAGTATGAGCGACGCTTTGATAAGCGACGGGCCTTCCCCGGCGAGACGTTTGAGATGACCTTGCGCGTCACCAATCGAAAGCTTCTGCCTCTGAGCTGGTTGGAGATCAAAGATAGTGTTCCGACGGCCTTGCCCTTGCTGGAGGGAGTGCTTGAGCCAACCCACGTTCCCCAGGTCAGCAGGCTCACAGCCGTCTTCTCCTTGCGCTGGTACGAGCGGGTCAACCGGCGGTATGTGCTCCAATGTCCCGCTCGAGGCGTGTTTGTGCTGGGGCCGACGGACATGAGATCTGGCGACATCTTTACGCTCTTTGAGACGCGGGAGAGCCGTAAGCACCAGGACCGCCTGATCATCTACCCGCGGGTCTGGGCTATGGATGACCTGGGATTTCCGTCGAAGGAACCCTTCGGCGAGCGGAAGGCCTATCAGCGCTTACTTGAGGATCCTCTGCGCACCATTGGCGTCCGCGACTATCATCCGGAGGATTCTCTGCGTCGCATTCACTGGAAGGCGACCGCCCGTCGAGGGGAGCTGCAGGTGCGTGCCCTCGAGCCGACTACGACGCTGAACCTGGTGATTCTGCTGAACGTGGCCACGTTCAAGCACCATTGGCAGGGTGTCATTCCTGAATTGCTGGAGCGCGCCATCAGCTTGGCCGCTTCTATCGCCACTTGGGCCACAGGGCGGAGATACAAGGTGGGGCTGGTCGCCAACGGCAGCATGCCCCACTCAGACCAGCCGATTCGCGTACCGCCGGGGCGTTCGGCAGGGCAGCTCTCCGCCATTCTGGAGGCGCTGGCCGCTGTGACCAGTTTCGCCTCCTTGCCCATCCACGATCTGCTGCGCCGGGAGAGCCCTCGGTTGCCCTGGGGAGCCACGCTGGTTGTGGTGACGGCCATTGTGACCGACGAGTTGGCGGCCGCCATTCTGGGCCTGCGGGACGCGGGGCGACGGATGGCCCTGGTCTCGTTGGCCGAGGACTCGCCGCCTCAACTGGACGGCGTCGTTACCTATCATCTGCCTTGTTCCGCGCCGATCTTCCAGCGCATCGAACAGGGACCTGATGACGCCACGGCAGTGCTCCAGGCCGCCGGTTTGATGTCGGCGGAGGTGCGGGGTGGGTAGACTTGGCGTGCACGCCCGTCGCGAGTTGATCTTTCTCGCGTTGGCGGTGATGGAGACGTGTGTCCTCGCGCCTCTTCTCGCTGCGCTTTTTTCGCTAATTACCTCGACCCAAGTCGAACCGTTACAGGTCGGCGGCATCTTTCTTGGCGCGGTTTTGGCGGTGCACTATCTCGTCCGTGGCAGCTTGTGCTTGCCACTTTATTCCTACCTGCGGTTCAGCTTGCTGGGGTTGAGCATGTTGGTGAGCGGGTTGTTGGTGGTCCACCGGTTGTTTTACGTGCAGACGAGTCTCTGGAATCCTGCCTGGCTGGTCGATGTTTTCCGCGGTTTGCAGCGGGATGAGCTGTCGTTCGACTTGTTGGTATTCCTAGTGGTGCTGTTCCTGTGGTGGCGCGGACTGGTACTGGCGCAGCGTCGACTCGAAAGCGGGACCGTCGTGTCTCGCTTCCGTTCGGGGATAGTGATGCTTGCTATCACGACCATAGTGAGTGGCTTCATACTTCCTTCCCCTCCCTATCGGTTCGTGTTCGCCTATTTCTTTGTCAGTCTACTGGGCATCGCGCTCGCGCGGGCCGAGGAGGTCGGACACGAATATGGGGGCAGTCAGGCTCCCTTTGGCCTCGGTTGGCTGGTAATGGTCGTGTCTGCTGCCATCGTGGTCCTCTTACTGGCGGCCGGCGTGGCGACCTTGCTGACCGGTGAAAACGTCAGTCGTTTTATCGGGCCCGTGTTGGAGGTACAGCGGGTCGTCTTCTACCTCCTGACCTATGTCTTGGTGTACGCCATGTCCTGGGTCGGGAGCGCTGTGGTTGAATTCTTGGAGGGTATACTCGGCGATCTCGATTTCACGAGGATGGGACGTGCCCTGGGGCCGCCCAACCTGGGACCGCCGACGCAGCCTGGGGAGCCCCCTTTCACGCCCGAACAAGTGGCGTCGGCCAGGGTGGCCGGCATAACCGTGTTGCTCCTGCTGTTGATCATAGTCCTCGTGGTGCGTCGGCTACGCTTGCGTGCCGGGCGCCGCCGCGATGAGGACCGGGAATCGGTGTGGCGGGAGGTCAGCCTGCGCCGTTCCCTGCGTGATATGCTGGCGGATGGACGCCGTCGGCTCGGTCAGATGGCTGATGCATTAGGTCATTCCTACCTAGGGCGGATCTTTGCTGCTCTGACAATCCGCCGGATCTATGCGCACCTGAGCGGTATGGCGGCGGAGCTCGGTTATCCCCGTGCTCTCCACGAGACCCCCTATGAATACCAGCCGACGCTTGAACAGGCTTTTCCTGACTACCTTGCGGAGGTAGCGAGCATCACCCAGGCCTACGTCGCTGTACACTACGGAGAAGTCCCCGAGCGAGCAGAGGATCTGGAAGCGATCCGGGCCTCGTGGGAGCGCGTCCGCAAGACGGCCGCGTCGGGAGGGGGTTAGGGCCGGGTTGCCCCCTGCCCCTCAGAGCAGGCTAATAGCTCCATCACATTCCACAGCGTATTTTATACCAATTGCCTTGCGATTGGTGTTACAAGTCACGTGCGCTCTTTTCTCTTCTCGAACAGCACTTCTCGCCAGTTGTTCCATGTCAATCGCCTCTTTCCGTAGTCGCCGCGATTGTACGGCTGAATCCACCAAGATGCGCATAGGCTCTCCTATTTCCTCTACAGTCCTTCTTGCAGTTCCGCTTTGAGAACCCGATAGAATTCATCCCTCGCAAGTCGCTCTATCCAAGGCTTGTGCCCGCAGTTCTTGAGCAGGATCAATCGAAAGTGCTTGAGAGTGGCGGACAGGGGGCCCTGGACCCCTTCAGCCGGATGGGGATCATAGTCCCCGTGGATCGCCACTACCGGACAGTCGATCCGTTTCGCCAGTTCCAGGAGCTTTCCGCTCCCTCTCATCTCCACGGCGTCCCTCAGCACGTTGTGGAAGATGTTGCCCCGACGAGCGGGTGATTCGTTTTCGTCGGATCCGTCGACTATCGGATCGTACCTGTCGGTCTTTGAAGCCAATGCACCGAGCCGCGCAAATGCCACGGGTTTACCCTCGGCAGCGGGATCATTTAGCGTGTTGACGATAGATCGATACTTTGCTCTTTCGGCCTCACTGAGACGGCGTAACCTGGTCTGTTGGATCCTTTCTGCGTATCTATGCTCATAGGGGCCGCTTCCGACGAGTATCAGTTTTTCGGCGACTTGTGGATAGTAGGCGGCGACCATGAAACTGAGCCAGGCTCCCCAAGAGAACCCAATCAAGGTGACGGGTGGATCTCCGCTCTTGTCCAGGACCGTCTTCAACTCCTCAATCTGGCCCTGGAGTGACGTCGCTGTCTGAAGTGGTTCCAAGACACCCCAGTCGCATGCAAGTTCGCGCGCCACCGGAGCCATCTCTCCACCTGCACCTGGACCGCCGTGGATCACGGCTATCTTGAAGGGTGCGTTTCCGTATGTTCTCAGGTTCTTCATAGGTATTCTCACTCCTCATCCATCTCCCAGTATAAGCCCAAAGACCCTCGCGGTCAATAGTTGGGAAGGAACCTGGCCAAGCCGTTCTCAGAGACTGCTGGATCACATTCGTATAGTCGTCGAAATTCGTTCAACTGAAAGGGGGCATCGGCGGATTTTGCCAATCAGGCTACATGGTGTATACTTTGTACTTGTTCAAGGGCAACTCTGCGCTCCTTTGTTCGTTTCGCGACCGATTCCTGTGCCACAGTGCAAAGTTGTTAATGAACAGGTGCTTTGCCAAGGTCAAGCTGCTCTTATTCCCGAGGCGCCTACAATGGAAGTTGAGGCCAAGTTCGTCCTGCCCGATGCCGAGACCTTCCGACGCTTGCAGGCGGTCGACCGTCTGGCAGGGTTCGCACTCTCAGCAGCCCAAGTAAAAGAGGTGCGGGATACGTACCTGGATACCTCGGAGCGAGCGATCCTGGCGGCCGGGTACGCGTGCCGCCAGCGGGAGCAGGATGAGGACCTGTTGATCACCCTCAAGGGGTTGGGTGGCGCTGAGGGTGCCGTTCACCGACGGGAAGAACTGGAGATCCTGTTGCCGGCCGATGCGCCACCCGCGGACTGGCCCCCCAGTCCTGTCCGCGACCAGGTGATCCGGTTGATCGGGGATGCGTCCCTGATCCCCCTCTTTCACCTCCAACAGACACGGATCATTCGTTTAGTGGGTGAAGGTGAGCGGCCCGTGGCTGAGCTAAGCTTGGACGACGTGCTCCTGATCGCCGGGGGGCGAGAGTGGGCCTTTCTTGAGCTGGAGGTGGAGCTGGCGCCAGGGGCGGGAGAGGACGATCTGGCGGCGGTCGCCACGTGTTTGGAGGACGAATGGGGTCTGGAGCCCATGCGCTTGTCCAAGTTCGAGCGGGCGCTAGCTGTCCTGGAAGAAGTTGGCTCCGAAGGTCGCCTGTTGGCTGCACGGGAGCGGGCTGTCTGTGGGCGGATTGCCGCCCGGGAGGACCGCTACGGCCGGTGGGCGCAGGCCCTGCTGGCGCTCGATGAGAGGACGATTCAAGTTGAGGCTGGCGAGCGCGCCGGGGTGTCCGACCGGACGGTAAGGCGCTGGCTGACGGCGTTCCGGCAGGAGCGGATGGACATCTTCCCCGCCCGTGTCCTGGCCGAGGCGATGCCCGTGCCACCAGCCTCTTCGCCTGAAGCAAGGGGGCCGGTGGAGCCCTGGCCGTTGGAGCAGCTGTTCGAGGAGTATGGCGTGGACACAGTCCACGCCCGCGCCGTGGCGGATTTTGCGCTGGCGCTATTTGACCACCTGCTTCCCTTCCACGGGCTGCCCCCAGAACGCCGCTCCCTGCTGGATGTAGCGGCGCTGGTCCACAACGTCGGCCTGGAGGCCGATCCCGACCGCCATGACCTCATGGGTCGGGATATCTTGCTGGCGCACCCACCTGCCAGGCTGGATGACGACGAACGCCGGATAGTGGCGCTGACCACCTTACTACATCGGAAGCGCATCACCCCGAAAAAACTGGACAAGCTGGCGCGGGAGCCATGCTTTGCGGACCTGCCTGCACCGCTGCGGACCGAGGCTTTGGCCATAGCAGCCCTGGTGCGTATGGCAGACGGACTGGACTATAACCAGACGGGTAGCAGCCGACTGGAGGGGGTGCACCAGCGGGGTGATCGTGTCGAGTTTGAGGTAGCCGGTCCCTCTGCTGAAGCAGACGCCAAGCGGGCACAAGCGAAGAGTGACCTGTGGCATCTGCTGTTCGAGATGGACCTGCAATTCAAGGCATCGGGGATGCTCGTGCGGACTGCCGGGGCTTTGATGTCGGAGGTCACCACGCTGCTCAAACAGCCGGGACTGGAAGCGGACGACTCGATGGCCGAGGCCGCGCGCAAGACGTTCCTCTTCCATTTCCAGCGCATGTTGTACCATGAGCCAGGCACGCGCCTGGGTGAGGACATCGAAGAACTCCACGATATGCGGGTGGCTACTCGACGGATGCGCGCTGCCTTCCGGGTCTTTGGCGATTACCTCGACATGGCGCAGATGAGGCCGTTCATCAAGGGGCTGCGCCGCACAGGACGTACTTTGGGCGCCGTCCGGGACTTGGACGTTTTCTGGGAAAAGACTCAGCGCTATCTGGACGGACTGCCACCGTCGCAACAGGGTGGCCTGGATCCGCTGCGGGCCGTGTGGGAGGCGGAGCGTGAGAGGGCGCGGGGCCGGATGTTGGTCCATCTGGATAGCGACCGTTACGTTCGGTTCAGAGAACGATTTGGCGAGTTTCTGCAGACTCCCAGTGCTGGGGCACTGCCGGTCCTGTCGGAGAACGGCGAACCGGTGCCCCATCGACTGCGGCACGTCGTGCCGGTAACCATCCACCAGCGCTTGGCCGCCGTTCGGGCCTACGACGAATGGGTGACCGGGCCGGACGTGCCGCTGGAGCGGCTGCACCGGCTGCGCATCGCTGCCAAGGGACTGCGCTATGCGGTGGAGTATTTCGAAGAGGTGCTGGGACCGGAGGCCAAGGATCTGATCCAGGAGATGAAAGCCCTGCAAGATCACCTGGGAGACCTCCAGGATGGGGTAGTCGCCAGTAACTTGTTGCGCGATTTCTTGACCTGGGGCACCTGGGGCCACGCACAGGCTGAGGGAAGGGATTTGTCTCTGCCGACAGAGACCATCGTTGCGCCTGGTGTGGCCGCGTACCTGACTGCCCGTCAGACCGAGCTTCAGCACCTGTTGAACACCTTTCCCCAGGCCTGGGCACAGATTCGGAGCCCTGAGTTTAACCAACTGGTGACAGGGGCACTGGCGACACTGTAGGGATTGTGGGACAGGGTCTATCCAGCACCAGCTCCTGCAGACCGGCGCGACCTTGACAAAAGACGGAGCTACTTGGTTCATCGATTCTCATTTCTGCTTTCTGTTCAACGTGATGCCAGAGAGGAGGTAACGATATGGCAGCAGAACCAAGGTTCATCGTGCTTCTCGGCCCGCCGGCTTCAGGCAAGGGGACGCAGGCAGCCAGGCTGCGTGAGGCCCTCAATCTGCCTCACGTGGCCAGTGGGGATCTCTTTCGCGAGAATCTCAAGAGCGAGACCGAGTTGGGATTGAAGGCCAGGGTCTATATGGACCGTGGAGACCTGGTGCCCGACGACGTCACAATCGCGATGGTGATGGATCGTCTGAGCCGGCCGGATTGCGCGGACGGCGCGCTGCTCGACGGTTTCCCACGCACCATCGCCCAGGCCGAAGCACTGGATCAAGCGTTGGCTGAGAAGGGGCACAAGATCAGCCTCGTGCCCAACATCACGGTGCCCGACGAGGTGCTGGTTGAGCGTGTGAGTGGGCGCCGGCTGTGCCGGACTTGCGGCGAAGCTTACCACGTCAAGTTCAATCCCCCAAAGCAGCCAGGAATCTGCGATAAGGACGGCGGTGAGTTGTATCAGCGCGACGACGACAAGCCTGACACGGTCCGCCAACGGCTCAAGGTCTACTGGGAGCAGACCAGTCCACTCATCGACTACTACCGCCGCCAAGGGGTATTGGTCGAGGTGAACGGCGACCAGCCCATAGACGCGGTAACGGCCGACCTGCGCGCTGCCGTCGCTGATGATTAACACTTGTGCGAGGACTACTTTGGATTCTTGCGGTGATTTGCCGTTTGTCCTTCGCCTCAGCCTGCGAAGTGATTCGTGAACAAGTACGTGGTCTATCACCGAAACACGGAGGAGCCGAAATATGCTGGAAAAGGTTGATCTGACCAAAAAGCTGAAGAAGAAGAGGTATGAGGCGCGGTTGCCCTATCTGCGCGATCGGCTGTACGACCTGCAGAAGGCGTGTTGGGACGCCAATATCCCCAGCGTGATCGTCTTTGAGGGCTGGGATGCCGCGGGCAAGGGGACGTCCATCAACCTGCTGACCCAGCGGCTGGACCCGCGCGGTTTTAAGCTGTATCCCATCCAGGCCTCCCGCACGTTCGAGATGCATATGCCCTGGCTATGGCGCTTCTGGCTCAAGCTCCCCAACTATGGCGAGATGGCGATCTTTGACCGCAGTTGGTACGGCCGGGTACTGGTCGAACGCGTAGAGGGTTTCACACCCGAGGATCTGTGGCACAAAGCGTACCGCGACATCGTCAAC
>Ga0180437_10007514_pt1 | contig 14121 bp, 9 predicted proteins | sample SS_ome_4_FD_132410 | JGI IMG/M metagenome (GOLD analysis project Ga0180437, IMG submission 132410) | Hypersaline lake sediment archaeal communities from the Salton Sea, California, USA - SS_3_D_1 metaG | ecosystem: Environmental > Aquatic > Non-marine Saline and Alkaline > Hypersaline > Sediment...
GAGAAGATCGACATAGTCCTGGTTGTGCAGGGTGGCGTTGGAGATCGTAGATCCGGAGAGGAGCACCGGTTTGATTCGGGCCACCGGTGTGATGCGGCCGGTTCTGCCGACCTGGACCTCGATTTTTTCTACCAGGGATTCCGCCTCCGGGGCTTCGAATTTGAAGGCGATCGCCCAGCGGGGATGATGGCCGGTAAAGCCGAGGGAATCCCGGGCCGGGAGCTCATTCACCTTGATGACCAGCCCGTCGATTTCGTAGTCCCTTTCACCGCGGCGTTCCCGGGATAGCTCCAGATACTCGGGAATATCGGCGGGTTTCCCCACAATCCAGCTGGGATGTCGGTTTTGAATGTCCTTTAGATCTCGATTTTCTGAAAAAAAGGCCGTGTCCGGATTGAGCTTGAAACCGAGCTCCTCCAGCAGCTCCAGAACCTGTACGTGCGTCTGCGGAGGGGAGGGGAAATACCCCTCGTAGACGAAGATGTCCAGGGGAACAGCCGCGACGTCCGAACTTTTGATCCGGCGCAAGGTCCCGGCAGCCAGGTTGCGGGGATTGGCGTAGGGGGTCTCCTGCTCGGCATTGATGCGCTCAAAGAGACTGCGGGGCAGAAAAATCTCCCCCCGCACCGCCAGGTTTTGAGGCCGGGTGAGGCGCAGCGGAACCGCCCCGATGGTTTTTACATTCGCCGTAACGTCGTTTCCAACGATGCCGTTCCCGCGGGTGACGGCCCGGGCAAGCAGGCCCTGCTCGTAGTACAGGACGATCGAAGCGCCGTCGATCTTCTCTTCGACGGCGTAGGACAGCGCCTGATCGGCATTCTTGCCGGTCTTGGCTATCCAGGCCTCGAGATCCTCTGCCGTGTAGGCCTTGTCCAGGCTCAAGACGGGAATTGTGTGGCGGACCTCGGGAAGCTCGTGGGTAAGGTCCGATCCGACTCTCTGGGTCGGCGAGTCGGCCCGTCTGGCATGGGGGAAGGCCCGCTCCAGCTCGAGCAGGCGGTCGAACAGGCGGTCGTACTCCCGGTCGGAGATGCTGGGACGGCTGAGCACGTAGTACTCGTACTGGTAGCGAGTGAGCCGCTGCGAGAGTTCTTCGATTTCCTGTTTTGCCTGTTCGGGTTTGAGATTACTCGACGTATTGGATGAAGGCATCTTTGAAACCGCGGGATCGGAACTGGTACAGCAGCGTGCCGCTTTCATCCACGTTCAGCGGTCCGACGAGCACCTTGTAGAAGCGTCTGCCTCCTGAGTCGGCCGGCAGGATCGTTACCGAGTAACTCTGGGTGAGATCTCCGGCAAGATTCTCCGCCAGATTCCTTGTGGAGTAGGCGCCAAGCTGCACGAAGTACGTCTGCGAGGGAAGCATATCGGAAAGCACCGTTGCTTTTTCCGCTGCTGCTTCAGCCACGGCGACCTCCGCCACCGGTTCTACGGCTTCGGCCACCTCTTCCACCGCTTCCGCGACCTCTTCGCTCGGCTGCTCAACGACTTGCTCCTCAACCACGGCTTCTTCGATCTCGCCGGTAGGCGGTTCTTCCGGTGCCATGGTCAGGGGAGTCTCTTCCTCCGGAGCCGGCAATCGGGTCCCCTCCGGGCTGGGTTTATCCGGCTCGGCCGCCTCCGGGCCCGGCAGGGCGACCTCCAGCGGCTCTTCCTCCGCTTCGGGTCCGAGCATGCTTACCCGGGGCGGACCCTCCTCCACGGCTTCGATCTCTTCTTCAGGTTCCGTTTCGGCTTCTGCGACCTCGGGCTCAGCCACCACCTCGATTTCTTCCTCTGCTTCTGCGACTTCTTCCGGGATTTTCTCAGCTATCTGTTCGGCAGGCGGCTCTGCAGCTGCGATTTCCTCCTCCACCTCTTCAGCCGGGCTCGGTTCGGGCGCCAGGGCGTAGATCTCCTGCTGCCGGGGAGGCATGTACAGCTGTTTTTGGGGAATTCTGTCTGCCAGTTCCTGCAGCCGTTTTTCCTCCGCTGTGGGTTGCCGAGCGGCCGGTGTTTCCGCTGGTGTCTCGGCAATTTCGGCAGGTTCCGGCTCTGGGGGCTGCTCTTCTTCAACCGCCGGCAGGTCCTCACCTTCCTCCGCTGCTTCGACGCTCGGTCCGACCTCCTGCTCGGGCTCAGCAGCTTGAGCGATCTCTGCGGGCGGCTCCGTTTCCGCCTCGGATGGCGCCTCGGAGCCGGCCAGCAGCTGCTCTTCGGAAACGCTCAAAGCGGGATTTAGATCAGGGTCAGAGCTGTACGGCTCTTCCCGCACCGACTCACTCAAGTCCGTGCCCAGAGTGCTGACCACGCTGGCCTGGACACGGATCACCTGGGATCCTGTCAGCCCTATCTGTTTTCCCGCCTCTTCGGAGAGCAGCACAAAGACATTCGCCGTACCCCGGATTCGCTGAGTCACGGTTACCCGAACACTCTGTCCGGTTTGGGCGTTTCGGACCAGGATGGCTGTATTTTGCGGAAAGGCGTTGGAAGCTGCAACCATTCCGGGGGCGGCGAACTCGCCGCTCCGAGCCACAGCTGCATTTCCCTGCCAGCTTTGCTGGCCGTGGGCCGCAAACGTGCAGAGACACAGCATGATGATAGGCAGAACTCGTCTACGTTTTCCCATGGTAAGAGATATACCCTCTTCTCTTACATCGGCTAATTCAATCCCTGAATGAACAGTATAGCAGGAAAAAGAGAAAAGCGAAACGGAGGCTGTACCCTCGCTCTGCAAGAATACCTCGATTATTGTATTCCCGTGGTTTTCCTCATCAGATCGATGCCCCGGCCGGCGATGTCGCGACCCACGGAGTAGAGCAACTCCGTATAGGTGAGCTCCAGTGTTTCGGGACTGTCATTGTCGAAAGAACTTTCTCCCCTTCCGAGGAGAGCCTTACTCTGAACGGCAAAAAGGTAGTAGCGCACGGATGTTTCGATTTTCAGCGCTCCTTGAACGGGGCTCTCCCCGGCATTGCTCCGTACCTCATTCTGTTCCCGGGGCTCGGTGATCGACCGCACTTCGGCGGCCAGCAGGTATTGAGCCAGGCCCTGTCGGGCGATGGCCAGAGGTTCCCGGAAATCCATAGCCCCCCAATCCACCTCCGGTGCATACAGTCCGGTATCGAAACTCACGAATCCCAGATCAAACATCCCCTCTATCATCCCTTCCTGGCTGGCGAAGGGGCGGCTGAGCTCCTCTCCATCCCGTATCTCCGTGGCCACGATCATAAAAGTCTGTGCGAAACAGGAGAAGGAGGAGAGGATCAGGAGGGGCAGCACGAATGCCTTGAGTTTCATGGACAGCTCCATGGGATTGCAGTTTACCCAATTATCGGTGCAAACGCGTTGAAAGGCCAGAAGCGAACATGATACCGTAGTTCGTATACGGTATGGCTTTTTTTGTCATTCAAGTGCGGACCGGTAAAGAACAACAGTATATCAAACAAGCCAGCAAGGTTCTCCAGGCTCCGGCCCAGCAGCTGTTTTGGCCCAGGAGAGCCCTGCGCATCCGTCGCCAGGGCGAGTGGAAGGATTCGGTGGCTGCGATTTTCCCGGGCTACCTGTTCCTGCAGGCTGAATCCATTGCACCGCCCCTGTACGGGGCGCTGAAGAGGATCTCCGGTTTTTTGCGTTATCTCAAGGACAATCAGCATATCGAACCGCTCAACGCCCACGACCGGGAGATCCTTCTCCACTTTCTCTCCTACGGCGAGGTCGTCCAGCGATCCAGAGTATTCTTCGATCAGGATAATCGGATCCGGGTGATATCCGGACCCTTGAAGGGCATGGAAGGACGTGTGGTCAAGGTCGATCGTCGCAAGGGACGGGCACGGATTCGCCTGGAGCTGTACGAGGACTCCTTCCTGATCGATTTCGGCTTCGACGCCCTGGAGAAGGCGGCGGATCAACCAGCTTCGAGCTGAGCTGCCGAACAACGCATTCCAGGCCGCTCATTGAAGCCTATCAAGCCTTTCCTCAAAATCTGTCAAGGGCGGGCAGCGACCGCCGAAAATCTAGAACAGCCATGACTCCGCGCAGATCCGACGACAGAATATACGTAATCGGGGCAGGTATCACCGGAATGACCCTGGCCCGGGAAATCCGCAAAAAGGGGATCTTCGGAAAAATCGTTGCTTTTCTCGATGACGATCCGCAGAAGATCGGATCCCGCATTCATTCTATTCCGGTACTTGGTCCGATAGAGGAGGTTGTCGAGCTACTCAAGACCACCCCCGCCGATGAGGCAATCATCGCCATCCCCGGGGCTACTCGGGAACAGTTGAAGAGAATTTTCCGGCTCCTGGTTCAAGCAGGATTTGTGCGCATACGTTTCGTACCACGGATCTCCCAAATTCTCGACGGGGAAGCACACCTGATCCAGGCCCGCCAGATCAATCCCGAAGATCTGCTAACCCGAGATCCCGTTCAGGTCAATTTGAAAAAGAGCCTGGCCTATTTGAGGGGAAAGAGAGTCCTGGTGACCGGAGCGGGCGGCAGCATCGGAGCCGAGCTCAGCCGGCAGCTTTTATCCGGAGGAGCGGAGCGGCTGTTCCTGTTCGGGCACGGTGAAAACAGTATCTATGAGATCGAACGGGAGCTGCGTCTGCTTCAGGAGGAGGGTGTCGGAGAGCGGGCCACGATCGTGCCGATTCTGGGAGAGCTGCAGGATCGGGACTTCATGCATTACATAGTCGAACGAACCCGGGCGGATGTGGTCTTTCACACGGCCGCTCACAAACACGTACCGATGCTCGAGGCCAATCCTGTGGAGGCCGTGAAAAACAACGTATTCGGGACGAAGAATATAATCGATGCGGCCCTTGCCGCGGAGGTGGAGCGCTTCCTCCTGGTTTCCACCGACAAAGCCGTTGATCCGGGCAGCGTCTATGGAGCTTCCAAGCTCATTGCCGAAGAGCTTGTGCTGCGGCAGGACAGTCCCGGCAAGGTATTCCTGGTCGTGCGCTTCGGCAACGTTCTAGGCTCCCGAGGCAGCATCCTGCCGCTGTTCCGCAACCAGATCCTCAAGGGGGGACCGGTTACGGTCACCGATCCGCAGAGCAAGCGTTTCTTTATGACCATCCCGGAGGCGGCTTCTCTGGTGCTTCAAGCCGGCGGGGTCGGAGAGCCCCGTGGATTGTATCTGCTCGATATGGGAGAACCGGTATTGATTAAAGAGATGGCCGAGCAGATGGTGCGCTTCTACGGCTACGAGCCTCATGCGGAGATCCCGATCGTCTACACGGGTCTTCGCCCCGGTGAGAAGCTGGTGGAGAACCTGTGGAGCAACGGGGATAGGGCGAAAGTCACGGCGTACCCGAAGATCCTCAAGCTCGACCGCCACTACGCGCTGAACGGTCAGTTGGAGGGGGTTATTGAGCGGCTCCAGCCGATCTGTTTTTACGATATCCGCAAACCCCAAGTTTACCGCAACCGAACGGTGCTTCGGCAGACCCTCAAAGAGATCGTTCCCACACTCCGAGTGCCTGAAGATGAGCCGGCCCACTAATTTCATTCCCTTTTATCGCCCCTCGATCGATCGGGAAGAGGAGGAGGCGGTTCTATCCGTACTGCGCAGCGGCTGGCTTACAACCGGGGAGGTGACGCTGCAGTTCGAGCGGGAGTTTGCCGCCCGGGCGGGGGTGGAGCACGCCCTGGCTGTCAACTCGGCCACCTCGGGGCTTCATCTCTGTTTGGAGGCCGCCGGTGTTCGGGAGAACGCCAAGGTGGTCACCTCCCCCTATACATTTGCCGCTACTGCCGAGGTAATTCGCTATTTGGGCGCCGATCCGTTGTTCGTGGATGTCGAGGAGGGCAGCTACAACCTCAGTCCCGAGTATTTGGAACACGCACTGCACAACGATCCTTCGATTGCCGCTGTGATTCCCGTACACGTCGGAGGTCTGCCCTGCCGTATGGAGGCAATCCTGGATCTTGCGTCGGCTCACGGCACCATGGTCATCGAAGATGCGGCCCACTGTCTTCCCCGCGAGGGCCAGCAGCAAGCACCCGGAACTCTCGGTACCATGGGGGTCTACTCCTTCTACGCCACCAAACCGATTACCACCGGGGAGGGGGGGATGGTCGTAACCCGGGACGGAGAGCTGGCCCGCCGCATGAGCATGATGCGGCTGCACGGGATCGACAGGGACGTGTGGAACCGCTACACCTCCAGGGACGCCTCCTGGTACTACGAGGTCCGGGAGCCGGGATTCAAGTACAATCTCACCGATCTGGCTTCCAGTGTGGGGCGGGTCCAGCTGCGTAAATCCGAAGGATTTTATCTGGCCCGGGAGCGAATTGCCCGCATGTACCTGAGGGGTCTGCAGGGTTTGGACTACCTCAAATTGCCGGCCGGCGATTCGGCCAACTCCTGGCATCTGTTTCAGATCCGCCTGGTCCTTCCCAAGCTCAAGCTGGATCGGGACCGCTTCGTGGACGCCCTGATGGAACGGGGCATCGGCGTATCGGTACATTTCATTCCCCTGCACATCATGCCCTACTACCGCAAGACCTACGGCCTCAAGGAACGGGATTATCCGGTTGCCCTGCAGTGCTACCGGGAGACGATCAGCCTGCCCATCTATCCCGATCTGGAAGATGAGCAGGTCGAGCGGGTTATTGCCGCGATCAAGGAACTCGGTGCCCGCTTCTACAGGAAGCGATAAATCCGGGGTGCTGTTCGATTCCCGCCTCCCTATTGCCACGCCGAGCGGGCGAAAGTAGAATGAAGCTTCAGGCAGTGATGCAACAGTTCATTCAAGACATTACTCCAAAACGGTCTCTGCGGGCTACGGTGTTCCGCTCACCCTTTCGAAAAGGAACCGTCACCGCCATCGGAAAACCGGCTCTGCCTCGGGGATACTTCTGCGTTGGTCACAGGGATATCCCGGGTGCGAGTGTTCTTTCCTACGCCGGTTACTCTCTGCCCATCCTTGCAAAATCCGAGGTTCGCTACCTGGGAGAACCTCTGCTGCTGTTCTGCGGGCCCAATCCGCAGGTGTTGGCTGGGCTCTGTGCCGCGGTCGAGCTGTCCTATGAGGAGGAACCCCCCGTAGAGTACAAAGACCTAACGGGACCGTACCGGGAGGCTCAGATCATCAACCTCGCTCACGGCGATGTCGATCTGGCCTTCAGTTTGGCCGAGCAAATCGTTGAGGGGGAGTATCGAACCGCCCGGCAGGAACATTACTATCCCGATACCCAGGGGGCGGTGGCTGATTGGGATGGAAAATCTCTGACGATCCATGCCGCTACGCAGGACCCGTTCGGTCTGCAGCTGGCGATCGCTCGCTGCTTGAACCTACCGCCCCGGAAGGTCGGGGTCGTGGCGGTACCGATCGGAAATAGCACGGAGGGGAAACTTCTATCCTCGTTTCTGGTTGCCGCCCAGGCAGGCCTGCTCGCCTACACGGCGAAAAAACCTGTGGTCTTGGTATACGATCGAGAAGAGGATCTGCATTGCTCTCCCAAGGGTCCGCAGTTTCACATCCGCCATCAAACCGCGCTGGATCAAGACGGATGCACAATGGCGGTGAGAGTGCAGATCTTCATGGACGGAGGCTGCTATCCCCCGAAGAATAGTGAAGCCCTGCATCGGGCCGTCCATTCCGCCTGGGGAGCCTATCAGATCCCGAACTTGGAGGTGACCGGGCGTGCCGTGGCAACCGATTTTCCCCCGATCGGTCCATTTCGGGCATCAGGATTGGCTCAGGCGGTTTTTGCTGCGGAACTGCACAGCTCGCGTCTGGAGGAGGTCGCACAGCTGGATTCGTTCAGCTGGAAAAAAGAGAACCTGGTGGAACCGGGGCGAAAGGAGGCGCCGGCCTCGGCACTCGCCGTGCTGGAGGAAGTTACCGGGCTGTCGGACTTCATCCGGAAATACTCTGCGTATTCCGCCGTAAAAAAGCGTCGGAAGACCATCGATCAGGGCGCCTATCCTCTACGGGGAATCGGTCTGTCCCTTGCCCGTCAGGGCGAGGACGGACAATGGGCGGATCTGCACAACATCGAGGCGGCTCGCAACGCCTCGGCGATGAAACTCGTTTTAGAGAAGGGCCGGCGCCTACGGATCTACACCTCCCTCGTCGATTCAGCAATGGGAATCCATGCAATGCTCATTCACAGAGCGGCGGAGCTTCTCGAGATCGATCCTCGGAAAGTCACGGTGCAGGCAGTGGATACCCGGGAAGTGCCCGACACGGGCCCCACCATACTATCCAGGGTCGTAGCGGTAGGTCTCCCGCTGCTCGAACAATGCTGTCGAACCATCCAGCGCAAACGCAAGGATGGGACCCCGCCGATCGAGGCGCGCCGCAGCTTCTCTACGGAGCGCCTGCACCCTGCTGCGGCCGGTCAAGCGGCGGGGCGAAAGAGGAAAGCCGGGGAAGATGCGGGCGAACCCTCTTGGGCTGCCACGGTTGTAGAGGTGGAACTGGACCCGGTAACCTTGCGGAGCACGTGCAGGGGTGTCTGGATGGTCATCGAGACGGGAAATGTCTGGAATAGATCGACGATAATGGGCGTGCTGGAGGGAGAGATCCTTCGCTGTCTGGGTTCGAGTCGGCTGCCGGGTTACGCGGCTGCAGCCACCTTTGCAATGCCTGCGTGTTCCTCGAACGACTTGATTCCCTCTGCGATGGAGCTCCCTGACATCCAGATCCATCTAATGGAAAGCCAAGGTGCTGACATGAAGGGTTTCGAACACCTTCCCTACCTCGGGGTCCCTGCAGCTTATGCCGCAGCGGTTTGTCAGGCTACGGGGCTGTATGTAGATCAGTTGCCGATTACGGCGGAGGTTATTCAACAGTGCCTGGAAACGTGATCAAGCTGCGTTTCACGCTGAATGAACAGGCCGTGCTGCTTCAGTGTCATCCCGGTACCCGATTGTTGGATGTGCTTCGTTACGACTTCGGCTTGAAGGGAACGCGGGAGGGCTGCGCTCGCGGGGAGTGCGGCGCCTGTCTGGTGCTCATGAACGGTGTGGCTGTCAACTCCTGTCTGGTCCCCGCCTTTACCCTGAGCGATGCGGAGATCGTGACGGTCGAGGGAATTCACAACCTTAAATCCTTCGCGGATATTCGAAAGGCGCTGCCCGAAAGCGACGTGTACCGCTGCGGATTCTGTTCCTCCGGCGTGCAGGTGGCATTGGCGGCGCTGTTGTTGACCGACCCCGAACCAGGGGAAGAGGAGATTCGTAAATCTCTGTCGGGCAATCTCTGTGCCTGCGGCAACTACAAGGGGATCGTGGGTTCCGTTATCCAGCGAAGCAGCAGGAAACGAAGGTATGGCCGAAGGCGTATTGAAAGAAGTTAGGGTATTTCGCCCCAAGAGTCTCGGGGGAACGCTGCGCCTGTACACCCGTAATCCAGGAGCTCTTTTGTACGCCGGGGGAACCGAGATAGCCAGGCAAGCCCAGCGCGGCGGCGGCCGCCCCCTGGACCTGCCTCAGAAGGTGATCTACCTGGGCAATGTCCAGGAGCTGAATCGCATCTCCCGGGGACAACGCTACCTCGATATCGGCTCGGTCTTGGACCTGTCCAGGATTCTCAGTATCGGACGCAACGTTCTTCCCCCTGTTCTGTTTGAAACCCTTTCGGCAATCGCCACCCCCTCGATTCGCAACCTGGCGACCCTTGGAGGCAATATCTCCTTAAAAGCCTGCCGGGGGGACAGCCTGCCGGCTTTGAGTGTTATCGATACCCAGTTGGAATTGCGAACCGCAGGCTCGACCCGCTGGGTGGAGGTAGGAGATTTTTTCGACAGAGGAAATTTGCCGGATCTGCGCCCGGGTGAAATTCTTACCCGAATCCGGGTGCCCTTGGAGGAGTGGGATTTTGCAGTAACGCGCAAGGTCGGAGGCGGTGTGGGGTTCTCGACCTCCCTGAGCTTCGCCGGGGTGGCCCGCTTTCCCAAGGGCAGCATAGAGGCACTGCACTTCTGCATAGGGGGACTCAAAGACCCTGTATTTCGCATGACAGTCCTGGAAGAGCGATTGAAAAACGCCAACCTGCCGGTGCCGTCGAAACTCACCGATACCCTGCTTCGTGATCTGGACGATGCCCTTGCCGATCAGGTGGATGATACGGCGAAAGGGCACTACAGCAGGGCTACCTCTCTGCGCCTCTTGCGCTGCTTTCTTGAAAAGATCAATATCCGCAGCCTGGATATGCTGTAAAGCGCCCGCGAGAGAGCTTCTCCTTTTCAGTGCAAACGTGATACTATCAACTGGAAAGTTCGGGAAGCGCGGAAAACACAACCTGCAGTCAACATGTCAGATTTCGTACACCTTCACAACCATTCGGATTTCTCTCTGCTCGACGGAGCCGCCTCCATCGAAAGCCTGGTTGCCAAAGCCAAGGCGCTGAAGATGCCCGCTCTTGCCCTGACGGATCACGGCAACATGTTCGGAAGCCTGAAGTTCTATCTCGAGTGCCGCAAACAGGAGATCAAGCCGATCATCGGTTCGGAGTTCTACGTTGCTCCGGGTTCCAGGTTCAACAAATCCGGAAGCGAAGGGGCGGCCCGTTACTACCATATCGTGCTGTTGGCAAAAGATGTGGTCGGCTATCAGAATCTGCTGAAACTATCCTCCCTCTCCTATGTGGAGGGTTTTTACTATAAACCCCGGATCGACGACGAACTGCTCCAGCAGTACAACCAGGGCCTTATCGCTCTGTCCGGCTGTATGGGAGGAGAAATACCACGGCTCATCCTGGACGGCCAGCTGGAGGCGGCTACGGAAAAGGCGCGATTCTACGATGAGCTGTTCGGCCGGGGTAGTTTCTACCTGGAAGCCCAGTATCAAGGCATACCGGAGCAGCGCACCATTCTCAGCGGGTTGTCGCAGCTGTCCCGGCAAACCGGCATTCCCCTGGCGGCCACGAATGACATTCACTACACGGAGAAGGAGGATGCCTACGCCCAGGATATCCTGATCTGCATCGGCACCGGAAAAAAGGTCAGCGAAGGCAAGCGTCTGAAGTTTGCCCACCCGGAGTTCTACTTCAAGAGCCAGGAGGAGATGTCCCGGGCTCTCCCCGATTTTCCCGAAAGCTTGAAGAATACCCGGCTAATCGCCGAGATGTGCAATCTGGAAATCCCCCTTCCCGGGCCGCTGCTCCCGCACTACGAAGTTCCCCGAGGCTACACCCTGGAAAGTTACCTGTCCGAATTGGCTCACCGCGGGCTGGAGGAGCGATATTCCGACCCAAGCCGGGAGATTCGAGAGCGTCTGGACTATGAGGTGTCCGTGATCAACTCAATGGGCTATACGGGTTACTTCCTGATCGTCTGGGATTTCATTCACTTCGCCCGGGAAAACGGAATCCCCGTGGGTCCGGGCAGGGGGTCCGGCGCCGGATCTCTTGTCGCCTACTCCCTGAAGATCACCGATATCGATCCCCTCAAGTACGGACTGCTGTTCGAGCGGTTTCTCAACCCGGAGAGAGTATCGATGCCTGATTTCGATATCGATTTCTGCTATGAGGGACGATCGGAGGTCATCGACTACGTGCTTCGCAAGTACGGAAGCGAGCGGGTGGGACAGATCATCACCTTCGGGTCGCTGAAAGCCCGCGCGGTGATTCGGGATGTAGCCCGGGTGCTGGATTTTCCCTACGCCGAAGCCGATGCCATCGCCAAGAGAGTGCCGATGGGCCCGAAGATGAATCTGCGCGCAGCGATGAAGCTGGATCCGGAGCTCGCCCGGATGACTTCGAAGGGTGAGAACTACAAAAACCTTCTCGACGTCAGTCTGAAGCTCGAAGGGTTGCACCGTCATGCCTCCACCCACGCGGCGGGAATCGTAATCGGCCAGCAGGAATTGACCCACTATGTGCCCCTGTATCGGGATCCCAAGACGCTGACCGTTTCCACCCAGTACTCGATGGACTACCTGGAAGACTGCGGACTGGTGAAGATGGACTTCCTGGGCCTGAAGACGCTCACCATCATCAAGAACACGGTTGAGCTTCTGCGGCGGCGGGGGGTGAACATAGATATCGAACGAATCCCCGAGAACGATGAGGCCACCTTCCGTCTTCTCGGGGAGGGGCGCAGCACCTGCATCTTCCAGTTTGAAAGCCAGGGCATGCAGGAGATCCTGAGGAAGTCCAGGCCGACATCGATCCCCGATCTGATCGCCTTGAATGCCCTGTACCGGCCGGGTCCGATGGAGTACATCGACCAATTCATCAATGCCAAGAACGGGAAGAAGCGGATTCAGTACCCCTTGCCGGAGCTCGAGCCGATCCTCAAGGAGACCTACGGGGTCATCGTATACCAGGAGCAGGTAATGGAGATTGCCCGTCAGGTTGCAGGCTATACACTGGGGGAGGCGGATATCCTGCGCCGGGCAATGGGCAAGAAGAAGGTGGACGTCATGGCCCGGCAAAAGGTCAAATTCCTGAGAGGTGCAGCGGCCAAGGGCTATTCCGGCGCCCAGGCGACAAAGATCTTCGAGCTTCTGGTGCCTTTTGCCGGCTACGGTTTCAACAAGTCCCATGCGGCGGCCTACTCCCTGCTGGCCTATCAGACCGCCTATCTCAAGGCCAACTACCCAGGGGAGTTCATGGCGGCCAACTTGACGAATGAGATCAATTCCACGGACAAACTGGCCGAATACATATCGGAAGCCCGATCCATGGGTTTGGAGGTGTTGCCGCCGGATATCAATGTGTCCGAGCAGGAGTTCACGGTTCGGGACGGCAAGATAGTATACGGGCTCCGGGGGATAAAGAACGTCGGCAGCGCGGCGGTGGATCATATCGTGGAGGAGCGAATCCAGGGGGGAGTGTTCAAAGATCTGCTGGAGTTTCTGAAACGCCTGGATCTGAAAACTGTGAACCGCAAGGTCGTGGAGACTCTGATTCGCTGCGGCTTGTTCGACAATTTGGGAACCGGCCGGGCCGTATTGATTCACAATCTGGACAGAATCCTGGAGACGGTGAACAGCTACAAGGAAATCCAGAAGTACGGCCAAACCACTCTTTTCGATCCCCTCGAGGAGGCCGAATCACCCCTGATCATGGAGTCCTGCGATCCATGGCCGGCTCTCGAGAAGCTTACCCATGAAAAGCAGAATCTGGGCTTTTACTTTTCAGGCCACCCCCTCGACAAATACCGCGATCACATACAAAATCACTGTAATCTCGATCTTGGCAAACTCAACGCCTTTTCCACGCAGAGGACCTATACGATCATAGGCATTCTGAAGGAGATCAAGGAGATTACGACAAGAACGGGGCGAAGGATGGCCTTCGCTCAACTGGAGGATTTCCGCGGAACCGTTGAACTGGTGCTGTTCTCCGATGTCTATGAGAAATCCAGAGAGCGGCTGGTCGGGGACGACGTGGTGGTGGTGCGCGGGCGGATCGACAACAGCCGGGGGGAACCCAAGCTGCTGGTCGAGTCGCTGCTGGATCCTGATGAGTTGAAGGAGAAGCAGGCGCGGGCGGTTCACGTGCGCTTCGCCTCCGCAGAGGTCAACGAGGAACAGTTCCTGCGCTTGCGGGATTTCATAGTCGGCAAACCTGGGGACTGCGGCGTGTATTTTCACATTCGCGGCAATGGGGCGAGCGGAGATATCGTTGTCAAGGCTTCTCCCCACATCACGCTGTCGGCGGAGGATCAGGTTCTGGCGGAAGTTCGTGAACATCCGCTGGTGGAGGACGTATGGAAAGAATAAAGATCGGCCTCATCGGATTGGGCACGGTCGGACGCGGCTTCTATGAATTGATGAGCCGAAACGGAAACCATTTTGCCAGCAAGATGGGTACATCCGTGGAAATCGCGAGGATCGCGGAGATCGATACCGCCGCTGCCCAGGATGTGGTTCCCCGGGAGCTGCTGGTAGATGACTACCGCCGCATCGTGGAAGATGATGAAATTCAGGTCGTGATCGAGCTGGTCGGTGGTACTGAAGTCGCCTATGAGATCATCCGCTCTGCGATCGAGGCGGGAAAACACGTCATCACGGCGAATAAAGCGCTTCTGGCTCTCCGGGGTGCCGAGCTGTTCACCCTGGCGCAGGCGAAACAGGTCGAGCTGAAATTCGAGGCTGCGGTGGGGGGGGGAATCCCGATCATCAAGATTGTTCGGGAGAGCCTGGTGGGGAATCGGATCGACAAGATCTTGGGCATC